>MDTG01043862.1_pt1 | contig 12340 bp, 12 predicted proteins | sample 811421 | NCBI WGS metagenome assembly MDTG01 (sample SAMN05326645, study PRJNA326480) | marine metagenome | isolation source: seawater | place: Pacific Ocean: South East | collected 2011
CAGATTTTTAATAAATTTTATATTAATATTATCTCCACTTATAATAATTTTTAGACTTATAAAAAAGAAAGAAAATTTTTTTAGGTTTAAAGAGAAATTTTGTTTTTTTTCAAAAAAAAAATTAGAAGGAAAGTTGATTTGGTTTCATGGTGCGAGTGTTGGGGAATTATTAAGTATAATACCAATTGTTGAAAAATTTGAAAATGATAAAAATATTCGACAAATTTTGGTAACAACTTCAACGATAAGCTCATCAAAAGTTTTTCAAAAATTTCATTTCAAAAAAACAAATCACCAATTTTTTCCTATTGATACAAATTTAATATCAAGAAAATTTTTAGATTATTGGAAACCATCCTTGGCAATATTTATTGACTCAGAAATTTGGCCAAATATGCTTTTGAATTTAAAAAAAAAAGGAGTACCTGCAGTTTTACTAAATGCAAGGATAACAAAAAAATCTTTTAAAAGATGGAGGATATTTGAAAATTTCGCAGAAAAAATATTCGGATGTTTTGATAAAGCCTTGGTATGTAATAAAGAAACCTACAAATACCTGAAATTTTTTAAAGTAAAGAATATAAAATTTATTGGAAACCTAAAATTTACAGAAAATGAAAAGACCAAAAATAAGTTGATAATCCCAAAAAAAATTCATCTTTTTTTTTCTAATAAAATTTATTGGTGTGCGGGAAGTACTCACAGTGGTGAGGAAATTTTATGTATCAGAACCCATAAGCAACTTAAAAAGAAATATAAAAATTTAGTCTCTATAATAATACCTAGACATGTAAATAGAAAAGATGAAATCATATCCGTATTAAAACAAAATAATTTAAACTTTTATTGTCACAGCTGGAAAAATAATATTCCAAAAAAAACTGAGATATATCTTGTAGATACATATGGAGAAACCTCTCTGTTTTATAAAATGAATAAACTCGTATTTATGGGTGGATCCTTAATCAATCATGGAGGTCAAAACCCACTAGAGGCTTCAAGGATGGGGTGCAAAATTATTCATGGTCCAAATACCCAAAATTTTAAAGATGTTTATAAACTGCTAAGAAACCTAAAAATTTCATATTTAGTTCGGACTAATAAAGAATTAACTAAAAAAATTATGGCTAATATTAAAACTAAAGAAAATTCGCACACTATTGTAAAAAAAATCGAAAATATTGGTATGAAGATAAAAGATTTAACACTAAAAGAACTAGATCAAATACTTTATTGATGAAAATAAAAAAACCTAATTTTTGGGATCTTAAAAAACCAAATTTTATTTCTTATTTACTTTTGCCTTTTACACTTCCAATTTATATTAAAAATAAATTTCACAGAAATTATCAGATAGAAAAAAATGGTTTAAAAAAAATTTGCGTAGGTAATATATATGTTGGAGGTACAGGAAAAACTCCCCTTTCAATTATGATTTCTGAGATTTTCAAAAATAGAAATTCAGCTGTTATAAAAAAATTTTATAAAGATCATATTGATGAACATAAGCTCATTGAAAAATACACAAAGCTAATCACTAAAAGAAATAGACATGAAGCCTTAAAAGAAGCAAAAGAACAAAAATTAAATTATGTAATTTTTGATGATGGATTGCAGGACCATTCAATGAAATATGATTTAAGAATCGTATGTTTTAATAATAATCAATGGATTGGAAATGGGTTACTTATACCAGCCGGTCCACTTCGTGAAAATATTTACTCCCTAAAAAAATATGATGCAGTTGTTCTTAATGGAGATAGATCTAAAAATGACAGTATAATAAATCAGATAAAAAAAATAAATGATAATATCAATATATTTGAAAGTTATTATGAACCAACTAATATTGACGAATTGAATAAAAAAAAAGCATTTGTTGTTTTTTCCGGTATTGGTAATAATAAAAATTTTATAAATTTACTTAAAATTGAAAATATAAATGTTTGTAAAGAATTTAATTTTCCAGATCACTATAAATTGAGTAAATCAGATTTCGTAAATATAATGAATTTTGCAGCAAAAAATAACGCTGACATACTTACCACAGAAAAAGATTTTATGAGATTAAATAATGAATTTCAAAAAAAAGTTAAATACTTAAAAATTAAGATTAAATTTTATGATTTTAAAAAATTTTACGAATTTATAACGAGTGTATAATGAAACTAATAAAATATTTTATTCAATATCTAATTATTTCCTTATTTTTTTTTATTTGCAAATTAATTGGATACAGAAAAGCGTCAAATTTAGGTGAATTTATTGGGAAAAATATTGGACCTTTTTTCAAATCTAAAAGAATTATTTTATACAATATAAGAAATTATAATTCTAATATAGATGAACTCTCCATAAAAAATTTCATAAAAAAAATGTGGGGAAACTATGGAAGAATTCTTTCAGAGTATGTTTATTTGAAAGACTTTCGATTAAATAAACTAGAAAAACATTTGAAGATAAACGGAGCAGAATATCTAAAAGAAATTAAAGAAAAAAATAAGCCTGTGGTATTTATTTCAGGTCATTTTAATAATTTTGAATTAATGGCAATGCAAATTGAAAAAAGTGGTATTAATTTAGGAGCAGTTTACAGACCTTTGAATAATTTTTTTTTAAATAAAACAATGGAAAGGTTGAGAAAAAAATATATCTGTAAAGTACAAATTAAAAAAGGGCTGTCAGGAATAAGAGATATTTTAAAAATAATAAAAAATAATTATTCAGTTGCAATGATGATTGACCAAAGAGTAACGGAGGGTTCGAAAATTAATTTTTTTAATAAACCAGCTTTCACAACTACTATACCTGCTCAATTAGTAAAAAAATTTGATTGCCCAGTTGTAAGTGTCTATATAGAGAGAAAAAATAATATTGATTTTGAAATTACAATAAATAAACCAAAGTATTTTGATAGAGATGAAAATTTGGAAACAATCACGAGAGAATTAAACTTATGGCTAGAAAATATGATTTCTAAAAATCCAGAGCAATGGATTTGGTCACATAATAGATGGAAGCTTTAAGTTATTTTGATTGTTTATCTTTAAAAATTTTTACTTCAATGTGAGAAAAATATGGTTCTTGAAGCTCTACATTCCAATAACTAAGTTTTTCCAGCGGAATAATTTTATTTGAAATAGCACAAATAACATGATCTCCTGGCTCAATTACTTGAAAATTATTTGGTAAATATTTTAATTTAGCTAATTTTTTTTTCATTATTAAGATATATAAAATATATATATGAACATAGGAATTATTGGAAGTGGTGGAAGAGAACATTCTATTTGCTTAAAACTCAGCCAGTCTAAGATTATTGATAAAATCTTTTGCTTTCCTGGAAATGCTGGTACCGAATTGATTGCTGAAAACATATCAATTGATATTAGTAACTTTCATGAAATTAAAATGAAAGCAGAAGAGAAAAACATAAAATTATTAGTAGTTGGGCCTGAGAAGCCACTGGTTGATGGCATATCTGATTATTTTAAAGATACTAACATAAAAATATTTGGTCCAAGCAAAATTGCATCAAAATTAGAGGGTTCAAAGACTTTTACAAAAAAACTATGTAAAAAATATAATATTCCAACAGCTAAATTTGAAATTTTTAACAACAAAATTGATTCAAAGAAATTTATTAAGGATATTAATTTTCCAATTGTAGTAAAAGCAGACGGGTTAGCCGCAGGTAAAGGTGTTTATATTTGTAAAACAGAGAGTGATTATATTTTAGCTATAGAGGAAATATTTGATGGAAAATTTGGTGATGCAAATGTTGTTTTGGTTGAGGAATTTTTGTCTGGAGAGGAAATGAGTTTTTTTATTATTAGTGATGGAAAAACTTTCAAAACTTTTCATACTGCACAAGATCATAAAAGAGTTGGTGAGGGAGATACAGGACCAAATACGGGTGGAATGGGATGTTATTCACCTTCAAGATTAAATAATTTTGAATTAGAAAAAAAAATTAATGAAAGAATTATTTATCCGACATTAAAAGGATTATCTCAATTAGGAAGTGGGTATGTGGGATTTTTATATGTTGGTCTTATGATTATTAATAACGAACCCAAACTAGTTGAATTTAATGTAAGAATGGGTGATCCAGAGTGTCAAACTATATTGCCTTTGCTTAAAACTGATTTTGGAGAATTAATAAATTCTTGTTGTAATGAGAATTTATCCTCAATAAAAATAGAGTGGTATGATTTAAAAAGTATATGTGTAGTTCTATGTTCAAATGGGTATCCAAATAAATATAAAAAAAATGTAGAAATTAAAAATTTAAAAAATTTAAAACATAAAAAAAATCAATATATTTTTCATGCTGGTACAACATTAATTGGTGATAAAATATTTTCATCGGGTGGTAGAGTATTAAATATTGTATCAATATCAGATACATTTAAACAAAGTAAAAAAAATTCTTACGAACTTCTTGAAAATTTAAATTGGCAAAGTGGATTTTATAGAAAAGATATTGGAAATAAAGTTAAAGACTAATGAGAATAATTAGTGGCAAATTTAAAAATAAGAAAATACTTGAACCATTAGATAAACAGACTCGTCCATTAAAAGACATCACAAAAGAGTCAATATTTAATATTTTAAAACACTCTAAATTGATCAAATTTGAGATTGAAAATTGCTCAGTTTTAGACTTATTTTCTGGCTCTGGATCATTTGGTTTAGAATGTATTTCGAGGGGAGCTAAGAAGGTCGTATTTTGTGAAAATTATCAAAATGCTTTGAAGATTTTAGAAAAAAACATAAATATTCTTCAGTGTGAAGAATATGCTGAGGTGATAAGACAAAACAGTTTTGAAATATTTAGTAAAGTTGAATTTAATGAAAAATTTGAAATCATATTTTTAGATCCACCTTTTAAAGAAGAAAAAATTGAACCTCTTTTAGATACTATTAAAGAAAGAAAAGTTCTTCATAATAATGGTGTGATCATTCTTCATAGAAATAAGAAAAAAAACGATTTACCAAAGAATTGTAATGTAATTTTAGAGAAGGTTTACGGTCTATCAAAAATTTATTTTTTAAATTTTAATTTTTAAGTATTTTTGTTGTAGCTTTTTTTATAAGTTCAACTGAAGGCTGATTAAATGGGTCTATTTTTAATAATTTTCCTAAAAGGATGGTTTCTAACATAAAAAATGTAAAAATTTCTCCAATTGAATTTTCGGATCTGTCTAATAAATCAAAAGTCCTAAATGGAATATTTTTTTTCTTAAAAACAATCTTTGTTGCCTCTTTTTGAGCAGATTTTATTTGATCCAAACTCTTATTTTGCAGATATTTATGAGTTTTAAAAAAAAATGTTTTTCGATTTTTATTATTTACTTTTTTTTCAACTACATCAAAGAATGTATAAAAAGAGTTTTTTGGACCATCTAAATAAAGTTGCATCATGCTGTGGTTATCTTTTGGCATTGTTGAAATAATTGGTGTTATTCCAAACGATTTCTTTCCTAAACTTTCAGCAATTAATTGCTGATACCATTTAAAAAGATTCTCTGAATCCTCATCATAATTTAAGATTATTGAATTAAGTTTATTTTTTTTAACAAAAAAAAGTGTTGATGAAACACTATCAACTAAAGCACTTAAAAATTTTTTATTTTTAATAAGATTATTGTAATTTTTAAATTTTCTTTCATCCAAACCCATCAAAATCGAAGGCAGCATACCAACTTCTGACAAAATTGAGTATCTTCCCCCTATAAAATTATTATGATCTATAACCTCACACTTTAATTTTTTAGCCATAGATCTTAAATAGTTTCTTGAATTTTCACAAATAAAAATACTGCTATTTTTATCTTGGATTTGATTGAGGTTTGTAATGGTCTCCAAAGTATTTCCGGACTTTGAAATTATAATATTTAGATTTTTATTTTTTTTATTCAAATTTATTTTTTTAGAATTCAAATTATTTTTAAAATAAAATTTTTTTTTAATTTTTTCTTTAAAAAAACTATAGATGGCTTCTATACCCAAAGATGAACCTCCCATGCCTATAATGGTATATGTCTGGAATTTCTTATATTTTTTTAATTGAGATTTCTTAAAATTATAAACATAATCTTTTGAGAAGCTTTTAATTAAAATATCATTTGAGAATTGTTTCAATAAAAAGTAAATTTTTTTTTTATATTTTGAGCTAATATTAAACTTTTTAAAGATTATATCTTTTGAATGCATTAATCTTTTTTAATTTCTCTTAGAACAAAGTCTTCTGCGGATCTACTATCTGAACTAGATTTTGCTTTTTTGTTTTCTGAAGTACCTTTGATTAATTTTTCAATATCTTCATCAATAGAATCCTGTAAATCTTTTTTGGATTTTGCCTTAGGTTCTGGCAAATCTCCATAAGCCGGTGGTAATTCTAATGGATTTTTTTTTTCAACAAGAAATTCATCACTATTTTCACTTTTCTTTCCAGAAAGACCATCCTTAATAGACTGGCAAGAAGTTAAGAAAATTATACTAAATATAATAATAAATATATTACTTTTCATTTTTAACATTTAACTTATTAGAAAATAATTCAACAAAAATAAGGCACACTATACCAATAGATATAAATATATCAGCAACATTAAAAACAAACCAATGAAAACTATTATAATTTAAATCTATAAAGTCTGGAACTGCAGAATAATATAGTCTATCGAATAAATTTCCAAGAGATCCTCCTAGAATAACAGAAAAAATATATCCTCTAAAATCTTTACTAGTTAGCATTAAGTAAATTATGATTATATTGATGATTATTATAAGCGCAGTAAATGTATTATAATAAAATTTACTGTCATTTGAAAATAGGCCAAATCCAATTCCTTCATTCCATATAAGTATAAAATTTAGAAAGTTATTTATGTATATACTTACTTCACCATTGAGATCTGCTAAATTTAAAATGTAAACTTTAGAGACCCTATCTAGCAAAAATACAAAAAAAATAATTAATAAGTATAAATATAATTTTAAATTTATGTATTTTTTCATTATAATTTGAGATCACCATGTCTGATGCATTTATTTTTTGAAATCTTCCAACAAACTGGACATTTGTCTCCTTCAGCTTTAACTGTTTCGACTATAATTTCATCCTTAAGTTCTTTTTTTAAAACTATACTAGCATCTGATGTAATACAAATTTCAGAAAAATCATATGAATTTGCTAATTCAAAATATTTTTTTCCTAACTGAATGGTTATTTTAGCTTCAAGACTAGATCCAATTGTTTTATCCTCTCTCTTTTTTTCAATACTTGAGTTAACAACAGTTCTAATATTAATTAAATTATCCCAATCTTTTTCTAATTTTTTGTTTTCCCATTTTTTATTAATTTTTGGAAAATGCTTTAAATGGATACTACTTTCTTTTTCACTATGAAGTAATTTAAATATTTCTTCAGTAGTAAACGATAAAATTGGTGCAAACCATTTTAATAAACAATCCAAAATAATATTAAGCACAGTAATGCAATTTTTTCTTTTTAAAGAATCTTTTTTATCGCAATAGAGTGTATCTTTTCTAATATCAAAGTAAAAAGATGAAAGATCTACAGTGCAAAAATTTAATAAGCTCTTATATAAGCTATGAAAATTATATAATTTAAAATTTTTCATAAGCTCTTCGTTTAGTAAAAATAGTTTATGAAGCATATACTGCTCAAGAGGAGGTAAATCCTTTGGATTTATTTCCTCCAAACCAAGTTCACTAACATTGTCATTTAAATTACCCATTAGGTATCTAAATGTATTTCTTATTTTTCTATAGGCCTCGGCATGTTGCTCTAAAATTGGATAATCGATTCTCAAGTCCTCAGCATAATTCGAGGAAGCGACCCATATTCTTAAAATATCTGCTCCATATTTTTTAAGAATTTCGTCTGGAGATATTACATTTCCAGTTGACTTTGACATTTTGAGACCTTTTCCATCTACTACAAACCCATGTGATAGTATACTTTCAAATGGAGCTTTTCCTCTCGTTCCACAAGATTGTAAGAGAGATGAATGAAACCAGCCTCTATGTTGATCTGAGCCTTCCAAATACATTGACGCTGGCCATTTTAAATCTTCTCTTTTTTCTAAAACAAATGAGTGTGTAGATCCACTGTCGAACCATACTTCAACAATATCACTCAATTTATCATAATCGGTAGATGAATAATTATCGCCTAAAAATTTTTGAGGATCATCAGAAAACCAACAATCTGAGCCCTCTTTTTCAAAAATTTTTGCAATGTTATCAAAAACTTTTTCATCTATTAATATCTCTCCATTTTTTTTGGATACAAATATAGGAAGCGGTACACCCCAAACTCTTTGTCTTGAAACGCACCAATCTGGTCTTGTTTCAATCATTGATCTTAATCTTTCTTTTCCTTTGGTTGGGTAAAATGATGTACTATCAATAGCACTTAATGCTTTTTTTCTTAATCCATGACTTTCCATAGAAATAAACCATTGTGGAGTAGCTCTATGTACTAACGGTGCTTTAGACCTCCAAGAATGTGGATATGAATGAGTTAATTTTCCATTTGCTAACAAGTTTTTTTGTTCTCTTAGTCTGTCAATTATTATTTGGTTAGCCTTAAAAATATGAATACCATTAAATAAAGGAATATTTTTTGTATACTTTCCGTCATCATCTACTGTCTCTAAAGCCTTTATACCATTATTTAAACAGAGATTAAAATCGTCAGGACCATGGCTAGGAGCACAATGAACGATCCCTGATCCTTGTTCTGTAGTCACAAATCTTGCTTCTAACATTGGTATTTCATAATCGTAACCAATTTTAAAAAAAGGATGTGAACAAATTGTGCCTTTCAAATTTTTACCAGAAAATTCCGATATTATTTGAAATTTTTTTATTCCACAATCATCGATTAAGTTTTTGAGTAAGTCTTTTGCTACTAGAATTTTTCTATCTTTAAAAATTCCCACATCTTCAATTTTGATAATTGAATATATTAATGAAGAGTTAAAAGCTAATGCCTTATTAGCAGGTATAGTCCAAGGTGTAGTAGTCCATATTATAATTTCACATCCATTCAATTGATCAAAATTTGTTTTTTTAATTGGGAAGGAGGCATATATAGTATCAGATATATGATCCATATATTCAACCTCAGCATCAGCCAAGGCGGTTTTTTCGACTGTCGACCAGAGTACAGGTTTGTAACCTCTATATAAACTCCCTTCTTTTAAAAATTTGCCAAGTTCACGAACAATTTGAGCTTCAGCATCGAAGCTCATTGTTGAGTAATAATTCTCCCAATCTCCAACTACTCCAAGTCTTTTAAATTGATCCTTATGAATTTTGATCCATTTATTTGCAAAATCACGACACTCTTTTCTAAATTCAACAATAGGAACATCATTCTTATTTTTTTTATTTTTTTTATATTGTTCTTCAATTTTCCATTCGATTGGTAATCCATGACAGTCCCATCCTGGGACATAAACTGAATCTTTACCATTCATTTGATGAAATTTGACTATAATGTCTTTCAATATTTTATTAAGTGCCGTACCCATATGTATATTACCATTTGCATATGGTGGTCCATCGTGAAGTATAAATTTTTCTTTCCCTGAACTATTTTTTCTTAATTGCTTATATAGATTAATCTTATTCCAGTATTCAATTAAACTTGGCTCTTTAATAGGTAGATTAGCTTTCATTGAAAAAGCTGTCTTGGGCAAATTAATATTTTCTTTTGTCATTATTTAAATTTTTTTGCAATTTTAAGATCTTTCTTGATTTGTTTTTTCAACTGTTCAATTCCGCTAAATTTTTTTTCACCCCTTATAAATTTTAAAAATTCTACCATTAGCCTCTTATTATAAAGATTTTTGTTAAAATTAAATATATTAACTTCTAAAAGAATCTTTTTTTGGTTAAATGTTGGTCTATAACCTAAATTGGCTATGCCATTAAAAGTTTTTTTATTTTTTTCAATAATTATTTTTACTGCATAGACGCCAGGTTTTGCAATAATATAATCCTCTAGGTTAATATTACATGTTGGAAAACCAATTTTTTTTCCCATTTGCCTACCTTTGACAACAACTCCCTCAATTGACCAATTTCTATTTAAATATTTATTTGCTAATTCAAGCTCACCATTTTGTAATAAATTTCTTATTAAAGTTGACGATATAATTTTATTTTTAATTTTTAGAGGTGATGGTTTGATAATATTGTAATTATATTTTTTTTCATATGATTTAAGTAGTTTAACATCTCCTTCTCTATTAAATCCAAATCTAAAATTATTGCTAACAAAAATGTACTTAGCTTTGATTTTTGTAAACAAAATTTTCTTAATAAAATTGTTGCATGTGACTTTAGAAAATTTCCGATTAAATTTTTGATTAATTACAAAATCTACACTAAATTTTTGAAAAAGATTTAGTTTTTGATTCAAGTTGGAAATTCTATAATTCTTAAGATTTTTGAAAAAAAACATTTTTGGAGTTGGGTCAAATGTATATACACCAATTTTTAATTTTTCTTTTCTTTTCAGAATTTTTGCACTATTAAATAATTTTTGGTGTCCTAAATGCAGGCCATCAAAATTTCCGATTAATATAATTGATCCTTGATCTCTTTTTTTAATATTATAATTTCTATAAAATTTAATTTTTTTTACCATCTTAACATCGACTGTATGTAATCTACTTTAACTTTATAATTACTAAATAGTTCATTTAAATTTTTAGCTTCGCTATGTATACCACTCAATATAAATAATGATTTAAAATTTTGCATGTTTGCTCCTTTTATATCTGTATTTAAATTATCACCTATGCAAAGAACCTTTTTATTTTTGGTAATTGCTGATTGGTCATAAACTAAAGGGTAAGGTTTACCAAAATATTCAACTTTTCCACCTAAATCTTCAAAAACTTTTGCAACAGAACCAGCACAAAGCTCTCTTTGATCTCCCCTATCCACAATTAAATCTGGATTTGTACATATCATTTTTTTTGATGTAATATTTTTAAAAAGCTTTTTGTAGTAGTCTAAATCATTTGAAAATTCATCAAACAAACCGGTACAAAGTAAAAAATCACATTTTTCTAAACTATCAACTTTGTTTTTTTCTAATAGCTTAAATAAATCAAAATCTCTTGGTGGACCAATATGAAAAAATTTTAAATTTCTAAAGTCTGACAATAAATATTTCAATGCCGCCTCTCCAGATGTAAAAACATTGTTACATTTTTTTTCATCCAATCCCATATTCTTTAAAAACTTGATAACAGTTTTGTTGGGTCTTGGAGCATTTGTCAGTAGTACATACTTAATATCATTTTTATCTAATTCGTTTAAGACTTGAATAGCTCCATCATATATTTTTATTCCATTGTGAATAACTCCCCAAATATCAATGAATAATAGATCAAAATCTTTAATTATTGATTTTAGACCAGTTTTATCTAAATTTTTAGTCATAAGTCAGATATAGCTTAAAAATCTCTGTATTTCTTTGGTTTTTTTATCTTATATATTTTTTAAGGCATCTTGAAAAAATTACTCTTTACCTCTATATGACCTCAATATTTAAAGGAGATTTAATATGAAATTTAAACCTTTGCATGACAGAGTATTGATTGAGGTCTTAGATAGCAGCGAAAAAACAGCTGGAGGAATAATCATACCCGATACAGCACAAGAAAAACCACAAGAAGGGAAAGTAGTAGCCATAGGTGGTGGTGCAAAAACTGAAGATGGAAAAATAATACCCATGGATGTAAAAGTGGGTGATAAAGTTCTTTTCGGAAAATGGTCAGGAACTGAAGTAAAAATTGGTGGCAAAGAATACAGCATAATGAAAGAATCAGACATTATGGGTATATCTTCAAAATAATATTTAATAAGGAGAATAAGTATGGCAAAAATAGTTAAATTTGACTCAGAAGCAAGAGCAGCAATGTTAAAGGGTGTTGATATTCTTGCTAACACTGTAAAGGTAACTCTAGGTCCAAAAGGTAGAAATGTTGTAATTGATAAGTCATATGGCGCACCAAGAACTACAAAAGATGGTGTATCTGTAGCTAAAGAAATAGAGCTGCAGGACAAATTTGAAAATATGGGTGCACAAATGGTTAAAGAGGTTGCAAGTAAAACAAATGATGAAGCTGGTGATGGAACTACCACTGCAACAATTCTAGCACAAGCAATCGTTAAAGAGGGTTGTAAATATGTTACTGCTGGAATGAATCCAATGGATGTAAAAAGAGGAATTGATGCTGCTGTTGATGTTGTGAAACAAAATCTTGTTTCATCAGCAAAAAAA
>MDTG01262166.1_pt1 | contig 12340 bp, 8 predicted proteins | sample 811421 | NCBI WGS metagenome assembly MDTG01 (sample SAMN05326645, study PRJNA326480) | marine metagenome | isolation source: seawater | place: Pacific Ocean: South East | collected 2011
CTTAGATTATGCCAGGAAAGATTTTAAATATGTTAATGAAGATACTTCTTTAATTGAAGCAGTTAATTTAATGGGCAAATTTAAAATTTGGGATTTACCAGTAATATCTTCGGATAATATTTTAAAAGGATTATTGCATTTACATCCTGCTCTAGACTTGTTGTTAAAAAGTTAAATGAAATTACTGCATAGAAATCTCCTTTAAATTATTATTATCAAGACTAAATATCCTGTCACAATTTTTTAATGTTTCAAGTCTGTGAGCAACAACAATAATAGTAAGATTTTTATTTAAATTTTCAATTGAATTTATAACATCTGATTCGGTTTTTGAATCAAGAGCACTTGTTGCCTCGTCAAAAATTAGCAATTCAGTTTCTTTATAAAGAGCTCTTGCTATTCCTATTCTTTGTCTTTGCCCACCACTTAGTCTAACTCCCCTTTCACCAACAAAAGTATTATATTTATTTGGTATTGATTCAATAAAATTGGAAATCTTTGCTTCCTCTGCAACTTTTTTTACTTTAATAATGTCAATATTTTCTTTTGGTATACCAAATGCAATATTCTCTGCTATTGAAGTATCTGCTAAGAAAATTGCTTGAGGAACATGAGCAACTGAAATCCTCCATTTGTTAATTATTTCAGCTGAATTATTTTGATCATGAAGGTTTAAACTATCAATATATATTTGACCTTTTATAGGTATCAATAGACCCATTATTAAATCAAGTATTGTACTTTTCCCACTTCCTGTCTGACCTATTATCCCAATTCTCTCTCCTTTAAATATTTGAAGATTTATATTATCTAAAATCATTCTTTTTTGATCACTATATTTAAAAGATATATTAGAAAATTTGATATAATCATTTAACTTTAAAGGTACTAAGTTGTTTTTATGTATTGAATTTTCTAAAGGCTTATTTAAATGTAAAATAACATTTTCAATGCTTGTTATTTGTGATTTGATAGCGGCCCATGAACCATAAAGATTCTGTATCGCTGGTAAAAGTTTTTGAGCACCTAATGCAAACGAACCTAAAATAGGAATAATTTTTGAAACACCCTCGCTTCTCTCAGATACAAATAAGGCAAATAATGCAATTAAAATCAATCCAATCGCTTCAAAACTAAATCTAGGGAAATTTCCAAGGAAAGCATTTTGTTGCTCTGTCTCTCTTAACTTTTTATCAATTTTGCAGTAAGAATTGAAATAAATCTTTTGAGAGTGATCCAAAATTACATCTCTAATAGCTCCAAGTCCTTCCTGCAAAGACTTTATCTGCTCTCCTTGTAATGTTGCAATCAACTTGCTATTTCTAAATAATCTATTTTTACTAATTAGGCCCAGAAAGAAATATAATAAAGCAAAAATAATTGTAGAAAATAAAGCCAAATGCCAATCTATTAAAAGTAAGGAAATTACTAAAAAGGTTGAAATAAATAATGAATTTATTAATCTTAAAGAACTTTGCAAGACTGAAATAGTTGCCGTTATATAAGAAGTCGCAGTAGTAATAATTTCTGAACTATTACTTTTTATATGATAACTGTACGGTTGATAAAGATTATGCAAATAAATATCACAGCTAAGATCAGAACCAATCTTAGCAACTAATTTATGTCCTAACCAAAGATTACCTATTCTTATTATGGAAGAAAATAATACAGTTAAACAGAAAATTAATGTTGTAAGTAAAAGTAGCTGATTAGTTTCATTAATTCCAATAATCTTTGTAATATTTTGTATATAACTTTGGTTAAGTATTTCACTTGGTGATGAAATTAAGCTTAGAAATGGAATTATAGAGGCTAAGGTCAACATTTCTGCGATACCACTAGCAATCATTGTTAGTAAAAGAAAAAATAATTGATATCTTCTTCTTTTGGAAAGTCTTGTGAATAGTTGACTTAAAATTAATATTAAATTACTTTTTTTATATGATTCCATAGATTAAATAGATATAAATATATTATATCTAAATTTTGATTTGAAACCAGTTTATAACTTCTACTGACTTTATTTTCTAATAATACTTACAATATGATTATTTACTTTATTTATTTCAAATTTATATTTTGCTAACTCTAAACTATTTTCAGCCATTAGCTCAGTTTTTTTTGAATCTTGATTTATGAATCTAATCATTGCTTTCGCTAAAGAGATATAACTTCTAGGCTCTATTAGATAACCATTATGATTATGTATTACTGTTTCTCTGCAACCAGGGACATCAGATGTGATTATAGGCCTTTTGCTTGCTAATGCCTCAAGAATTGACCTTGGAGTACCTTCTCTATAAGATGGTAATACATAATATCTAGATATTCTTAAAGTATCTCTAATCTTTTCAGTATCTAGCTCTCCCAGATAATCTATTATTTCGCTTTTAGATAAATTATTAATATCATCACTATTTAAAGAAGTTGGATTTAAGTCAATTCCACCTGCTAATAGAAATTTAGAGTTGGGGAACTTAATTTTTACATATTCTGCAGCTTTAATATATTCATAAATTCCTTTATCTTTGATAAGTCTTGATGCCATAAAAAATATATGGTCATTAGGAAGTCTTGATGATTTATAAAACCTTAAATCAACGCCTGAACCATTGACCTTGTGAATATCAGCTCCTCTTGGTAAGAGATTTAAACTTTTAAAAAGATTAATATCATCATTATTTTGAAATATTATACTTTTTGCTGATTTTAAAGCAGTTTTATAAATCAATAAAACTAAAATTTTTAATATAAATTTTTTAAATTTGAACTTCAAAGGATCAATAAAAATATATCCAAGACCTGTAATCATTGGGAAATAGTTTATCTTTAGACTATTTATACTTAAAAGAACTAATCCTGTATAAATAACAGGCTTAATTGTATATGCAATTATGATAGAAGGTCTTATTTCTAAGATTTCCCTCCTAAGTAATCTAATTGTTTTTAATTCTTTTATTATTGAATTGTTTCCTCTTTTGATAGGAATCTCTTTAAAGTTTATACCCCATTTATTTAACTTTTCTTTAGTAAATGAAAAGCTTTTATTAAAATTCGAAATTGCATAAACTTTATATTTTTGTTTAATTAATAATTTTAATAGATCACCTCTGAAATTTATTAAAGATTCTGGTTTTGAGCCGATAATTACAATCTTTTTATTATTTTCCATTTTTAAATTTTACTCATTTATCCAAGATTGGAACATTAGTATTGACCAGATTTTATGATGCATTCCCTTCCCTTCATTGATATATTGATTAAAGCAATTATTTACCATATTAGAGTCGAGTATATTATGTTTCTCAATTGTTTCTTTTGTTAATAAATCACCTGCCCATGTCTTTAGAGGTCCTTTAAGCCACCTATCTATCGGAACACCAAATCCCATTTTAGGTCTATTTATTATTTTATTTGGGATGTATTTCTCAAGAATTTTCCTTAGGATCCATTTATTTTTACCTGAGCAATATTTATATTTAAAAGGTAGTTTCCATGCCCATTCAACTAAATGATGATCTAAATAAGGGGCCCTACACTCTAGGGATTGAGACATACTAGCCCTGTCGACCTTTGTAAGTATATCTCCTGGTAGGTATGTCAATGTGTCCATTATCATCATTAATTCTCTGAAATTGGAATGAGCTGGCCAGTTTTCATGATAAAAATACTTGTATTCATTATTAGTATCAAAATTCATTAATTTATTAGGTTGATTAAAAATTGAACATAGATATAAGTAAAAATCATATTGGTTTTTGATATTTAAAACTTTATTTAATTTATATAATCTCTCTTCAAGTACAGGAATTCTTGAGATAGATTTTATGCTAGATAATATACTATCTATCTTCCTTGATGGAATATAAAGAATAATATTTGATATAAGTTCCCTAATAAATCTAGGCATTAAAGATAATTTTTTATAAATAGAATAACCTTTACAGTATCTGTTATATCCACAGAAGATTTCATCAGCCCCATCCCCAGACAAGCATACTTTTACATGTTCTACTGCCATTCTTGAAAGTAATAATGTTGGAATTTGTGATGAGTCTCCAAATGGTTCATCCCATATTTTTGAGAGTGACGGTATGACACTAAGCGCATCATTTGAATCTAGATAAAGTTCTGTGTGCTCTGTTCCCAAAAGATTTGCAACTTGCTTTGCTATGTCTGCTTCGTTATAACCTGCGACATCAAATCCAATGGTAAATGTTTTAATTTTACTTGAAGATATTGATTGCATTAAACATGAAATAAGACTTGAATCTATACCTCCAGATAAAAATGCTCCGATTGGAACATCAGAAAGCATTCTTAAAGATATTGAATCTTTTATTTTTTCTTCTGTGCTATTAATGATTTCGTTAATATTAACATTATTAGTTATTTTATTCTCATTATTATATATATTTAATATTGACCAATATTCTTTTTGTTCAGAAATAAAACCATTATTAATATCTATGCTGACATAGTTTCCAGGTAGAAGCTTATATAAATTCTTGTATATTGACATTGGAGCTGGAATATAACCAAATTGAAGGTAAAGTGGGACTGATTCTTTTTCTATCTCTAAATGCCAATTATTATTAGATTTTATTGGTGTTATTTCTGATGAAAAAACAATATCATTATTTAAATTACCAAAATATATTGGCTTTTCTCCAAATCTATCTCTAGCAATTATCAAAGTATTTTTTAATTTATCAAATATTGCAAAAGCAAACATTCCATTAATTAATGATAATGTTTTTTCAATTCCAAAGTTTTCTATAGCAGATAATAATGTCTCCGTATCTGAGTTTCCTCTCCAATAGTTTACCTTTAAGTCCCTTGAAAGCTTTTCTCTTATTGATTTATGGTTATAGATCTCTCCATTAAAAACAATTGTAAATCTACCTGAAATGCTCTTCATAGGTTGAGCTCCTTTCTCAGTGAGTTCTATTATTGAAAGTCTTCTATGACCAAGAGCTACTTTATTATCCTCACTAACCCATATCCCTTGAGAATCTGGCCCTCTATGAGATAATTCATTAGTCATTAAATCTATGACATCTTTTGAAGAATATTTAGAATCTTTCCCAAATCTAATAAAACCAGTAATTCCGCACATATGGATTCTTAATATATGAATAATTTAGTTTGTTTATCTCTTGATTGGCAATATATTTAATTTTTTCATGTTTTTATATACTTACTTCACTAAATTTTTGAAGTTGTCCATTCAGGGACTAAATTTTTTATAAGATTTAATGCTGAATTTTCATCCGTATTTTCTATATATTTAATCAATTCTTCTATTTTAGGTAAGAGATCTTCAATTGGAATGAAATCTTCTAATCCCTTATAAATTAATTCATGCTGTGTTGTTAATGATTTCTTATCAATTAATAATTCCTCGTATAATTTTTCTCCTGGTCTTAAACCTATATTAATTACTTCAATATCTCCATTAGGATTTTCTATATCTTTTACCTTTAAACCACTTAAATTAATCATTTGCTTTGCCAAGTTACCAATTTTGACTGGTTCTCCCATATCTAAAAGGAATACCTCTCCTCCTTGAGATAAACCAGATGCTTGTATTACTAATTGAGCTGCCTCATTAATAGTCATAAAATATCTTATTACATCTGGATGTGTCAGTGTAATGGGTCCACCTTTAGCTATTTGACTTCTGAATAAAGGAACGACAGATCCAGAAGAACCAAGTACATTTCCAAATCTTACAATAGAGAAAATTGGATTTAAATTAACACCATTTTCAGTTTTAAATTTGGAATAACCCTGAATTATTAATTCTGCTACTCTTTTAGATGCACCCATTACACTGGTTGGCCTTACTGCTTTATCTGTTGATATAAGTATTAACTTTTCCAAATTAAATTCTTTTACTAATTTACATAAAACATAAGTTGATAAAATATTATTTCTGATTCCACTTAATGAATTTATTTCTACAAGTGGTACATGTTTATATGCGGCAGCATGGAAAATAATATCAATTTTATAATTATTAAAAATTTTCCTCATCCCTCTATAAGATGCTACATCTTCCAAAAGTGGAATTAATTTAATATTTTTATTTTCGATTAACTTCAATTCTTCGTAAATCGAATAAAGGCTAGGTTCGTTTATCTCTACAAGAATTATTGCCTCTGGTGAGTGTTTTGCAATTTCTCTGCATAACTGACTACCTATTGACCCTCCAGCACCTGTTATGCATATACTTTTAGATTTAATTCCATTTTTAATTAAAGAAAGATCGGGAATTACTGATTCTCTCCCAAGTAGGTCTTCAACTTTAATAGGTTGAAGTGAATTTATTTCATATTTACCTTTTGAGATATCTTCAATTGAAGGAACTTCTAATAATGGAATATTAAATTCTTTGATTTTTGAAATTATTTCTTTTTTTTGAGCAATACTAGCTGAAGGTATTGCTAAAAATATCTGATCAATTTTGTTATTATTTTGAACTAGTATATCTGGAGATTTAATTTTCACCCCACTAATTTCCATATTCCAAAGTGATGGTGAATCATCTATAAAGAATAATATCGTGAAGTTACTTGATATTCTTAATGATGATAATAATTGCGCGCCTGCATAACCGGCCCCATAAATAATAATTTTCTTATTCTTTCCATTACTATCTATACTTAGTATTTTATTAAGTAAATCTCTCAATATTAGTCTTGATAATGCAGTAATTGATGTTGAAAATATCCAAATAAGTAACCATACTTTTGAGGAAGGAGTTTCCCAACCCCAGAATGAACCTAATGTATATAATACTGCTATTAATATAAAGTTTCTAAAAGCAAGTTTATAAAGTAAGAGGCTATTTGTAAATCTTGTTAAGCTTTTATAAAAAGAAGTTGATGAATATATTACTATAGCTGCAATAGAACTAGTAGGAAGTATCCAAAAATCTTGAAAATTAAAATTATTTGTTAGATAAAATGAAAAAGCAGCATATACAGAAAAAGGAATTATAAATAAATCTAATAATATAAGTATTAGCTTTCTCTTATATCTTGACTTGATGATAAAAGATTTTAATATTATTATTAAATTTTTAATATCTTTATTCATCAAAAATTTTAAATTAAAATAATTTTTCATAATGATGTATATTTCTTTTTTCTTCAATATAGTTATTTACGATATCATTAACTTTTTCTCCTTTTTCTAAAATAACAGAATTTAATTTCGTTGAATCTAAAGAAAGATTTATTGGTCTTTTTACTAAATCTTTTCTATCTTCTAAAAATGATTTTTTTATAAACTTTTCAAGTCCTTCACTGTAATTTGAAGCAATTAGTTTGGCAAAATCATACTTACTTATAGCTTCCTCACTTCCTAAATTATATGTACCATATATCTTATTTGTATAAACAAAATATATCACTTTAGCGAGCTTCTTTAATGAAACAGGAGTAAATTTAGCGTCAAAAAATGCATTATAATCATTATTTTTGCTTATCGATTCTATAATACTATCTGCAAATGATTTCTTTGTGGAATAAGTTTTGCATACAAAATTACATCTTATTACAGTTGAATATTGACAGTTTTGTATTAATTTTTTTTCTCCTTTTAGTTTCGTTTCTCCATAATAATTTATTGGATTAGCTTCATTCTCTTTATAAAAATTACTTTTCCCATTATAAACATGATCTGTTGAAATCTGAATTATTGATATATTAAACAACTTTGATAGCTCTGCTATTAATTCCGGAAATTGTGTATTTAGGTAATAAGCTTTTCTTTTATTATTTTCACAATTATCTACATTTGTGTATCCTCTGCAATTAATAATACAGTCGATTTTATTTTTTTTATTTGCGCTTTCAATATAATTTACAAGTAGTTGTTTTTCTTTTTCGTATCCATTTACCCTTCCTTGAAAGCTAAATCTTGATTCAATTGATTTGTTTTTTTTGAATTTAATAAGTGAATTGCTTAAAAGTCCACCTCCTAAAATTAATGCATTCATACTATATTTTAGATCTTAATTCTTCTGCCTTGATCCAAGATGTGTTATTGGCAGAAGTATATGAAAATTCTGGATTGACTAATTTCCCTTCTGCGACAAGGTTTTTATTTTTATGAAGATTCTCAAGCATAGGTAATATCCGATAGTGATTTTGGTATTCGTATGTAGTTAGTGAATCATCTTGTCCGATCATTTGTTCATGTAATTTTTCTCCAGGCCTTATTCCAATATTTTTAAAAGGCTTACCTGGTCTTACTGCTTTTGCAATTTCAAGTATATTCATTGATGGAATTTTTGGAACAAATATTTCACCACCTGACATCTGACTTAATGAGAGATTAACAAAATTTATGGCGTGATTCATAAAAATCATAAATCTTGTCATTCTCTCATCTGTAATTGGTGTTGGAACATCATTTGGAAGTGATTTGAAAAATGGTATTACAGAACCCCTTGAGCCAACTACGTTTCCATACCTTACTATCGAAAATTTTGTAATTTCTTCTTGAGAATTTACAACCTGTGCTACAAATAATTTATCTGATGCAAGTTTTGTAGCTCCATAAAGATTTATGGGATTACTTGCTTTGTCTGTGGATAAAGCAAGCACTTTTTTTATGTTGTTTTCTCTTGCTGCAATTATTACGTTATTGGCACCATCTATATTTGTTCTTATGCATTCAATAGGATTCAATTCTGCAGTAGGAACAATTTTATTTGCTGCTGCATGAATAATTACGTCTTTATTTTTAGCAGACCAGATTAATCTTTCTTTATCTCTAATATCACCAATAATATATTCCACTCTTTCATCACATATAGTATTGCTCATTTCCCATTGTTTTTGTTCATCTCTAGAGTAAATATATATTTTTGAATACTTATTATCTCTTAGAGCATTGTTTACAAAAGCTTTGCCAAAAGAACCTGTTCCTCCAGTTAAAAGAAGTTTCAAATTTATAAACATTAAAGCTCTTTTACCTTACCATAAAATTTATATTTAATAAAATTTCAAATTTTGGAGTTCTCAATAATAATTAATTATATCAAAATTATAATCTTATAGCATTAAGGCTCCTAGGAATAATTCCTTTGACATCTAATAAAACACCATTTTCTATAACTAAATTAGACCAATCAGTAGAATTAAGTTCTTTGAATAATCTATGAGCAACTGCAGCGATAATACCTGTAAACTTTTTATTCTTAGGAATTTCATTTAGTATATTCAAATTATTAATTAGATTAATATCATTGCAAACAGGATCTATAATAGTTATTTTAATATCATATTTTTTTAAGCAACTAATAATGTTAAATACTTTACTATTTCTTGTGTCAGGGCAATTTTCTTTAAATGTTAACCCTAAAATTAATATCTCTGATCCTCCAATAATAAATTTTCTTCTTGACATTTCAAGAATCAATTGTTCTACAAGCCACTGACTTACATGATCATTTATTCTTCTTCCAGCCAATACAACTTGTGGGTAATAACCAACTTGTTGTGATTTATATGTCAAATAGTAAGGGTCTACACCTATACAATGCCCTCCGACAAGTCCAGGCTTGAAAGGCAAAAAATTCCATTTTGTTCCTGCGGCTTCAAGTACATCAAGGGTATCGATATTTAATTTTTTAAAAATAAATGAAAATTCATTTACCAACGCAATATTTATGTCTCGTTGTGTGTTCTCAATTACTTTTGCTGCTTCAGCAACTTTAATAGATGAAGCTTTGTAAGTTCCTGCTGAAATGATTGATGAATATAAGTTATTCACCCAGTCAGCGACTTCTTCATTTGAACCACTAGTAATTTTTGTAATATCATTAATTGAATTTTTTTTATCTCCAGGATTAATTCTTTCAGGACTATATCCACAAAAAAAATCATTATTATATTTCAAATTAGAAGCCTTTTCAATTATTGGAACACATATTTCTTCAGTTGCACCAGGGAAAACAGTACTTTCATAAATTATTATTGGATTTATATATTCCTCATTTATTTTTGAACATTTTAATTTATTTTTAATTGCCTTACCTATGCACTCTGATGCCTTCTTTAAAGGCGATAAATTTGGATTTTTGAAATCATCTATCGGAGTAGGTACTGTTACAATAAAAATGTCTGCCTCATTTAATAGATCTATATTTGAGGTGAATTCAATATTTCTTTTTGCTAATTGTAATTCTTTTGTTGAAATTTCTAAAGTTATATCATTACTATTTTGGAGTTCTAATATTCTTTTTTCTGATATATCAAATCCTATTATCTTTCTATTTGAATTTGATAATCTGTTCTTCTTCTCAAATTGTATTGCTAGAGGAAGGCCTACATAACCAAGTCCAATAATGCATATTGTTGATTTATTAAGTGATGGTAAATTCATTTCTATTTAATATTATAAAAATCTTTATACCAATATACAAATTCAGAGATACCTCTCTTTATTGTTGTATTAGGTTTGAAGTTTATCCAACTTTCAAGCAAAGTATTATCAGAATATGTTTTTTCAACATCTCCAGGTTGCAGTGGTAAAAAATTCTTTTTAGCAATTTTCCCAAGTGAATCTTCTAATGCATTTATGTAGTCCATCAATTTAGTTGGATTAGAATTACCGACATTAAATATTTTATAAGGCGCCCAACTTGAAGAAGAATCTGAAGCATTTTCAAAAAAATATTTATTGGGGATAGGTCTCTTCTCAATAACTCTCAAAATGCTCTCAGCAACATCATCAATATAAGTGAAATCTCTTATCATATCTCCATTATTGAATACATCTATAATTTCATCATTTAATATTGCTTTTGTAAAAAGGAATAAGGCCATATCAGGCCTCCCCCATGGCCCATAAACTGTAAAAAATCTAAGTCCAGTTGTAGGTAATCCGTAGAGGTGTGAGTATGAATGGGCTATAAGCTCATTAGATTTTTTAGTTGCAGCATATAAGCTTACGGGATGATCGACATTATCAACTTCTTTGTAGGGATATGATTTGTTACCCCCATAAACACTACTGCTTGAGGCATAAACAAAGTGATCAACATTAGTCTTTATGCATAATTCTAATATGTTATTAAATCCAACTAAGTTTGATTGAATATAGGCTTTAGGATTTTCTATTGAGTATCTAACTCCTGCTTGAGCAGCCAAATTTATTACGTTTTTTGGTTTAAATTCATCGAATATATTATTTAACTCTGAAAAATTTTCTAATGATTGTTCTTTAAACAATAACTTTGTATTATATCTACTTGCAAGCTGATTTAGTTGATTTAATCTAGCAATTTTTAAATTCTTATCATAATAAGAATTCATGTTGTCAACAATTATGATTGGTGTTTTTCTCTCAAGTAATCTTTTGCATAAATGAAAACCAATAAAACCTGCTCCACCGGTAATTAAATTAAACATTATTTTTTAAATTATAATTTATATTATCACTTAGAATGCTTATTTAGCAAATATTTACAATTTTAAAAAAAAAATAATCGTAAAATTTTCTTATTGAATAAATTATGATTAAAGTCTATAGTGTGTTTAGATTGTGATCTTTTTAAGCCCCTTTGATGATTAGACTTTATGAATAAGATTTTAAATTCTTACTTCTTTGTCATAAAAAAATATTCAATATTTTTTATACCAATACCATTTTTAGTGCCTTTATTTACGATAATTTTTAATATTAAAACTGACCATAATGAATATCTGCAAATTGTATTTGATAATTATCAGTGCAATTTTCAAAGTTCTTTGTGTAAAAATACTCCAGTTTTAGTAAATAAATTTATTGTTTATATTACAGGTTCAAATAGTATTAATTTGTTTCTACTCCTTGCTCAATATGTAGCATATTTATTGATTTTTATGATTACTGTGAAATTACTTTCTTCTGCTTATAAATCTATTTATTTGCCTGAACTAAGTCTTAGATATGGAATAGCCTCAATTGCTGTTTTACCTTCAATATTTTTTATAGTTATTCCTGCAAAAGAAATATTTCAATTGCTATCAATTATCTTTTTAATTTTAACAATAGAAGCGATAGATAAAAATAATTATGCAAGATCTTTTATTTTTTTTAGTATTTCTATTTATATTGCATCAAGTGCTCATGTTATTTTTTATGTTATCCCGATTATTTCTATTTTTCTAATATTTGCTTTTAGATTATTTTCAAAATTATTTTCACTTTATAGATACAATAGGCGTACTTATATGTTATTTTACTTCTTTATTTGTCTAGGTTTATTAACTTTATTTTTGAGTACAAATAGTTATGTTTCTGAGTTTATTGAAAGCGTAAATATTTTATTAAATAA
>MDTG01267829.1_pt1 | contig 12340 bp, 14 predicted proteins | sample 811421 | NCBI WGS metagenome assembly MDTG01 (sample SAMN05326645, study PRJNA326480) | marine metagenome | isolation source: seawater | place: Pacific Ocean: South East | collected 2011
AAAATGTAAAGTTTTTATGTTTTTTGAGTGTCAGAGTACCAAAATAAATAACATTCAAGTTATCTATATGAACTTTTTTTCTGTGAAGGAATTTTAAGGCGTTTTCAGTATTGTTCAAAAAATAGTAGGCAAGTGAACTAAAAAAAAATCTCACGCGTAGAATTGATGTTGTTATATTTTACGCGAAGCTTAGAGGCATCGGATGGTTTACTTTTCGCAAAACACGCCTGACAAATCGGACAGAAGGTTCATTTCTCGATCTATGAAGGCACCCATGTTGGAAAAGGAAGAAGAATTGGCGCTTGGCCGCGCTTGGCGGGATGAAAATGATAAAACAGCACTTGATAAATTAGTATCAAGTCATGTGCGCCTTTCAGTTAAAATTGCGTCGAGATTTAAAGGATATGGTCTTCCTATCACCGACTTGATTCAGGAAGGCAATCTTGGATTATTAGACGCGGCAAAAAAATTTGACCCGGAAAAAGGGGCACGGTTTTCAACGTATGCGTCCTGGTGGGTTTTGGCATCAATTCAGGACTACGTTCTTCGCAACAGCTCAATCGTTCGAATTGGAACGACCCAAGCGCAAAAATCTCTCTTTTTTAAGTTGAGAAGGCTCAGAAATTTAATTTCGAAAAACTTAGTCGGACAAATGTCAACAGAGGATCGAGAAGCTATCGCAACTACGTTAAATGTTCCGATTGATGCGGTTGAAAGGATGGAAGCTCATTTTTCAGGACCAGATAAATCGCTGAATGCGTCTGTTGGTCACCTTAACGGTGAAAACAATCAGGTTCAGGATTTTCTAGAGGATAACCGCCCAAATCCCGAAATAGTTGTTGGAGATATTTTAGATAGTGAGAGAAGAACACAGTGGATTGCAACTGCAATGCACAGTCTTAATGATCGTGAGCAGGAAATTATTCGGCAAAGGTTTTTGGTTGGTGAAAAGAAAACACTAGCCGAAATTGCTGTTAAATTCGGCGTAACAAAAGAACGAATAAGGCAAATAGAGAGTAGGGCTCTACAAACTCTTAAATCTGCTTTGGAAAAAACACCAAGAGCAAGTGCAGATAGGATAAACGACTTAGTGAATGCTTGAAAATTACAACTTCATGCTAATATAAGCAAATTTTTTACTGTATTTGATTTACATTTTGATTGCGCAAACGCTCAGCCGCATCTAAAGCAGCAGCTACTATACCTTGGTATCCAGTACATCGACATAAATTGCCACTGATAGCAATACGCACTTCTTCCTCGGTGGGGTCGGGATTATCTTTCAAAAATTCTAGTAATGTTGTGAGCATTCCGGGAGTACAAAATCCACATTGAAGCCCGTGATTATCTCGAAATGCTTCCTGCAACGGATGCAACTCATCTTCTGAAGGTGCAATTCCCTCAATAGTTAAAATTTCTTGCCCGTCAGCTTGCACGGCTAGTAACAAACAAGAACGTGCACTTTCACCGTTCAATAAAATTGTACAAGCTCCACAAACACCGTGTTCGCAACCAAGATGTGTCCCCGTCAAACCCAACTGCTGGCGGATAAAATCAGCTAAATGGAAACGGACTTCAACTTCTTCTTGATAAGTCTTTCCATTAATAGTGACTGAAATATTTCTGGTTTCTCCCATCAATTATCTCCTCCGAGCGCACGATCGTAGGCTTTGACAAGAGCACGCCGAGACATAACAGCTGCTAAGTGCTGTCTGTATTCGGTAGACGCATAAACATCCCCCATCGCTTCTATCCCGCGACAAACTTCACACGCTTCTTTGAATACGTCTTCAGAACCAATTTGTCCGGATATAGCTTCTTCGACTTCAGTAATTCTCATGGGAGCTGCCCCAACTCCGCCCACGGTAATTGCAGACCGCACTATCCTCCCTTCCGCATCTAATTCTAACAATGCACCAGAGGAAACAATTGCAAAATCGCCATGCCTTCGAGCAAATTCAACGAATGCAAATCCATGCCCTTTTTGCCAACAAGGTACCCGTACAGAGGTGACAATCTCATCCATTTCAACCGAAGGTGTCATATAACCGGCAGGAAATTCCGCAAATGGGATTTCGCGCTCACCATTTGGTCCCTTTACTCTTACAACAGCATCAGAAATTGCACATACCGCTGGCATTTCAGCTGCAGGGTCCAAATGGGCTAGTGACCCACCTAAAGTACCGCGGTTACGAGTTTGCCGATGCCCAACCCACTGCAGGGCCTCATGCATTATTGGACAATTTTCTTTCACAATGTCAGAAAATTCTAAATCTCTTTGCCTAGTCATGGCGCCTATTTCTAACGCATCAGTTTCCTTTTTTATATAAGAAAGATTTTCGATTTTATTTAAGTCGACAATGTGATCTGGCATCACATACCGCATATTTAACATCGGCATTAATGACTGACCACCAGCTAGAACCTTCGTATTTTCAAGAGTTGAAAGAAGTGACACCGCATCGTCAACTGATCGAGGGTCATGGTAGGAAAATGGCGGTGGCTTCATAAAAAAATCTCCGAAAAAAACTTTATAGATAATAATAATATAAAGTAGTTATAAGTCTGACGCTACGCCATGCGTTACAATGACGCAATGCCACTAAATTATTTCACTATATTTGACACAAGATCAAGTGCACGCCTATGCAACAAATTTGTTAATTTGGGAAGGCCACCTTCACTCAGTGTTTTAATAAATTCATTTTTCCTCTTTTTTATCTCACTAATTCCTCCCTCAACAATAATGTCGATAATCCACCATCTTCCACCATAAAGAACAGCAACATATGAAATTTCAACAACACCTTCATCCGACTTTTTTATTTCTGCGTCAACAACAACAATTCTGTGTTTTATTTTTCGTTCCCTCAGAACATTAAAGACTTCTCCGTTATAGCTATCAAAAAGGGTTGCCAGCGTGGCAACACTCATCTCTGTAAACGCTTTTACGAATAGGAGCTTTTGATCACTCGTCGCCGTTCGCCAATAGGGAGTTGTAACTGAAGCAGACATCACCTCTAGATGAAAAATCGTCCTAATTAATGGAACCAATTTTTTGTAGCGGCCTTCAATGCCCAAAGAGTTTGCCTCTTTCATGACCCTTACCAAACCCTGCTGAAATTCATTAGCCAAATGACTTGGCCCACTCCCTCTAACAATTTCAACACCAGCAAAGCTAGAAACTGGAAAGATAATCAGAATTAATGAAGTTGAAAGGTTAAGCAGCCGCATTTAATGCTCCTAGTTGCTAAAGCTAATTATAATATCACCGATTGAAAATAGTTAAATTAAACTATGCCTAAATTTAAGCATTGTTTAAAATTTCTCAAAAATCTTGATTTCTTGACACCCTAAGAAAGCCAGAATATATCTGGGCATCTTTTTATATTTGGTAAAATACCGACAAGCTGACATTCAATTTCACAGTAACGCGAATTTTGGATCTGATCAGTTCACGTTATGGGTAGAGGAAGAAAATGACTGAAGGAAGCACAGAAACTGGGATAACGGATGCCGGGCCAGGACATAATCAACCGGAAGTTATTTGGGACAGGTGGGTAAAAAAACGTACTTTTGTGCGCGCACTTGAAGGAACATACGGGGAAATGAAACAGGGTCTTTATGATCAGAAACGTGTTTACAGCATCCACGACTGGAAATGGAGAGGTGGACCCCAATTTTATGATAAAGCAGTTATAAATCCTCAAAATCTAGATATTGCACAATCCATCGAAACTCACCTTGGGGCATTTGCCCCAGGAGGATATGGTCAAAAACATGGTCACATGAATAGTGCGGTGTTTTTTGTTCTAAGGGGAGAGGGTTACGACGTTCATGATGGCGAACGTATTGATGCTGAGGCCGGAGACTGTATGATTGTTGAAAATGGCTGCGTTCATCAACATTTTAACAAAAGTGCAGATGAAGAATTTGTGGTGTTAGTTATGAAAGCCAAACCACTATTTTTGTTTATGCACATGGTTTTTCAAAAAAATGTTAAGATGCCACCGAAAGAGATTGCACCCGGACAAGAAGACTACATGCCACCTGGCGATTATTAGGCATCCGTGCCGGTTTTTTTAAATTAGGGAGAGTAAGTTGGATGAACGCGACGTTGCGGCAGCAGGAGAAAAAGTCTGCACTTTCTACAAGGACAACCTAGCTGAGACAGCCGCCTTTGTTGAGGATTATTATAACAATAGATTAAAAGTCGTAAAATCGACTGATATGCCATTAGAAAATTCCCCTCATGGTATACTTAAACATATGATAAATGAAAAAATGAATACAGTTGAAAACTGTGTTGATATTTACATGCATTTATTTCCTCCAGGATGGGCTTCAGGAAAACATCGTCATTTGGCTGAGGAAGTTTTCTTTGTTGCTGAAGGAAGTGGATATGATCTCCATTGGGATGTAAACTTCGAAGTGGACGTAAAATTTTCTTGGACATGGGAAAAAGAACCGAAAAAATTTGAGTGGAACAGAGGGGATTTTGTATACATCCCTCCCTATGTTGCGCATAAGCATTTTAATGCAGATAAGGGTAACCCAGCAAGATTGGTGGTTTGTCATAACAGAATTTTAAAAGCTATGGGGGCGGCATGGTACGAACAATTAGAACCATACGAAGATTACAACCCTGAAGAAGACCCCCGTGATATACTTTCTAAATACGGAATGCGTTAAACATATGATTTTTTTTTCCGCACAGGGGTAAAAGTGAGATTTGGGTCTTGTGTGCTCTCCCTAATCCCCGCTTTTTATTTTTAATTGTTTAGGTTTCCTAATGACACTTATTTTATCAAACGAGGAGATCACCGATCTTCTTGAAATGAAAGAAGTAATAAACGAGTTGGAAGAAGTTTATCGTGACCTAGATATTGGTAAAGCAACGACACGACGTCGATCTGACAGCTTAGTTCCGGCTCTACACGACGGAAACGAGGCAATATATGGCCTAAAGAGCATGGATGGTATTTCCCCAAGGCAGGGATTCAGTGCTGTAAGACTCAACTCTGATATAATAACTTGGCCAATTATTGAAGGTAATTTACGTAGGGTAAAAATTCCCGCAGCACCTAACAATAGGTGGGTAGGTCTTATAATTTTGTTCAGCACTCACAATGGTGAACCTCTTGCAATTATGCCTGATGGTGTGATCCAAAGAATGCGGGTAGGCGCAACAAACGGTCTTGGTATCAAATATATGGCCCGTGAAAGCGCAAAAACTATCGGTATACTAGGCTCTGGATGGCAGGCAGGAACTCAACTGTTAGCAGCTTGTAATGTCCGCGATATTGAAATGATAAAATGCTTTAGCCCCAATTCCGCGAATAGGCTAAATTTTACCCAAGAAATGACAGAAATTCTTGGTGTAGAAATGATGGTGGTTAACTCTGCAGAGGAAGCTGTATCTGGCGTTGACATAGTTCTCTGTGCAACAAACTCGATTGAAAAAGTCTACATCGAGAGCTGGCTTCGCCCCGGCATTCACATAAGTTCTATAAAAATGCCAGAAATTGAAGAAGAGGTATTGAAAAAGTGCCACCGAGTTTGCCTTCATTATGGTCAACAACGTCCTGATACGGTAATTGCAAAAGGTCTCGTGCCCCCAGATCGGCGCCTTGGTAAAGGTTGGGAAGCTAATAGAACATTTGACTATGGTTCATGCCCTCTTTTATCCCAAATGATTTCTGGAAAAGTTAAAGGGCGAAAATCTGATGATGAAATAACATGTTTTATCAACGACATGGGCATCGGTCTTCAATTCGCAGTTACAGCAGGGGTAGCTTACAAGAAGGCTTTGGATGCTGGGGTTGGTAAAAAATTACCTACAGACTGGTTTACTGAAAACGTGCATCCGTAGAGAAACCGACTTAATGATACCTAATGAAAAAGAAAGTAATAAAAAGAATCCTACAAGCGGACCAATAACAAGAAAAATTTTTGATTTTTCACTTCTAATTTTTGCTGCTCTCTCAATTTTAGCTGGTTTGGCTGTCTGGAATCTCAAGGGCCCACAGGCTTTTGATAGAGCCATGACTGATGCATGGGAATTATTTAAATTTGTGATGCCACGAGTTGGTGCTGCCGTTCTAATTGCTGCCTTTTTACAATTACTCTTACCTCGCGAATTGATTGCTAAATTGATTGGTGAGGATGCTGGAATAAAAAGTGTTTTAATAGCTTCAGTTGCAGGAGCTATAACACCTGGCGGACCACTAACTTCTTTCCCGATTTTAGTTGCATTATACGTTTCTGGAGCGAATAAAGGTGCTTTAGTTGCATACCTTTCTGCTTGGGCAATGATCGGATTTCAACGAATTCTAGTCTGGGAACTACCATTGATGGGGGAAGAATTTACTCTTACGCGAGTTACTGCAAGTTTTCTTTTGCCGATAATATGCGGAAGTATTGCGCTCTACCTTCCTTTAAATTTAAATATTTCTAAGCAAAATAAATAAAATGGGAGGAGAAAATAATCCTACTGTAGCTATATTAATGTGGGTTGGTGTTTTTTTGCTTTTGTGGCTGGCTTGGCGTAAACATGACGGCACTTTAAAAAAGGGTACTAGCGTCGGGTGGGGCTATTTTTTAATGATGACCCCAAGATTGTGTTGTGCTCTTACCATTGCGGTATTCGCCGCAGAGTTGCTTCCCGGAGAAACCATAAGTAAATGGCTGGGTTCTGAATCAGGATTTCAGGGAATAATTATTGCGTCTTTTGCTGGACTTTTAATTCCTGCAGGTGGAGTGATTGCTTTCCCGATGGCACTAGCAATGTATAAAATTGGCGTTGGAATACCACAGTTGGTAGCATTTCTAACAACTTGGGAAATTTTTGCTATTCATCGTATCTTAGCATGGGAAATTCCCTTTCTTGGGTATAGATTTGTGACGTTACGAATTGCATCTTCATTTTTTTTACCGCCGCTTGCAGGGGTATTTGCGGCCTTGATTGTTTTTTATCTTGACGATTGGATGAGTTGACAAATGATTATAAAACCAATTGAGATAACTTCAAAAGTTTACAGGCAATTGCATAAAATACTATAGACGAAATCTAATCGAGGAAAAAATATGACATCTGTAATGGGTAATATTGGACATGAATTTCGAATACTCGGACTGGTAAGCACAGGACACTTTATGAGCCACTATTCCCAGCTAATTTTACCACCGTTATTTGTCCTGATGGCTCCTTATTATGGGGTTGGCTTTGCTGCGATGGGATTTATAATGGCGTTACTCAATATATCTGGTGCGATTGCGCAAATCCCAGTCGGGTTCATGGTGGATCGTATAGGCGCAAAATGGATACTAATTGTTGGGCTATTTACAAAAACATTCGCTCTTAGTGCAATGGCTTTTGTGGACTCTTTTTGGATTTTACCGCTTTTAGCGATCATCGCTGGTTTAGGCCACAGTGTGTTTCATCCAACCGATTATGCTATAATCATGTCCACTGTCCATGAGAAACGCATCGGGCGTGCATTCAGCATACACACCGCTGCAGGAAATGTAGGAACTTTATTAGCACCTTTAGTGGCGACTATATTTTTATCAACGGCGTGGGGCTGGAAAGGTGCTATTTTGTCGGTGGCATTTATCGGATGCACTTCTGGTATTGCTATATTATTACAAGCAGGCAGCTTGCAAGACAATGTGGGGAGAAAAAAAGATAAAAATAAAGATCCACTTTCTATAGTGGAAGGAATTAATTTATTGATTAAGCCCGAGATGCTCATTCTTTATTTATTCTTTTGTATAACAGCAATGGCAACCGTAGGGCTGAATACAATGATTCCGGCAACATTATATAAAGCGCATGGTATTGACCCGGCTTCCGCAGCAACAGTGCTCTCATTTTATGCTGGAGGTAGCTTATTTGGTATCATTGCAGGAGGTTGGTTAGCTGATAAATTTCAAAAACATAATTTGCTGGCTGCATTAGCATTTACAATTGGAGCAAGTCTTACAATTATCGCCGGGTATTTTACTTTGCCATATTTTTGTTATTTGCTTTTCTTCTTCATAGTTGGATTGGTGCTTGGTTTAGTTCGCCCTGCCCGTGATATGATGGTAAAAAATATTACGCCAGACGGTCAGGCCGGAAAAACGTTCGGCTTTATGTCAAATGGACATTTTATTGGAGCTGCATTGAGCCCGGTGTTAATGGGTCTGATCCTTGATGCAGGGTATGCTAATTCGGTATTTTATCTAGCCGCGGGACTGATGTCATTGTCAATCCTCACACTTCTTAATCCGCCAAAATTACGAATATGATTTACGCAGCTTTGTTCTTTCCGCGGCGAATAAATTTTGAAAGCCACTCATCTTCTTCTTCGAAAAGCTCAGCAAGTTTCTCCATCATTGTGCCGCCAAGTTGTTCTGCATCCATTATTGTTACAGCTCGACGGTAGTAGCGGGTAACATCATGACCAATTCCAATAGCAATGATTTCTGCAGGTGATCGAGTTTCAATGTATTCAATTACAGAACGAAGGTGATTCTCTAGGAAGTTTCCCTGATTAACAGATAGGGTCGAGTCGTCCACCGGAGCGCCATCAGATATAACCATCAAAATCTGACGTTGTTCAGGTCTTATCATTAAACGATTATGCGCCCACAAAAGTGCCTCACCATCAATATTTTCTTTCAGTAGACCCTCTCTTAACATTAACCCTAAACTTTTACGCGCTCGCCGGTATGGTGAATCGGCACTTTTATAAACAATATGTCTGAGATCATTAAGACGACCAGGAGAACTTGTTTTACCTTCAGACAGCCATTTCTCCCGCGACTGACCACCCTTCCATGCCTTCGTGGTAAACCCTAATATTTCAACCTTTACGCCACAGCGCTCAAGCGTGCGCGCCAATATGTCAGCGCTCATTGCTGCCACAGATATTGGACGGCCTCTCATTGAACCCGAATTATCTATTAAAAGAGTAACAACGGTGTCTCTAAATTCGGTTTCATGTTCCATTTTATATGAGAGGGCTTGCATCGGGTTTACAACAACTCTTGCTAGCCGTCCAGCATCTAGTAGTCCTTCCTCGAGATCAAATTCCCAAGAACGGGACTGTTTTGCCATTAAGCGACGTTGAAGACGATTAGCTAATCTACCAATAATTCCCTGATGAATGCTTAATTGCTGATCTAAATGGTGTCTTAGACGCAACAGTTCCTCATCCTCACAAAGATCGGCAGCTTCAATTTCTTCATCAAATTCCTGAGAGAAAATTTTATAATTGATACGCTTACCAGTCGCGCCGTTGGCATCACGACGCTGTTTTTCGCTATCAGCCTGGTCAGAATCATCCTCTCCAGCTACTTGATCATCTTCGATTTGCTCTGCACCATCTTCTTCGTCTTCCTCACTCTCATCCCCATCTACGCTCTCTGCGTTTTCCTCTGCCTCACTCTCATCATCCGAATCATCATTCTCATCTTCATCGGGAGATTCTTCACTAATTTCCTCATCACCTTCTTCCTCATCTTCCATGTCATAAAGATCAAGATGAACCATTATTTTATCAAGCGCTTTCGCAAATTCCTCTTGATTCGATAGTTTTTCCTGCAAATCGTCAAAATCGTCTCCAATACGATTTTCAAGCCAATCCCTCCAATACCCTAAGGCATTTTTTGCAGAAGCTGGTAATTCTTCCCCCATTAGAATTTCACGGCTTAATAATCCCACTGCATCCGAAAGTTCGATATCTGCCTTGTCGCAGACCCTCGAAAAGCCTTTCTCTTTGCATTTTTCTTGAAATGCCGCGCGCAAATTTTTTGAACAGCCTCTGAATTCGCTCGAGCCAAGCGTCTCTACTCGTACCTGTTCGAACGAGTCAAATACAGCTCGGGCTTCTTGCCCAGCCGGCGCAAAACTCCGATGGACTTTATCATCATGAAATCTTAATCGTAAAGCCATTGCATCTGCTGCACCTCTTATCTGTGCCACATCATCTTTAGTCATCAGACGCGGAGGTGCGGGAAGGCGTGCAGTATTACCAACCATTCTAGCTTCTGAACCAAATGCAACCTGAAGTTCTTCGTTTTCTGAAATAGCGCGCATTGCTGCAGCAGTTATGCGGCGAAATTCTTCCGAGGGGTTTTCATCACTAGCCATGTATAATGCCAAACCTATTGTTTTTTGATATTTTGCCTGAACAATTTAACCAGCTTCTGCCTGCGATGTTTGGTATTCAGGTAACTCATCCCCAAAACAACGTTGATAATATTCAGCAACAGTTGTGCGCTCAAGTTCATCACATTTATTAATAAATGTCATACGGTATGCAGTGGCGACATCATTAAAAATCTGCGCATTCTCTGCCCATGTGATGACCGTTCTGGGGGACATCACCGTTGAAATATCACCAGCCATAAAGCCAGACCGCGACAGATCAGCCACCCGCACCATACTAGAAATGGTCTTCTTTCCTTCTTCATTATCAAATTCTGGGGTTTTTGCCAAAACGATCTGGCATTCGACTTCATGTGGCAAATAGTTTAACGTAGTAACTAGGTTCCAGCGATCCATTTGAGCTTGATTTATTTGCTGCGTGCCGTGATAGAGCCCGGTAGTATCTCCGAGTCCAACTGTATTAGCTGTAGAGAATAGGCGAAAACCTCTGTGTGTGTGGATTACTCTATTTTGATCCAACAGAGTCATCTTACCATCGGACTCAAGAATCCGTTGAATAACAAACATAACATCAGGACGCCCGGCATCATATTCATCAAATACAAGTGCAACTGGGTGCTGAATTGCCCAAGGCAGTATTCCTTCACGGAACTCCGTAATCTGCTGACCATCCTTGAGTACAATTGCATCCTTTCCAATCAGATCAATTCTACTTATATGGCTATCCAAATTAACTCGTATACATGGCCAGTTTAGTCGTGAGGCGACCTGTTCTATGTGCGTCGACTTACCGGTGCCGTGATAACCCTGCACCATCAACCGGCGATTGTATGAAAATGCCGCTAAAATTGCCAAAGTAGTTTCTTTATCAAAAAAATATGCGGCATCCTCTTCAGGAACATACTCGGTCTTCTTTTTAAAAGCCGGTACCTTCATATCGATGTCTATACCGAATGTCTTACGTACATCAACTTCCGTATCCGGAAGATCTATGCCCAGAGTATTAATACCGTCAGAACCAGACAAGGCTCACGCTCCTTTTTAAATTGATACACATAACCTATCACGTCGTAGTAACTCAAAAAAAAATTTCTGATACCATGTAGCCGACTGTCAGAAAAGACCGGACGGAAAGGGTAAGAAATTCCAACGATCATAGTATATAATCCTACGAAATCTAGCCATTAATACCCCCTAATCGGAATAACTTTCAAAAACCCTGAGACAAAATACGCCAAATAAGCCTAACCTCTATCAAGATCAATAGTCCTATAATGATAAAATTAAAACCACGGTCAGAAAAAAAACGGGATAATCTTACCGCTAACGGCAGAAAAATTATTATCGGCACGCAAGCCAAAAAACTCTCGTAGGCACGCTCGACATTGATAAGCCCCAAAAATAAGAATGATATGAACTGTGTTAGAGCAAAAATTTGAAATAACACAGAAATAACGAAAACATACTGAGGTTGTTTTAAATTCAACGAATGCACAAATGGGGCTAATATTGGTCCAGCCGTTCCTACTGCCCCTTGTATCAGACCTGCTATGGCAACAACAATTACCATTTTATGTCTACCGGCGCTATTGGATCTTAGCAACTTTTTTTTAAAAAATAGCGACAGAAGATAACCCCCAAGCCAAATTGCAAGAAATAGCAGTAAGTAGCTGGGAGCAACAGTTGTTAATACTAATGATCCACATATCACTCCTATGACGCCTGCTGAACATACCAACTGAAAATTTTTTATACGAACAGCATATTTCCTGTAAGTCCATATCAGCCACATGTTCAAAAATACACCAGGTATAATCATAATGGCGACAGCACGATCAATGTCCATGAAACTGGCCATTACCGGGATTGCAATTAAAGGCAAACCCAATCCTGAAATTCCTTTTACGAGTGAACCGACTGCAAGGGCAGAAAAAATTATAATCAAGGATTCATGTAACATCTGAAAATAAGATAAAAATTTTAATATTATTGTGGCTAGGACAATCGAGCTACAATAAATAATCTAAGATAATAAAAAATTATATACATTTAATTTACGTTGCAAAAAGCAGAATTTGTATCTTATGGTCGCGGGACCTTTGTGAGACCAATAGTTAGTTCAATATTAGAAAAAACTAGGTAGTGAATTAATGAAAAAGAGTTGTAATTAAATGTGCGGTATAG
>MDTG01292983.1_pt1 | contig 12340 bp, 11 predicted proteins | sample 811421 | NCBI WGS metagenome assembly MDTG01 (sample SAMN05326645, study PRJNA326480) | marine metagenome | isolation source: seawater | place: Pacific Ocean: South East | collected 2011
CACTATAGTTTACATAAAACCCCATAAATCAAGCATTTTATTAGTGTTATTATAAACTAAAACCTCAATATATTGTGATTTGTTAAATAAGCATTGATTTTAAATATTTATTTAAGATTTTAAGACACTGAACAACTAGAATAAACCAACATCTTTTAAGTCATTATAAGTGGTAAATATTACTAAGGAGCCAATTATTACAAATCCGATTCGAAATAAAAACTCTGCTGATTTACCACTAAGTCCATTAGTTTTAATTCTATCAATAAAATTAATCAACAAATGACCCCCGTCTAAAAGGGGAATTGGTAATAAATTAATAGCTCCTAAACTAATAGAAATATATGCAATAGTAGATATGAATGCTAAAAAGCCATATTGAGCAACTTGGCCAGATATTTTACCAATACGAATTGGCCCACCTAGTGATTTAGGGTCACCTTTTCCTCTTATTAGCAGCCAAACATATTTATACATGGAAGTTGTAATATAATAAACTTCACTTGTGGCATAAAACAAGGCTTTAGCAGGCCCTACTTTAACGTGATTAACTGTATTATTATAAGGTGTAAGCTTTATACCAATCATTCTTTTTTTTACATCATTCCCAAGACCATCAGTTGTCTTAACCATATTAGGTTTTACTTTTAATTCAATTTCTTGGCCAACTCTTGAAACAGTAAAATTGATATAATCTGAAGTTGATAATGTTATGTATTTAGACACTTCCATAATACTTTTAACATTTTCACCGTCTATAGACACTATTACATCATCTTTTTTAACACCCGCAACAAAAGCTGGGCTATTAGCCTGAACTTCTGCAATAGAAGCTGGAGTAAAGTCTTTTCCAACAAAAGTGTAAATTGAAGCAAAAATTGCAATTGCTAATATAAAGTTAGCAAAAGGACCTGCTAATAAAATTATAGCTTTTTGTGAAAATGTTTTAAAAGTGAATAACTTATCATGATCTTCAGGAGGATATTGTTTCCGTAAGGATTCTTTATCATATTCACTAAAGACACTATGATCACCATAAAATTTAACATAACAAAATAAGGGGATAGGACTTAGTTTCCACCTGACACCATCTTTATCTGTCCAACCAAACAATTCTTTCCCAATACCAAATGAAAAAACTGTTACTTTTACACCATATCTTTTGGCAAAATAATAATGACCATATTCATGAACAAATGTCACTACAAAAAAAAGAATTAAAAAAGGAATTATATAACTAAGCATAGAGAATAGATTTTAACTGAATTTAAGATTAATCTCAATAGCTTATTCATTCTTTAAAAATATAAGACATTATTAAGATTTAGAAATATTCTTTTTGAAACTGATCTATTTAACTGGCATAATAAAAATCTAAATTAATTACCATGGCTAATCAAAAAAAAGAAGTTGGGTATAACAAAGGTGATAAATACAAAGACAAATAGCAAATATTTTAAAAGATAAAAAAATATTACCTAAAAATCATACAAGAGCTGGAGCATCAGACAAAACTGATGTCGATTTTATATTTGATAAAAAAAATTTTAATATCGAAATATTGATAATAGTAGATTGTTATAATTGAGTCATCTTGACTCATTGGGTTATTATTTGATTTATCCCCAGGATAACAAACCCTCTTTAGCTTATTAAACCAAGAAAAAGTAAAAAAACAAAAGTTAATGGAAATGACTCCTTAAAGTTCATTTTAAACGACATTGCTACAAGAGAAACCAACACAACAACTGCTAAAAATATTCCTGAACCTACTAAGGTATCAAAAACTAATATTTGGTCAAAAATAAGTGGAGATATATTTTGAGCATTCGCTTCGATTAAATAAATCAAAATGATAAATGGAAAGAATAATAAAAATAAAGATTTAATAATAAAAAAACTTTTAAAAAAATTAGCAAACTTTTCTAATAAGCTTGATCCTTTTTTTTTAACATTATTATTAGCTTGCTCATTTTTATCTTCTTCATCTTTTGAAAAAAAACTATATGTATTGTATACAATTGATGCCAGCGGTTTAATTAGGATTATGTTTAAAATAGGCAATAAAGCATAATGAAAAATAGCAACAAATATACCTCCACCTATGATTGCAAATAAAATTGCTGAGAGATTAAATCCTGCAAAGCTATTAATCGTATTCAACATAATAGTTATAGTATAATAATTTTACGTTTAATTATATACTTGAAATTCTAAGATTAAGGTATATGTTAATAATGTAACCAATTAGAAAGTTACCTATTTGAAGGGTTACTATATATACTTTTAATTAAAAGCTTTCTTAAAGTATATTTACTAACCCTTCCGATTAATTTTGATGCGTCCCTACCTCGTAAAGAGGATCCGGTATTTCAAAATTGTCTTTCATGATTGTTTGCGTAAATAAACAAACAAAGGAACATGGGTTCAATTTTGATAAATAGAAAGCTTAATTTTAATAAACTTCATCTTAATCTTTATGAGTCTTTGTTTCAGAAGGAAACAAAATGGAAAAGAAAAAAGTTAATAAATTAGTAAATAATGAAGAGCATACGAAGTTAATAAAACTTTTTGCTGAACATTCACCAGAAGAAAGATCTAGACTTTTAAACGATATAGATAATATCCTTTGTGGGATGCTTGATCTAAATCCATCAGATCTTCCTTGGATTTCACCTAATAAACATACCGATAAATGGTCCAAGCTAATGAAAAATCTTCGTCTTGTAGTTGGTAAAATTGAATATGAAAGTTTTGAAAAAGAAAGGACGGTACATTAATGAGGAATTACGTAAAAAACAAAATCAAAGATAGACTAATGTATTGTAAAGATTGGAAAAATTCTGTCGATCTTTACTTGGAAAGTAAAGAAATCTACAAAAAAACTAATAAAGAGTTTTATAAATCTAAGCCATATTTAAAGGCACTTTTAAATGTATACTATTTTCCATACAATATGAGCAAATTCTTTGGGTATTTAAAGATGATTCATGAATATAAGAAAAATGAAACTGAAATTAAAGTTTTATCTAAAGAATTGAATGAAAGGGAAAGTGTATGACTATTATTGAAACGATTATAATTTTTGAGATTTTGTATTTTACTTATCATATGATTACTAATTAAAAATTTTATTAATCATACACAGTTAAAACTAAACTATATTTATGAAAAGTGATTATAACAGATTAAAAACAGCTTCAAGGTTAAAGAATTGGATTGCTTGTAATTATACAACCATAAATGAAATCAATAAAAAAGAATTAAAGAAAAAAGAACAATCAACTACTGAATTAATTAGAAAAAAAAGAGGTGATGAATTTGAAGCAAAAATTTATCAAAAACTAATTAAACAATATCCTAAAAATATTAAAATTAAGAATGATGATGATAAAATTGAAAATACAAAAGAAGCTATAAAAAATGGTTACGATTTAATTCATAAAGCCCATTTTGAATATAAAGGATGGGTTGGTGAAATTGATTTTCTTATTAAAGATAAAAGCCAAAAAACAAAAAGTGGTAAATGGAAGTATGAAGTATATGACACTAAACTATCTTCAATAGCTCAAACAGATCACATTACTCAAATAAGTTTATACACAGAATGGCTTGCAACACAGCAAGATGATGAGATACCAGATTTCATGTACTTGATTTTAGGTATTAAAAATAAAGAAAAAAAAATTAATATTCTAAAAATTGATGAAGAAGTAAAACAATATAAAACGCTAAACTATCAATTATATTTTCAAAAAAATAATGCAAATTATATTAAATTTTTAGAGAGTGATAAAAAAAATATAGAACCTAATAGATGTAGTTTTTGCGCTATGTGTGAATGGTCTGATGTTTGCGATAAAATATGGATAGAAAAAGATCACCTCAATCAAATTGCTAAGATTAGAAAAGATCAAATATTAAAGATTAATAATCATGGTATAAAAACTCTATCACAATTTGCAAAACTTAAAAAAACAGAAAAGATAAAAGATTTAAATTCAAGAATTTTTCAAAAACACTTATCTCAAGCTGAATTATTAATTGAATTTAAACAAACCAAGATACCCCAATTTAAAATACTTCCTTTAGAGTCTGAAAAAGGATTTAATAAAATGCCTGAGCCGAGTAAACATGATCTTTTTTTTGATATTGAAGGATTAGACAAAATATTAAACTCAGAAGAATCTGAACAAGATAAACAAGCTCTTGAATATCTTTTTGGAATTTATGACCATGATAATAAGAAAGAACCCTACAAATATTTCTGGGCACACAATCAAGATGAAGAAAAAGAAAAATTTATTGAACTACTAGAGTTTATTGACAAGCATTTAAAGAAATATCCAGATGCCCATATTTATCACTTTAACCATTATGAAAAAACAGCACTAACTAAATTGATGAGTAAACACGATACTCACCTTGAACAAGTTAATGATCTTTTAAGATATGGTAAGTTAGTGGATCTACATGCCGTCCTTAATCAAGGAATGCAGATTTCTGAAAAAGAGTATTCTCTTAAAAATGTTGAAAAATTTTATAAATATAAAAGAAAAGGAGAAGTTAAAAAAGCTAGCGATAGTACTGATAAATACCTTGATTGGATTGAGACAAAAGAAGGAAAATTGTTAGATGATATCAAGCTCTATAACAGAGAAGATTGTGAAAGCACATATTTTCTTAGAGAATGGCTTGATGAAAAAAAACCAAAAGACTCAGTTTATGCAATAAAAAAAGAGCCAGAAGTAAGAGAAAAAAATTGGGAAAAAGAAAACGAAGAGTACAAAAAATTAATTGAAAAAAATTGTAAAGATGAAGAAATAAAACAAATCTTAAAAGATATTTTGGGATTTCATAAAAGAGAAGAAGTTATCTATTGGCAAAGTATATTTAATCGTGCTGCAAATAAAAATGATGAAGATTTAATTGAAGATTCTAAATGTATTGGGTTCATGGAAAAGATTAATGAAGAGATAACCGGTACTACCACTAAAGGGAAAACTAAAAAGACATTTACTTACAAATTTTTAAAACAAGATTTTAAAATTAAAGAAAAAGACTCATTAATCAATGCCACTGATGGTGATCTTAACACTAATAATGTTGGAACTGTAATAAGTATTGATGAAAACAAACAGGATGAAAATATTATAAAAATATCAGCTACAAAAGACTTACCTGAGATTTTATCAGTAGCCAAAAACGAATTTGTAAACTCTCAAATAATTATTAATGCAATAAGGAGATTTATTGAGTCTGTAATTAAGGGTGAAAAAAAATATAAAGCTACTTATGAGTTCTTAAAAAAGAATTATCCAAAAATTAATAATATTAAAATGGGTGACACAATTATTAAAGAAGGCGATTTTTTAAAAAAATCTTTTGAAGTTGTAGATGCGCTGGATAATAGTTATCTTTATTTTCAAGGTCCCCCAGGTGTTGGAAAAACACATACTGCAGCACATATTATTATTGAATTAATTAAAAAATCAAAAAAAATTGGTATTACAGCAAATAGTCATAAAGTAATATTTAACATATTGGATAAGATAGAGGAGCTTTCTTTGACTGAAAAAAATGATTTTTCATTTATAGGATATCATAAGGGTAGCAGTAGTGATCCTGAAAAAAAATATGATAATGGAAAATTCATTAAACATATAAGTGGTAGTAAAAAAATATCTGGTAAATCTTTTGATAAAATGGATTTAGAATTTGAAAAAATGGATGCAGACTTATTTTCTGGAACTGCTTGGTGCTTTTCTAGACCTGCCTGTGATGAAAAATTAGACTACATATTTGTAGATGAAGCTGGACAATTAACGACGGCTGATATTCTTGCAATATCTTTATCTGCAAAAAATATAGTAATTATTGGAGACCAAATGCAATTAAGCTCACCAATTTCTGCTGTTCATCCTGGAGAATCTGGAAAATCACTTCCCGAATTTTTATTAAAAGACAAAGACACGATTAGCTCTGATAAGGGTATTTTTATTGATAAAAGTAGAAGGTTACATCCTAAACTTTGTCAGTTTGTATCTGAGAATTTCTATGATGGGCGTTTAAAAAATCATGACTTTACAGAAAAAAGAAAAATTATATTTTTTGATAATAAAAAAATATTACCAGAAACAGGCATTATAATGGTTGATGCTAATCATAAAGATGTTTGTAGACAAAAAAGTGAGGAAGAAGGAAAGCTAGTAAAAGGTTTTTACAACAAGCTAATTGGAAGTACTTTTTTAGATGAAAATGACCTCAAAAAAGTAATGAATGAAGAAGATATTCTTGTAGTTGCACCCTACAATGTGCAGGTTAATTACTTAAAATCAATTTTACCTAAAGGAGCAAGAGTTGGGACAATTGATAAATTTCAAGGCCAACAAGCACCAGCAACTATTATTAGCATGACTACAAGTGACCCTGAAAGTTTACCAAGAAATGTTGATTTTTTCTTTAGTAGAAACAGATTGAATGTTGCTATATCTCGAAGTCAGTGTCTATCAATTGTTATTATGAATAAGAAAATATTAGAAATAGCTTGTAAAAAAATTGAACATATTCATTTAGTTAATACATTTATGAAATTACTTGAATTTGAAGTTAAAACTAAAAACTAGTAAATGAGTAATCATAATAAAATTAGACCTGTCGATAAGAATAATTTAAATGGGAAATACAAAATTTTATTTTCGACTCCTCAAACAAAAAATAGTAATATTCCAATTGAGTTTAGGGGATTGCAAATCTACGATAATAAAGCACTTGCAATATATGCTCTTAAAGAAAGAAAACGATTAACCAAAGTTCTCGAAGCAAAAAGAGCAGAATCTATGAAAGGAAATAAGAGATTACTAGGAAACCCTGGTGGAGATAAATCTAATTTAATTCAATTTAGTCCTGAGGTTCAAAAATTAAAAAATGCTAAGATTAAAAGAGCTAAAAAACTTTTCAATGAAGGCTATAGAAAATCAGAAATTTTAAGAATTATCATTTCTGAATTCAAACTCAATAGAAACATAAATTCAAGATCTTGGCCTAAATGGTTATCAGAATTAGAATAAGGCTTAGATATTCATTATAAAAAAAAATGTCTAAAATTATATACTTAAATAATCATTTAAATAAATATAGAAAAGAACCTGAATTTAAAATTAATTTAGAAGAAGTTGAAGCATTAGCTTATTATGATATTTTAGTAAAAGAAGATAAAAAAACAACAAAAATATTTATGAAATGTTTTGAAAATAAAGAAACCTTTAAAGAATTTTTAAATAAAATACCTGAAAATGTTGATCGTCTTGGAAAGTTTTATTTGATAACAGTTTACTGGCTTTCTTTTGTACAATATTATCAATCTGAAATTTTTATTGATAAAGTTTGTGATTGTTTGGAAGATATTGAAGAAAATGTAGTTCTTATTAATAGCCCACATTTTTGCAAAAAAGTTTATCATTATTTAATGAAACCAGAAATTATATAAATGAAAATAAATAATGGATAAAGAGCAAGAAGAAATATTAAGAAAACATAAAAAAAAATACAAAGATGAAAGTCCAATGGATAGGACTTCGCGTTGGGTTCTTGGAACTATAAAATGGCACTATGATATGGTTTATATCTTGGGTTCAGGAGCAATTGATGGAGAAAAAACTTATAAAGAAAAGTTTAAAACTTTACCAAAAGATCATCAAGATTATCTAATTAACACTTGTTCAAATGCTTACAAGCCATTCAAAAAATATCTATTAGTTTATGTGTGCTATCTTTTTGGTGCTTGTTATGAAAATTGTAGAAGAAACAACATAAAATTTGAGCCATCAGAAATGTTTCTTAGAAAACAGTTTAATAATTTTTTTGATATGATTGAAAAATTCTATAAAAACCCAGATAAAAAATCAAATATTTGGAACCCTATTTTTGACAATTTGTTTGATAAAAAAGATTTAAATATTAATAGAAATTTTTTTCTTGCCCACTACCCTCCTTTAGAAAAAAAGCATATATATAGTATTATTATTTGGTTCAAAGATAATTGGAAAACTAATGAATCTATTAAAGCCGTATTTGATACAGCAAGAGAATATATGCAATTGGAAGATGATGAAAATTCACCATTTAAAGCCATAACAATGAAGCAAGATTTTATTGGAACTTTAGAATTTAGTATTGATGCTGATACAAGCGTTTATAAAAATTCTGTTTTATCATCAAAACAAATACTAAGATTTACATACTATAATTTAGCTAATACCTATGTAGATAAGCTTAATAGCTCTTACTTAAACGATAAACCTAAGGCTTTAATTTGGAAAGTAGAAGATCTTGTTAAAAAAATTATTTCAAATGGGCGAGATTTAACCAATGAAGTAAAGACCTTTGAAAATTTAAACTAATAACAATTTACTCACCCTTAAATCCAAAAAAAGAATTATACCTATTGATAGGATAAGCTTTTCTTTTTTCTGTTTCTCCTAAGCCAAAATGATAACCTTTATAAAGTTCAATTATACATTCTTTTAAATTGTCTTTTTTAAGATTTTTTATTTTTGAATAAAGAGGCTTAATTAATTTATATTCATCATTATCTAAATCAATATATTGAAACCCAACAAAATAGTAATCCTGAGGTTTAAACATTTTTTTATTATCAGGTATCTCAATGTTAATTATTTCAAGAGTATTAGTTTCTTGAAATTTGTATCCTTTTTTATCATCATAAGAAACTTTGTCCTTAATTAACCTCATACCTTGAACAATTAAATCATTTTCTTTACTGTTGGCATTGTCTAAATAATAAGTGGGATAAATAAAATATCCCTTAACATCTCCTTTACACTCAATCTTACTCACTCCATCACTAATCTCTAAATGGTTAGTTATTTCTAAATATCTAGGTCTCTTTTTTAGGTATTCAAAAAATTTTTGATCCTTTAAAGATTTTGATTTTTTTATAAGCTCTGTAGGATTTTTATTTTTATAACCATCTGTCCATTCATTTCTATTGGCACAATAAAGAGTATCCAAAATACCATCAAGATTATTTTTAACTTTAAAGATATCAAATATACCCATAATTAATTTAACCTTATATTTTTATATTTGTCTTTATTTTATTTATTATAGAACTAGCTACTTTTTGATCACCATCTACAACCTTTAGTAATTTACTTAATTCATTTATTATTTTTTCTTTGTCCTTATTTAAAAGTTTAGATGCCTCTTCTAGAATATTATCTATTTTAACTTGAATAGATTTGGCACTCGAAATCTTAATTAATGACAAAATACTTTTTGTATTTTTATCCCCAAAATTCTTTTTAAAAATTTCTTGTTCTTTTTTGGAAAATTTTTTATCTGATAAAAAAATATAAATAGATCCCCACATCAAAGTCTTACTAACAATCTCTTTGTTTGAGTAATCAACCTCATCACCAATAACATTTTTAATACTTTCATCTATTTTTTGATCAATTGTCTTAAGGTCATAGACACCTTTTTTTCCTGTATTATATTGATCGTTGTATTCTTTAGACATTGAAAACCATATTAAAGCCTGCATTCGGTTAAGAAAATTTGGATGTGTTGAGTACATTAAATCGTTATTTCCTTTTACTTCTTTTAATTCTCTTAATTGATCTAAGTAGCTACTAAAATTGAATTTAAGATGTTTATCACTTAAGCCTGATGTAATTTTTAACATTGCTCTTAAAGAAGCTTCTAAGTCATTAGAGCCTATAAAACCTATACGGTCAGCAGAAATTTCAGCAGCTCTACTAAAATTTAAAAGATTTAATTTTTCTATTCGCGTTTTAGCTTCACTTATAGGTGGATATAAAGAATGTTGATAATAAAAATGAGCAATTTCATGGGCAATAATAGATTCAAGTTCTTCTATGTTTAATAACTCAATTAATTTTGATGTTAAAATAATTTCAGCAGTATCTCCTAATGGCATAGCACTACACGTTGCTTGAACTTCCAAATGATTAGCAGTTACAAAAAAACTAAAACTATTTTTAATTTTAAGCCTATTAAACACATTATCTATTGCAACACTAATTCCTGGGAAAATTTCTTTTGATACCTTTACTGAAGTTGATAATAAATTGTTTATGTTCTGGTTTTTGCTAGTACCAACTTTTTCATAAGGATCCTGTTTTAATTTAATGTTTAATTGACTTGGATCGTCTCTGCTGTACCTAAATTGATCTAAAATATTCATTAACAGTTATATTTTTTTCTAAGATTGGCTGTTAATTCTGTCATCTTTTTTGCTTGTAATCTTATTTTTTCATTAGAGTTATTGGTCTGTCTATTCCATCTAGTATATTCAATTCTAAGTTTTTTACACTTATCTTCATCTGTCATTCCAGGTGTAAAATTAAAAATTGTATCTTCATTTTCTTCATCACCTTCAACAGTTTCAATATTAGCAATAGTTGAGGTTTTCATTTGCTGAAATCTCTCTAAATCTAACTCTAATGCTGCTGCAGTTTTATTTAACAATTTATCCTCAGCCAAACTCAACTTATCATCGGCACCTGCAATATTTAATAAAAGGTTAATTGTTTCATATTTTTTTGTAAGATTAGTTTTATTATTTAATTCTTTAATTATATTAGACATCGATAATCTTTTATCTTTTAATAATTGGTAAGTATTATTTATTAAGAATGAATATTTCATTTTATTCTCTTTTGCCTGCTCTTCATCTAATAATATATTTTTCCACAAAATCTCATTATTAATCCAATTCTTAATTACATCTAAACTTTGTTGTTCCATCTTATTCTCAGAATAAGCTAAAGCCATACCTAGTTGAATAATATTTTTTGTTACGTCTTCTTCAAATTCTGTAATCTCAGAATAACCAGGCTCTTCATAATTAATTTCAATTTCTGTATTTGTTTGAAAATAAAGTTTTTCTTTTTTTTTAGTTTTTATCTCTCCTTTTAAAAATTTTGTATCAATGCTTGTAACATTTAATACAAATTCAATTTTTCTCTTTCCTCTGTACGCTGGCACTAAAAGAACTTTTGGGAAAAAAAACATATCTGACCATTCAAGATAAGCAGATCTAGGCTCTATAGTCATTTCTCTTGATAAAAAAAGATGTCCATCTTGAGCATAAGTTTCATCTCCACATGGAATTTCTGTTCTTTTATTTGGTTCTGTGACATCAAATATGGATATTGAAAATTTAGCTTTTTCATTGTCTTGATCTACTAATTTAGAAAAAATATCTATAGTACCTTTACCTTTAATTGCATATGAATAAATATTACCGATATTTTTGATTTCAGTTTTTATTTTTAATTCACCTAAATCATCGTTTAAATCATCAATTTCTTCATCATAATTCCATTCATCTTCTCTGTCTCTATCTGCTTTTCTAGTAGAATCTTTTTTATTTTTTTCCTCAACCCACTTGTTAACACTTTCATTTTTATTACGTGTTTTAGTTTTGGGCTTTTCTTCTTCTGCTGACCTAAAAATAATAAATAATAGAATAATTCCTATTATCCAAAATGGTCTTGATTTTTTAAGCAATTCAGAAAAATCAAAAGTATCATTTTTTTTTGAATTATAATTAGATGGTAGCTTAAGTTTTAATTCTTTTAGAAGTTGATTAGTATCATCTTGTGAACTAAGTCTTTTATCTATTTTACATTTAGGTAAATTTTCTATGCAGTCATCTATATCTTGATCACTTAGACCCTTAAAAACCTCTAATTGATTATTATGACTATCAAAAACACTTTCTACAGCTAATGAATTATTTAAAAAAAGAATTAAAAATAAATAAATAATAACTTTTTTCATTGATAAATCTTATTCTTTATTCAATTGATATTTCTTCAATTTGTTTTTTACTTTCATCAATAGATTGTGTTGTTTCAGGTGTTAATTCGATTTCATGCATATTACCTGACTCAACATCAGTAAACATGCAGTGCATTTTGCCACTCTCATCATAGGAATAGGTTACATCTATTGGTTGACCAGCAGGTCTATTCTTTGGTAATTCTAGTTTCTCATCATGTATTAAATTAACAAATTCTCTATTATCTTCTGGCCCTTCACTTTGAGTTACAGAGCAATCAATAAAAGTCTGATTTTCTTGTCTTGTTGTATACCGCTTAGTAACAGAAACTGGTAATTTACTATCTCTCTCTATAACAATTGTATTGGCAACCACTTCTCTTTGGGTAATTGAGTCTCTTACTACCGCCAATGTTCCCATATAAAAGTTACATACATCTTTTAATTGAACCTCTGCTAAAGCCTCTTGTTGTTTTTCATTTAATGCTTTGTCTTCAGTTTTTAATCC
>MDTG01392803.1_pt1 | contig 12340 bp, 10 predicted proteins | sample 811421 | NCBI WGS metagenome assembly MDTG01 (sample SAMN05326645, study PRJNA326480) | marine metagenome | isolation source: seawater | place: Pacific Ocean: South East | collected 2011
AAAAAAATTAATATATTACATCCCGGATCCAAGCTAAAATGGTCTTATCATTTCGGTTACTGGTCTGTTTTGAATTATTTTAAGAATGAGATAAAAGAAAGTGGATATAAAATTAGTTTTTTCAACAAAATTTCAAAAGATTTTTTTGACGCAGATTTTATTTTTTTGGTGAGTAGATATTTTACTGATTCTATTCAAATGAAAATAAAAAAAAAATTTAAGATAAATAGTGAATATAACTTAAAAGAAAAAATAGAAAATATATCAAATAAAAATCCAAATATAATTTGGTTTGATCTTAGTGACAGTGCAGGCACAACAGTGTTTGAAATTATGCCGTACATTAAAAAGTACGCAAAAAATCAAGTTTATGCCGATAAATTGAATTATAAAAAATTTTTTTTTAGAAACAGATATTACGCAGATTATTATCAAAAAAATTATGATTTAGAAAAACAAGTTCAATTTAGTTATACTAAGCTACAGGATAAGTATGAAAATAAATTAGTCCAAAGTTGGAATATAGGTGTTGGAAATTACTTTGATATTGTAAATAGCAATCAGTTTAAAAAAAATTTTTTATCACTAAAAGGAATTTTTAACAATTACAGTCAAAAAGATTTTGAAAACAGATTGAAGTTTAGAGATATAGATGAAAGAGATGATGATTTTTTTTTAAAATCAAATTTAAGATTAGATTCAAAAAAAAAATCAATTTTTTTCCAAAGACATTTTGTTACAAATTTTCTATGTAAAAAATATAGTGTAAATAATATTGGGAAAAGAATTAATCATAAAAAGTATTTAGAAAAATTAAATAAAGCAAAGATATCAGTAGGCTCTTTTGGTTGGGGTGAAATTTGTTATAGAGAATTTGAGGCAACAATCATGGGAGCATGTGTAATTTATCCTGATATTTCATATATTAAAACTTGGCCAAATATTTATATAAATGATCAAACATGTTTAACTTATGATCTAAATTTTGAAAACCTTGAGGAAAAAATAAATAAAGTTTTAGTTAATGACAAATTAAGAAAAGAATTAGTTAATAACGCTCAAAGAGTACTTCGCAATGTTTTAAAAAAAGATGGTCTAGATTATATGTTAAATTTTTTATTAAATGTTACTAAATGAATTATTTTATAAAAAGCCTGCTGGCATAGTCTATTCGGTGAAACCATTTAAAATTATTTTTTAAATCAAAATATTCATCTACTGCTTTTTTTGACCCCTTCCAATGACCATAGTCATCAACTATTAAAATTCCTCCTTTTTCTAATTTTGGAAAAAGAATTTCAAGTTCTATCTTTGTTGACTCATAAAAGTCGGTGTCCAATCTTAGCAATGCAATTTTTTCAGGTAAATTTTTTTCAACTTTAAGAGTATCTTCAACTTTCCCTTTAATAAAGATAAAATCATCATCTAAATTGATATTCTTAGTTTTTATATTATTTTTTACTTCATCTAATGATGAGTGACACCATTTCATTTCTTTCTTTTTATACTTATCAAAAATAACATCTGCTTTAATATTTTTTAAATCAAAATCGTTTTCTCCAGGATAAGGCATTCCCTCAAAAGTATCGTAGCTATATATCTTTTTTTTTATTTTAATTCTTTCAAGTATCTTCTTAAAAAGTATGAGGTTACCTCCTCTCCAGACACCACATTCAACCAGGTCTCCTTGAATATTATTTTTTTTTAAATGTTTAATTGATTGAATAATAGCCCAATGATTAGCTGGTGTACTCATTGAATAATTAGTAATACTTTTAATGATTTCTAATTCTTCATCTTCAATTTCAGCAATTGAATGTTCGTTCCTTTTGTACCAAGAATTAACATGTTCAATCTTAAAATTGAACTTTTTTAATAAATCTTTAATTATTTCTGAATATTTATTCATATAAGTAACCGAATATTTAAATATTTATTTTAAATTAATAATTAATGAAAGATAAATTTTTTGTGTAGTTTAGCAGAATTACTGGATTTATTGAACTGGGTAAAGATAAGTCATTAATTGACCACATCAAATATAATCTTATAAAGAATTAAAAATTTTTTCGTATTCACTTTGATTTTTTTTTAAAAAAAATTTTGAAAGTTGTTTTCTGGCCAATAATGTTTTTTTATGATATTTTTTTGGATCTTTAATTACTTTTATTATTGACGTTGCTAAACTTTTGTAATCATTATTTTCAAAAAGTTCGCCTCCCTTACCGTATAATAGTATTTCTGCGTTACCACCAGGACAGTTAGAACAGATGGTAATTTTTGAATTATTAATCGCTTCTATGGTTGAATTACTGCATCCTTCAAATAAAGATGTAGAGACATAAATTTGTTCACGAATAGAATTCATATTACTTTTAAAACCTTTAAAAAAAATATTTTTGTCTAATTTATTTTTATAAACATATTCTATTAATCTATTTTTTTCAGGACCGTCTCCATAAATATTCAAAATAATTTTTTTATCATTTAAATATTTAATCGCTTTAAATAGTAAAATAATATTTTTCTCATTCGACAATCTAGTGAAACAAAATAAATTTAAATTTTTATAAATAAATTTACCCTCTTTTTTTTTGGCATTAAGACTTGGAGGATAGATAACTTTGATTGGTTTTGCTGTGAAGTTTTTAAGTCCTTTTTTTATACCTTTTGAATTACAAATAATATAATCTGATTTGTGATAAAATAGTTTAACTAAATTATTAATAATTTTTTTTTTTACAAAATCTTTAAAATTAAAATATATCTTAAGTTCTTCAATTGGCGTTCTCTCAATCAATATTATTTTAATCGATTTTAAAAATTTTTTTAGGAACAATATAACAACATTATTATAATGAATGTTTGTTATCAAAATATTTTTTTTATTTTTGTCAATTAGACTATTTATAATTTTAATCAAAATAAAAACTGAATAAAGTAATTTTGTTTTTTTAATTTCAATTAATTTAATTTTATTTTTTTGTAGTACTTTGTTATAACCAGATTTACCAATACAAATTATATTAATAGAATATTTCTTTTTACTTAAGTTTGTACATAATCTTACTATTGAATTACCAGCTCCACCAAATGAAAAATTAGATATGAAGTAAATAAGATTGATTTTCATTAAAGTAATTTTTGTAAGTTATTTATATACTTTATTTTGTTTAAATTTAGACTCAAATTAATTTGATATATTATTATGTTGTATGAAATAAATTTATAATCTAAGTATAAACTGTTAGTTGGATTAATATGTGTGGTTTTGTTGGTGCAGTAAACTTTGTCGACGGTATAAAATCAGTTGAAAATCTGAAATTAGCTAATAATTTGATGACAAGTAGAGGCCCAGATAGTGAGGGATATTTTAAAAACAGTTTCTGTCAAATTGGGTTTAGACGACTTTCTATTTTGGATTTATCCGAGGCTGGCAATCAACCAATGATGTCCTCTGACAAGAGGTATGTATGTATTTTTAATGGAGAAATCTATAATTATAAAAAAATATATAATGAAATAGAAAGCAAATTTTCATGGAAAAGTAGAACCGATACAGAGGTGTTATTAAACGCCTTTATTTATTGGGGTAATGATTGTGTGAAAAAATTTGATGGAATGTTCGCTTTTGCAATAATAGATTTAGAAAAGAAAACTTTATTTTGCTCTAGAGATAGATTTGGAGAAAAACCTTTTTTTTATTTTAAAAAAAATAATTTTTTCTATTTTTCCTCTAGTTTAAGTTCATTAGAGAAAATTTGTGATGTGAAATTTGATTATGATCATAATTCAATTAATAACTTTATAAATTTTGGGCATACAAATTCAAATAAAACAATTTACTACAATGTTAATAAACTACCATCAGGAAATTCATTATTTTTGAAAGAAAACTATTCTAAATTAAATCAATATTGGAAACCAGAAAATCTAAATCTAATTGATAAAAGTTTAAGTGAATTTGACACGAAGTTAAAAAATAGTGTTAAAGAAAAACTAAATTCTGATAGGCCATTAGGAGTATTTTTATCTAGTGGAATTGATAGCTCGCTAATTGCAATTTTAGCAAGAAAAGAAGTAAATGAATTAAAAACATTTTCCATTGGATTTAAAAATAAAAAATATGACGAGAGCAAACTATCTAAAAAGTTTGCAAATTATATAGGCTCTAAACATTATGAAAAAATAATTGATGAAAATGATTTATTAAAAGTAATTCTAGATGATAATTACTATTTTGATGAACCGATAGCAGATCCGTCTTTGATACCAACATTAATTATGACAAATTTTGCCAAAAATAATGGAGTAGATGTTTGCTTATCAGGAGATGGTGGAGACGAGCTCTTTGGTGGATATAATTATTACAATTTGATGAAATTAAAGTTAGCGTATCTTAAAATACCTAATTTTATATCTGAAGTCATACTAAAATTTTTTTTATTTAGTGATAGTCATAAAAGTATTTTGTTAAAAAAATTTCTTTTAATGAAAGATTTAAAATCATCTTTTTTGTTTTTAAAAAGTTTAAAAAAAGACTTCACGAATGTAATTAAAATGCCAGATTTACAGCTAAATCTAAATGAATTCGATAAGTATCATTCAGTTGATCCTATGAATAATATCTTTAATTATGATATGAATAATAATCTAATCGATAATTATCTGGTCAAACTCGATAGGTCAAGCATGTTAAATTCTTTAGAATGCCGTTTACCTTTTTTGAGTAACGATATTGTTAATTTTTCACTTAATCTTAATTCAAAGGAAAAAATTTCTTTTTTTGATAAAAAAATTTTTTTGAAAAAGTATGCAAAAAAATATTTACCTAATTTTATTTTAAATAAAAAAAAAAGAGGTTTTGAAGTTCCTATTAAAGAATGGTTACGTTATGAATTATACGATTGGTCGAATGAAATAATTAATGATGATAATAACTATTCAAATTTACCGATTGAAAAAAGCAAAGTAATTAAACTTTTTAATATTCATATATCAAAAAAAAGAGATGTGCATCCATATTTTTGGTCAATTCTTATGTTATTAAAATTTAATAGAAACAGGTTAAATAAATAAAATAAATGTACGATTATATTTTTCTAGTTTGCACAAGAGAGAAGCCAATCTTTTTTGATAGGTTTGTAAAAAGTATTAACAATTTAAGATTAAATAAAAAAAAAATAAAATTGATTGTAGTAGAAAATTCAAAAAAAAAAACAATCTATAACCACATTAAGAATAATCTTAAAAAAGATATATCTTATATTTATGAAATAGAGAAAAAAATTGGAATTCCATATGCAAGAAATAAAGCACTTAAAATTTCGAAAAGATTTAATACAAAATATATTTGTTTTTTTGATGATGATTGTGAGATCAATAAAAACTGGTTAATAGAAATTGAGAAATTTAAAAAGAAATTTCAATCAGACATTATTACTGGTCCACAAATTCCAAAGATAAAAAATCTATATTTATTATTATTGGAACGCAAAGCAAAAGATGGTGAAAAACTTCACTGGGCAGCTACAAATAATGTAATTCTTAAACAAGAAATAATTAAAAAGGAAAAAATTAAATTTTATGAAAAACTTGCAAATTTAGGAGGATCAGATCAATTATTTTTTATGATACTAAATGAAAGAGGTTACAAAATTAAATGGTGTAAAGATGCAAAAGTATATGAAAATATAACTTTAAAAAAAAAACAATTTGATTGGTTCATAAAAAGAAATTTTAGATATGGGATTTCATCAAGAATTATTTATTTTAATACTTATGGATATCCAAAGGGTTTTAGTAAATTACTTTTAAAGTTTTTTTACGAATTTTTTTTATCAATAATTTATTTTTTATTTATACCTATTAGATTTAAATTAAATTTTTTAAAATCCTCTATGTATATTTCTAGATCATTAGGAACTTTTTTAGGAATTGTTGGATGTAAAACTAGTAAGTATATTTGAATAAAAGATCTCTTTTACTTAGTTTTTTTATATATCTATAATTTTTCGACCTCAAATATGATTTAATTTTTTTGTCGTCGTATGACTCAGTTAATATATATCTAAAATTATATTTTTTAAAATTTACACCCTTTAAAACATCAAGTTCCATACCTTCTACATCTAAAGATAAAAAATCTATCACCTTATTGCAATTACAAATATTAAGTATTTCACCCAAAGTCATCGTATTTTGTGTAAATTTTTTAATCTTTTCATTATTTCGTAAATACAACTTTCCTTTTTTCGCATGAATATAGGGATTTTTTATATTGTTTGAACTATTAAGGCTTATAGTCATTAGGTCCGAGTACAAGAATTTCATTTTTTTTTTATTATTTTTTTTTTGACATGCAACATTAAAATAAAAATTTTTTGTTGATCTATTTTTTTTACATTTAAGAAAATTTTTTTTTTCAGGCTCTATTAATATACCTCTCCAGCCAAGATTTTTTTCTAAATAATATGTATTTGATTGACGTAATCCATCATTAGCACCTAATTCTATAAAAAAACGATTTTTGTAATTAAGATATCTAAGTAATTTTTTGTCCATTTTATTTTGACCATAATATTTTTTATTTTTTATTTTCAATTCAAAATAAAAATCCAAAAGCTTTTCTGGTAATAATGATTTTATAATTGATTTAAATTTAGACACTATATTTAAAGTATAACTTAACTTTATTAATCATTCTTTTTAATATAAATTTTCTATTATAAAAATTTAAATAAAGAAATCTGTCATAAATTTCTGAATTTGATATTATCTGCGGATGTTTTATTGGAAATTTTATATTTTCAAAGAATAAATTACGAAACTTTCTAGCACCTTTACCAGTTGGATCGCTTTTAAAACCTATATTTTTAATCAAATTTTTTGATGGAACAATAGTTTTTAAATCATTTTGTATACATGCATAAATCCATTGCTGATCCCACCCTTGTCCTATCTTGCTATATGTTTTATCAAGAACAAATTTTAGATATCTTTTTTCTCCATTTCTTAAATTCTTTTTTCTTAAAAAAGAATTTCTTTTTTTTGGCCAAGATTTTATGTCTGGATCATAATATTTCTGCCACCTATCTCTCCATGTTGCCCAACCCCATATTTGGGGATATTTTGAAAAAATATAACTATCATTTGTAATTTGTTTCTTATTTATTCCATGGAATAAATTGCAACCTGATATTTGTGCTATTTTCTTATTAAAACTGTATTTTTTTAGCATTATATCGCAGTACTTAAAAAAACTTATTTTGGGCATCGTGTCGTCCTCAATAATAATTATTTTATTTTCATTTCTAAATACAATCTTTAAAATATTAAATGCAATATATCTAAGACCAATATTTTTTTTGAAAAAAAATTTTTTTACTTTTTTAGATTTTAAGTTTGTTATAAATTTCTTTGTTTCAAAGTACTTTTTTTCCTCATTTTTTGAAAAGGAATTATCATAACCATCTTGAAATATATATATTTTTTTTGGCTTTACTTTTGAAACTATTTTATAAATTTTTTTTGTCTCTTTTGGACGTTTAAAAGCAATTAAAACAACAGATGAATTAATCATAAATTTTATTTTTTTTAATAAATATTTTTAATCAAAGATTCATATTTCTTGAGGTTTTCATTTAAATCATACTTGCTTAAAGATTTATATGCAATTAAGGTTTTCTTCTCGTACATTTCTCTATTTTTTAAAAATTTTCTTATTTTACTAGCTAGGTCTAAAAAATTGTTATTTTTAAATAAAATTCCTAGCTTACCTTCCTTTAATATTTCTTTAGGACCTGTTGGGCAATCACTAGATATAATAGGTTTTCTCAAAACAATAGCCTCAAGCAAAACATTTGGTAGGCCCTCATATATAGAACTTAATATGAATAAATCTGCTTCTTTAATAGCTTGATATGGATTTTTTTTAAAATCTTTAATTTTTACAATTTTTTCCAAATTATTAAGCACAATAAAATCTAAAAGTTTTTTTTTTAATTTTCCATTTCCTATAATAATAACCTCAAGTTTAAAGTTATCTTTTAATAATTTGATTGCTTCTAAAATTAATATTTGATTTTTTTGCTCGGTAATTCTTCCAATATTTATAATTTTCAAAACTTTTTTTGTACTTAGAAATATTTTTTTATGACTTTTTTTATTAGACTTTTCTATAATCTCTTTTTTGTTCAATGGATTATATATTAAATCTGAATTGATATTAAACTTCTTTTTGAATTCTATTTTTAGTTCATTACTATTAACAATAATATTATTTGCGTACTTTAAGAAAAAACTAAATATTTTTCTTTTAATACAATTTTTGGCCCATATTTCAGAAGATGAATTTGATCTAACTATTATTTTAACATTTAATAAAATTGAAATAATAATTGCCCAAATATTTGATTGAAAACTTAAAATTATTATCTTCTTAGATGAAAAAATTTTTTTTATTAAGTAAAAGGATGCAATTATACTTTTTAATATTCTATTTCTTTTTGAATAGATTATCGAATTTTGGGAAAAAAAATCTGAATCTTTATTAGAATAATTTGTCTTAATTTTATCAGCTGTAACTAATGATACCTTTTTGAATTTATAAGATAGGTAATTAGCAATAATAAACAAATTTTTTTCTACCCCACCTTTTTCTATGGAGGGTATAAATATAACAATTTCTTTATTTTCCATTTTAATCAAATATTGATATTACTTTAGTATATATTTTTTTCATGAGAGAACTTGTATCAGTAATAATACCATATTTTAAAAAAAAAAAATTTATAAAAAAGACAATCAACTCTGTAATTAATCAAACCTACAAAAAATTAGAAATCATAATTATTTATGATGATGAAGATCAGAGTGATTTAAAATTCATAAAGAGATTAAAAGATTTAGATAATAGAATTAAATTAATTATAAATAAAAAAAACCTTGGAGCCGGATATTCTAGAAATAAAGGAATAAAATTTTCTAAGGGTAAGTACGTAGCTTTTATTGACTCTGATGATATTTGGAAAAAAGATAAAATTTTAAAGCAATACAAAACAATGAAAGAAAAAAGTTATAAAATCACATATACGTCATACGAATTAATTAATGAAAATAATTTCTGTATAGGGAAAATGAATGTAAGCAAATATCTTAGTTACAATGATTTCATTAAATCTTGTGATATAGCTTTATCATCAGTAATGATTGAAAAAAAAATACTTAGAAATGAAATTTTTGCAAATTTAAAAACAAAAGAAGATTATTACTTATGGCTACGATTATCAAAAAATTACAAGTTTTATGGGATCAGAAAATTTCTTACTAAATGGAGAAGTACTAAAAACTCGCTATCCTCAAATCTAATTCAGAAACTTTGTGACTCTTTCATTTTGTATAATCAAAAAATGAAAATAAATTATTTTGTATCTTTTTTTTATGTTTTACGATTATCAATCTTTTATCTAAATAAAAAATTGAAACAAAGAATTTAATTTATGCTTTTTTTACTTAAATTTGTAGTTGGTTTAATAACACATTTAACTTTAAATTTTTTTTCTAAAAAATATAAATTTTTGATAGATGATACTGAATTTTCAAACCATAAAAAATTAACTAATATACAAAATCTATCATTAACAGGAGGAATAACTGTTTTAATTTTATTATCACTATTTATTGAAGGATATTTAGTTTTGAAGTTATTTTCAATGATGATTTTTTTAGTTGGTTTATTATCAGATTTAAAAATTATAAATTCACCACCTTTAAGATTTATCTTTCAAGCAATAGTTATTACTTTTTATATATCAATCTTAAAAAATAATATTTTATCAGTTGATTTAAAATATTTAGATTTTTTTTTATCTAATAATTATTTCTCAATATTTTTTACAGCACTTTGCTTATTGATTTTAATCAATGGAACAAATTTTATAGATGGATTAAATGGTTTAGTAATTTTTTATAATATTTTAATTTTAATTATTTTATTAGTTGCTAATGAGACTATTGGCTTAAAAGTTGATATTAATTTTCTTTTAAATTTATTATTAATTCTATTTATTTGTTTAATTTTTAATTTATTGAATAAAAATTTTTTGGGAGACTCTGGATCTTATATTATATCGTTTTTGATTGGATCATTCTTAATCGACATTTACTCGGAAAATCAGAAAATTTCCTCTTTATTTATCGTGTTATTATTATGGTATCCAGCATTTGAAATATTATTTTCTATCATTAGAAAATTAATTAATAATAGAAACCCATTAACACCTGATGAAAACCATTTACATCAAAAAATTTTTTTAAGGATAAAAAGATTTTTTTCAACCAAGATTGCAGCCAATCTAACAACATCATTTGCAATTAACTTCTATAATTTACTTATATTTTGTATTTCGTTATATTTCATCAATAGTAGCTATAATCTGTCATTTTTAATTTTATTAAATATTTCGGTTTATCTTTTTGTATACATTAGATTAAAATAATAAATTGATGATCGATTGATTATAAATTTTCAAGTCTCTTTTTTATATTCTAAATATTTATCGTCATAATAAACTCTAAAAATTGCATAATTTAAAAAAAATTGAAAAAGTTGCAAACTTGAAAAAAAACTTCCTGTTGGCAAGACTGGTATTAATGAAATAATCAAATATATCTTAAATGCAAAAAGTTTACGCTTGTCTACTGTTTTTAATGTTAAAGATTTATTAAAAAATAAATTTAATAAAATACCGAGAATAATTATAGTTCCAATAATACCATGCTCAGAAATAAACTCATAATAAAACTGATGTGGATGCGTATAGCAAAGATCCACGTTTTCTCGAATAATCGTATTTTTTGAAGTTTTTTTTAAGTTATTACATGCAGATAAATAATTTTTAGTGCCAACCCCCAAAAAATAATTATTTTTTAAGATTTCATACGAAAATATTGATTGGTTTAGATACTTGGTTTCTAAAAAACTTTTATAAGTATTTTCTTTTTTAAAATTTTTCTCTAGATGACTATAGAAACTTGAATATCTTATATTCAGTTTACTTGTCGAAAAAATTAGAGATACTATTAAAATTGAAAAAAGCGTTGTATAAATTTTAAATTTTGGATTTTCTATCATAAAAAGAATAATAAGGGTCATTGAAATTATAATTTTAATTGAAACGGATCTTTCACCAGTAATAAATATTCCTGCTGAAAATATTATAAATAAAAACGCAGATAATATAATCTTGTCCTCGTAAAAAAATTTACCAAAAATAATAAATAAAAATGATGCCAAAAAGCTTCCAACAATTAGTTCATCTTTAAAAAAACTTACGATACGTTCATTTTTCATTGGACTTTCAAATCCAAAAATATTTTTACCAAACAAAAATTCAAAAAATATGTCGAACAAAACTATTAATAAAATTATAGTCCAAAAATTAATAACTTTATCTCGAATGTGTTTATTTCTAAAAAAGTATACGAAAGCAAAAATTAAAAGAATATATCTAAAAAAAAAAATACTTCTTATTAACGAAATTTCATAATTAATACCAAATAAAGCGTTTATGTTTAAATAAATCCAGAGTAAAACTAATGATAAAAAAAACTTATCTTTTATTAGTTCAATAAAATATTTTCTATCACCAGAAAGCTCTTTCAAAAAAAATAAAATTATTAGGATTATATTAAACTGTAAAACAGCACTACCAATTATGAATGAAATTGGCAAAATAGAAAAAAATAATAAAATAATTTTATCTTTTATTAAAAGACCAGTCGATGTCATTGATTAATTCTTATATAATTTTCTATTAATTTAAAATGATTAAATAATGAATATTTTCTGATGTTTTTTTTTGTATTGATTATCTTTTTTTTAATTTCAATTTTATCAGAATTAATAAATTCTAATAATTTTTTTTTTAAATCTTCTATATCATTATTTTGAAATAAAAAGCCACCATTGTTATCTATAATAATTTCTTTTGGCCCACTTTTGCAATCGCTTGAGATTATAGGTAAGTTATTTAAAGCAGCCTCTATCAAAACAAATCCTGGGTCCTCCCAAAGAGAAGTTAAAACAAAGGCTTTACTCATTGAAAAATATTTATGAATATTTTTTTTATTTCCCATTAAGAAAATATTTTTTTCAAGTTTATAAAGTTTAATTAATTTATCTAATTTATCTTTATTCTCTCCGCTCCCAAAAATATATGTGTTATATCTTAATAAATTATCTTCATATAATTGCCTAGAGGCTTTTATAAATATTTCAAAATTTTTCTGCTTGGTAAGTCTACCAACCATTATAATGTTATTTTTTTTAAAATTAATG
>MDTG01310178.1_pt1 | contig 12339 bp, 11 predicted proteins | sample 811421 | NCBI WGS metagenome assembly MDTG01 (sample SAMN05326645, study PRJNA326480) | marine metagenome | isolation source: seawater | place: Pacific Ocean: South East | collected 2011
GAACTGCCGCTGGCCGTGCAGGCCAAGCTGTTGCGCGCGCTGCAGAACGGCGAAATCCAGCGCGTCGGCAGCGACCACCCGCACCACGTGGACGTACGCATCATTGCCGCGACCAACCGCGATCTGCAGCAGGAGGTCGCCCGCGGACTGTTCCGCGCCGACCTCTACCACCGCCTGAGTGTCTATCCGATCCGGGTGCCCAGCCTGCGCGAACGGGGTCGCGACGTCCTGCTGCTGGCCGGTCACTTCCTGGAACAGAACCGCCGCCGACTGGGCCTGCGCGGGCTGCGGCTCGAGCCCGCCGCGCGCGAGCTGCTGGTGCAATACAGCTGGCCCGGCAACGTACGCGAACTGGAACACCTGATCGGTCGCGCCGCGCTCAAGGCCGGCGCCAGCGACGAGGCACGCCGCCGGGTGATCAGCATCGGCCCCGGCTTGCTCGACCTTGGCCAGCAACCCGTCACGTCAGACACGCCCATCCTCGGTGCCTCAACCCTCGATGCCCGCACGCCAGTCAGCCTCAATCTGCGCGCGGCAACCGAGGCATTTCAGGCGCAGCTGATCGAGCAAACCCTGCTGCGCCATGGCGGTAACCGCGCCGCTGCAGCACGGGAACTGGGCCTGGATCGAGCCAACTTCAGCCGGTTGCTCAAGCGCCTCGGCTGACAGCAGACAATCAGGCCGCGAAGCGCTCTTCCAGATAGGCACCGATGGCGCTGGACTCGTACAGCCAACGGGTCTGGCCGTCTTCCTCGATACGCAGGCAAGGCACCTGAATCTTGCCGCCTTCGCGCAGCAGCGTCTCGCGGTGCTCGGCGTTGCCGGAGGCATCACGCAGCTGCACCGGGAGATTCAGGCGGCGCAGAGTGCGACGGGTCTTCACGCAGAACGGGCAGCCATGAAACTGGTACAGCGCCAGCGCAGACGCCGCCTCATTGACTGCCGCCTGAGCGGCTGGCTCGCGCTGCATCGGGCTTGGGCGGGTCAGGAAGCTGATAAAAACGACGAGCTGGCCGACAACGACCCGCAATGCCTTGACGATCATGGCAGTGACTCTCTGTGACAATGAAAACGGCCGCGCAGGATACCCTGTTCGCCGGCGCCTGCCCAACATGACCCGACGAAGCAGGGCAGGCATAATCCCCTTCATCTGCCTTGCCTGCGAGCTGCCATGAAACCTGAAGACCTTATGCTGCTGGTCACCCGCGAAATGCCCTACGGCAAGTACAAGGGCCGCCTGATCGCCGATCTGCCGGGCCACTACCTCAACTGGTTTGCCCGCGAGGGCTTTCCCAAGGGCGAGGTTGGCCGTCTGCTGCAACTGATACAGGAGATCGACCACAACGGCCTCAAGCCCCTGCTGGCTCCGCTGCGCAAGGTGCCGCCCCGTCACAATCAAAATTGATAGTGCAGATCACCTGAACTTGCCTTGCCTCAGGTGTTCTATGCTGAGAGACACGCTGAACCATGTCGCTGTAGCGGGCCTGGCTCAGCCTTTTCAATCACAGCAGGAGCAAACTGATGGCCAAGATTCTGGTGCTTTATCACTCCATGTACGGACATATCGAAACCCTTGCGCAGGTCGTTGCCGAAGGCGCGCGACAGGTTCAAGGCGTTGAGGTGACCGTCAAGCGTGTACCCGAAACCATGCCCGACGACGCCTTCAAGGCCGCTGGCGGCAAGGTTGATCAGGCGGCCGAGGTAGCCAGCCCCGGCGAGTTGGCCGAGTACGACGCCATCCTGCTGGGTACCCCGACGCGCTTCGGCAACATGTCCGGCCAGATGCGCACCTTCCTCGACCAGACGGGCGGCCTGTGGGCCAAGGGCGCGCTACATGGCAAGATCGCCAGCGTGTTTACCTCCACCGGCACCGGCGGCGGCCAGGAGATGACCATCACCTCTACCTGGACCACCCTGGCGCACCACGGCATGATCCTGCTGCCAATTGGCTACGGCACCAAGGAACTGGCCGACATCGAGCACGGCAAGGGCGGCACACCCTACGGCGCCTCCACCATTGCCGGTGGTGACGGCTCGCGCCAGCCCGATGCGCGCGAACGCGCCATTGCCCGCTATCAGGGCAAATACGTCGCCGGGGTTACCCAGAAGCTATTTGGCTAATACGCCGACCGGCGCCTCATCCCGCCGGTCGCCAGGCCAAACAGCCCATTGAATTACGACTATCATTAGCCTGCACAGCGAACTGAGCGGCACCGGCGTGCAGGTGCAGGTGGTGTTGCCCGGCGTCACCCGCACCGAGATTTTCGAGCGCTCGGGCAGCTCGCTGGCGCAGATTCCGCCGAGCATGGTGATGGAAGTAGAGGACTTGGTCGATGCCGCGCTACGCGGCTTTGATCAGGGCGAACTGGTAACTATTCCTTCGCTGCAGGACAGCAGCGAGTGGCAGGCGCTGACCCAGGCCAGGCTGCAGCTGGCCCCCAACCTGTCACATAACCAGCCGGCAGCGCGCTACAGCTGAGGGCCACGGCCTGCCGTTCACGCCGACTCAGTCAGCACCTTCAACTGCTCGCGGGTGGTGCTCAGCAACTCGGTCCCCAGCGCTTCGTCATTGACGCTGCGTGACAGCAGCAGGGCGCCGACCATGGCTGACAGCACCAGCATCGCCTCAGCCCGGCTGTCTTCTCCGCTGAGCTTGCCGGCGATGTTGTTCAGACGGTCACGCACCACTTCATCAGTGATCTCGCTCTGCTGGCCGCGCTGACCCAGTTCGGCAGAGATCGTCGGCAACGGACAGCCCTGCTCGGGATTGGCCCGGTGGCCTTCGGACAGGTAGGTGTCGAGCAGAGCGCTGAGCGGCACATCGGGGCCGGTGTGCATGGCCAGTGATGTCTTCAGGTTGTCGACCGCGTGACGCAGCGCTTTTTCGACCAGATCGTCCTTGGATTTGAAATGCGCATAGAAGCCACCGTGGGTCAGGCCCAGAGCCTTCATCAACGGTTGCAGGCCGGTCGCGCCGACGCCATCGCGGCGGAAGCGACGGGCCGCTTCGTCGAGAATCAGCTGATGGGTTTTGGCCTTGTGGTCTTCTGAATAGCGCATGACGCCTCCGGGCATTGAATGCTGATCATCATCTTACACCGATTGACCGGCGCTCGCGCCAGTCGATTCATCGTCAGCCGACGAACGCGCAGCGCGCCGTTCCAGCACCAGCGCACACAGCGCCGGCAGGAACAGCAAGGTCAGCAAGGTACCCATGGTCACGCCGCCAATCAGCACGAATGCCAGCGATGACCAGAACACCGAGAAGGTCAGCGGCACAAAGGCCAGTGCGGCGGCCAGCGCGGTCAGCACCACAGGGCGCGCCCGGCGCACGGTTGCCTCGATGATCGCCTCGCGAATCACCATGCCAGCGCGCTGATTCTGCTGAATCTGGTCGGTAAAGATCAGCGTGTTGCGCATCAGAATCCCGCCGATACCGATCAACGCCAGAATCGCGTTGAAGCCAAACGGCTGATTGAACACCAGCAGCGCCGGCACCGCGCCGATCAGACCCAGCGGTGCGGTAGCAAAAACCATGAACATCAGGCCGAACGAGCGCACCTGGAACATGATTACCACCAGCATCAGCAGAATCATGATCGGGAACAGCACCGCCAGCGCCTTGTTGGCAATCGCGCTTTCCTCCACCGGCCCGCCGATGGTGATGTGATACCCGGCTGGCAGGTTGTCGACCACGTCACTCAAATCGCGGTACGCAGCCATCGCAGCGTCCGGAGGCTGAGTACCAGCGACGATGTCGGCGCGCACCTCAAAGGTCAGCTCACGATCACGACGACGCAGGATCGGGTCCTCCATCACCGGCTGGAAATGCCCAACCTGACGCAGCGGAATCGACTGGCCAGCGTCGTTGGTGATGGTCAGATCGTCGATGCTGCCCAGATTCTGCCGCTGGGCATCCACCGCGCGCACCACCACCGAGACGGTACGCGTACCTTCACGCACCTCGGTAATCGGATTGCCGGAGAGCAGGGCATTGATCTGTGATTTGACCTGCGCCGGGGTAAAGCCCAGCAGGCGCAGACGGTCCTGATCCAGCACCAGTCGGTAGCTGCTGGCCTTCTCGCCCCAATCAATAAAGGTATCGCGGGTCAGCGGGTTGGCCTCCACGCGTTCACGCACCTGTTCGGCAATGGCGCGCAGCGGCTCAAGCTCCGGGCCACTGACGCGGAACACCACCGGGAAGGGCACCGGCGGGCCAAACACCAGTTGCGTCACCCGCACGCGCGCCTCAGGGAATTCGCCGTCACGTACCCGCTCACGCAGCCGCGCAATCAGCGCATCGCGGGTGCCGGCATCCGTGGTCTGCACAATCAGCTTGGCAAAGGCGGCATCCGGCAGTTCCGGGTTGAGCGAGAGGAAGAAGCGCGGCGCGCCGCCACCCACGTAGGAGTCGACCATCAAGGTTTGCGGCTCGGCCATGATCGCCTGTTCCACCCGGCCAACAACTGCCTCGGTGTTCTTGAACGCGGTGCCCGGCGGCATGTAAACCTCAACGATCACCTCGGAGCGATCAGAGTTGGGGAAGAACTGTTTGTTCACCACCTTCATGCCCATCACGCAGAGCACAAAGCTCGCCAGCACCAACGCGGTCACCAACCAACGGTGGCGCACGCAAAACAGCACCGTGGCGCGCAGCCGCTGGTAGAACGGGCCATCATAAAGCGCGTCATGGCCGCCCGCCTTGGCCTCGATCTTCGGCAGCATTTTCACCCCGAGATAAGGCGTAAACACCACCGCCACCACCCAGGAGGCAATCAGCGCGAAGCCGACGATCCAGAAGATATTGCCGGCATATTCACCGGCACCCGAGCGGGCAAAACCGACCGGCAGAAAGCCGATGATGGTCACCAGGGTCCCGGTCAGCATCGGTGCGGCGGTGGACGACCAGGCGTAGGTCGCAGCGCCCAGCCGGTCCATGCCTTCCTCCAGCTTCACCACCATCATCTCGATGGCGATGATGGCGTCGTCGACCAGCAGACCGAGTGACAGAATCAGCGCGCCGAGGGTGATGCGGTCGAACTCGCGGCCGGTCATCATCATCACCACAAACACCACCGCCAGCGTCAGCGGCACCGCCGCTGCCACCACCAGCCCCACGCGGAACCCCAGCGCCAGCAGGCTGACCAGCATCACCACACCAAGGGCGACGAAGAACTTAAGCATGAACTCGTCGACCGCGTTACGAATCTTGCTGGCCTGATCCGATACCTTGGTGAATTCGATACCCAGCGGCAGGTTCTGGTGTACGCGCTCCTCTTCAGCCTGCAGCGCGCGATCCAGCTCCAGCCCGTTAAAGTGCTTCTGCATGATCACGCCCAGCATCAGCGCCGACTCGCCCTGATGGCGAATGCGGTAGCTCGGCGGGGCTTCGTAGCCCTGCCGCACTTCCGCCACATCGGCAATGCGCAGCACCCGACCGTTGGCGACCACCGGTACGTTCTCGATCTGCTCCAGACTGTCGAAAGCACCATCCAGACGGATATAGGCACGCGGCCCTGCGGTTTCGACCGCACCCGAGGGCGCCACCGCGTTCTGGCGGGCCAGCGCGGCGAAGATCTGCTCAGGCGTCAGCCCTAGCGTTGCCAGACGCTGATAAGAAAACTCGACGTAAATGCGCTGCGCCTGCTCGCCGAGAATGTTGACCTTCTTCACCCCAGGCAATTGCAGAAAGTCCTGCCGCATCTGCTCTGCCAGTTGCACCAGCTGGCGGTGTGGCAGCTGGCCGGCCTCAAGGGCGTAGAGAGCGAAATAGACGTCGTTGTATTCGTCGTTGAAGAAGGGGCCAGAGACGCCGCTTGGCAGACGGGCCGCTTCGTCACTCAGCTTTTTGCGGGTCTGGTAGAACAGCTCGGGCACCAAGGCTGGCGGGGTCGAGTTGAGAAACTGCACCTTCATCGACACGTAACCGGGCTGGGCGGTGGTTTCCACCCGGTCGTAGTAGTCCAGCTCCTGCAGACGCTTCTCCAGCCGATCGGCGACCTGCTCCTGCATCTCGCGCGCGGTTGCGCCCGGCCAGACGGCGGTGATGGTCATCACCTTGACGGTAAAGGAAGGGTCTTCGGCGCGGCCCAGCTTGCTGAACGCAAAGGCCCCGGACAGCAGCACCGCGATGATCAGAAACAGCGTCACTGCCGGGTTACGAACCGCCAGAGCAGACAGGTTAAAACGGCTCATGTCACAGGCTCCGTGCGGCTTCGGACCCAGCCAGCTTGCCCTCGGGCAGCAGCTTCACGGCGTCACCTTCGTGCAGCAGATGCGCGCCCAGCGCGACCACCCGTTGGCCGTCCTCAAGGCCCGCGCTGAGCACCGCGAACTCCTGCCCCAGACGCTCGACCTCGACCGGCGTAAAGCGTACCCGGCTGTCGCCATCGATCACCCAGACACCGGTGCCGTGGCCCTGATTCAGCAGGGCACCCAGCGGCACGCGCAAACGCGGGGCGCGCTCGCTGTCCTGCAGCCGAATGCTGACGGTGGAGCCAATCGCCAGCGGCTCGGCGGAGGTGTCGAGCACATAGCGGGCGCGGTAGGTACGGGTGACCGGGTCGGCTACCGCCGACAACTCGCGCAGGGTAGCGGCAATCGGTGTGTCCGGCTGGCCGAACAAAAACGCCTGGGCCTGACTGGCGGCCAGCCCGCGCTGGGTTTCCGGAATGTTGATGACGGCCTCGCGGGCGCCGCTGTGGGCGAGTCTGGCGACAACCTGACCGGCCGCAACCACCTGCCCCTGGTCGGCCAGCACATCGGTGATGATGCCGTCGGCATCGGCGGTCAAGGTGGAGTAACCACGACGGTTCTCGACCTGCGCAGCGTCGGCACGAGCCGAGGCCAGATTGGCTTCGGCCACGCGCAGCTCGGTCACCAGTTGATCGTGCGCCTGACGTGATACCGCGCCATTGTCCGCCAGCTGGCGATAACGCTTTTCATCATTCTGCAGCTGCCTTACCGAGGCGTCGGCCGAGCGCACGCGCTGCCGAGCAGCCCGCAGGGCCAGTTCGAAGTCGTCCACATCCAGCACCAGCAGCACATCGTCGCGCTTGACCCGATCACCCGGGTCAACCCGGCGCTCGATCACCTCGCCAGCGACCCGAAAGCCCAACTCGCTTTCGGTACGCGCCGCCACCACCCCGGTGAACAGCGCGCCATCGTTGGCAACCGGATGAACCTCCATCGACAACACCAGACGCGCTGGCGTCTCGCTGTGCTCAGCGACCGGAGCCGCCTCATCACGACACCCCAGCAAGCTCCCCAAGAGACCGACCAGCACTGCCAATCTGGCTGCAGACTTCATGTTTTCTCCCCGCGGGTCTGTCTCGACCCTGTTGTTATTGCTTTACTCAACAGATTCCAGAAGCGTCGCCACACCTTGCCCGCCGGCAATGCATTGGGTCGCCACCGCATAGCGGCCGCCGGTGCGCTTGAGCAGCGCGGCGGCCTTGCCGGTGATGCGTGCGCCCGTTGCGCCCAGCGGGTGTCCCAGCGCCAGCGCGCCGCCATCCAGGTTGACCCGCTCCAGCGGCATGCCCAATTCGCGCAGGCAGGCCAGTGACTGGCTCGAAAACGCCTCGTTGATTTCCATCAGGTCGACATCATTGATTGTCAGGCCGCCACGGGCAAGTACTTTGCGCGTTGCTTCCACCGGCCCCATGCCCATGATCTCCGGCGCGCAGCCGCCAACGGCTGTGGCCTTGATACGCGCCAGCATCGGCAGATTGTGGCGCCGGGCAAAGTCTTCGGTGCACACCAGCACCGCCGCGCTGCCGTCGGTCAGCGGTGAAGATGTGCCGGCGGTGACCACGCCACCAAAGGCCGGTTTCAGGCCCGCCAGCGCCTCCATATTGGTGCCAGGGCGGATGCAGCCGTCTTCGCTGACCAGGCCATCGGGCGTGTTGACCGGCACAATCTCGTCTGCCAGCAAGCCTTCCTCACGCGCCTTGGCAGCCTTGCTGTGCGACAGCCCCGCCAGCGCATCCTGATCCTCGCGGCTCACCTCATACCGCCGTGCCACTTCCTCTGCGGTGTGCCCCATCGCCATGTACACCTCTGGGAACGCCTGCAGCAGCGTCGGGTTGGGTGAGGGGGTAAAGCCGCCCATCGGCACGCGAGTCATCGACTCGACCCCGGCGGCGATATAAGCCTCACCGGCGCCCAGCAGCAGTTGGCCGGCGGCGAAGTGAATGGCCGTCATCGAAGAGCCGCAGAAGCGGTTCACGGTGACGCCACCCAGGGTTTCCGGAAAACCGGCACGAAAACTGGCAATCCGGGCGACGTTGGTGCCTTGCTCACCCTCCGGGTAGGCACAGCCCATGATCACGTCTTCCAGCAGAGCGGGGTTGAGGTCAAGGCGCTCGACCAGCCCGCGCAATACCTGGGCAGCAAGGTCATCCGGGCGCAGATTGATCAGCCCACCCTTGCGGGCGAACTGGAAGGGTGAACGCAAATAACCGGCAATCACGATGGAAGTCATGGCAACGCTCCTTACGGTCAAAAGGTCCGGCGGACCCATTAAATTATGACAATAATTTAAACGGGCGCATTTAGATGTCAACCATAATTTAAAAGATGCTAGGGAGTGCGGTAGGTTGCCAGCAGGGCGCCCATGTCTTCGGCCAGCTCGACAAAGTGGGCAGCATCCCTCGTCCGCTCGGTGAAGCAGCGCAGGCCAGTAACCTGTGCCTGCAGCAAGCGCGCCAGCCGGTCGCAGTCGACCTCCGGGCGGATCTCCCCAGCGGCCTGCGCCTGTTTCAGCGCTGCGGCAAAGCGCTGCTCAGGGCTGACGAGCGAAGGCGAAACCACCTGCAAATGAGGCTTGCCATGGGGAGCCTTCAGCTATGACCAATTTTCCCCGGACACCAGTGACGCGGAGCTCGGGAACGATCATGAGGGGCGCAAGACGCGAAGAATGCACGGAACCAGTCCCCGTTTACGCGGGCGAGTAGCGCAGATTTATCGGGAAAAAGAGCCACAGGATGTCTGAGGGGGCAGAGCCCCCGAGTTTTGTGGCTCCCCGATAAATCGAGCAACGCAGCGGACCCGAAGGGCCGCGTAATCGGGTGCCCCGGGGGATCGCTAAGGGGGGCTGGGCAAGCAGCCCCCCTTGGCTCGCCGTAAAAGGCGAAAGACGAGCTAGAAAGAGGCATAGAGAGCGAGCCAACGGTGCAGTGGTCCAGGTCGCACGGCCACGGCATGCCATGGCCCTACAGGGTCTGGGTAAGCAATTCCCCCAGCTCGCCGGGAAAGGCGAAAAACGAACCTGAGGAAGGCGCAAAAAAACCCAACAACCTACTCAACCAAAAAACTCACCCGCACCAACAACCCACCCTCAGCCCCCTCATGCAAACTGATATCCGCCCGATGCGCGCGGCAGATCTCACCCACAATGGATAGACCCAAGCCAGTGCCTTCCGGGCTTTGGCGGTAGAAGCGTTCGAACACCCGCTCGCGTTCCTCGGGCGGGATGCCGGGGCCGGTGTCTTCGATCTCGAACAGCGCCGGGGCGCGCAGGCGCAGGGTGACCACGCCGCCACTCGGGGTGTGCTGCAGGGCGTTGTCGATCAGGTTGCCGAACAACTCCTGCAGCAGGGTCGGTTCACCCCAGACGTCGAACGGGTGCTCAACCTCCAGCGCCAGTTCGATATTGCGCGCGTGGGCCAGCGGCACCATGGCCAGCGCCAGCTCCTGCGCCAGCGGCGCCAGCGCGACCTGCTCCGCGCTGCCCTCGGCCACGGCGCGGGCGCCGCGTTCGATACGCGCCATCGACAGCAGCCGGTTAGCCAGGCCGATAGTGCGGTCGGTACTGGCGTCGGCCTCGCGCAGCGCTTGCTGCCAGGCCTCGGGGTTGTCGGCGCGCAGGCCCAGCTCAATACGTGCCTTGAGCGCCGCCAGCGGGGTACGCAGCTCGTGTGAGGCTTCGGCGATAAAGTCGCGCTGGCGTTCAAAGTTCTCACGCAAGCGGCCGGTAAAGTGGTTGATCGCATAGACCAGCGGGCGCACTTCGCGCTGCAGGCCGTCGGTACCGATGGGCCGCAGGTCATCACTGCGCCGCTCGGCCACTTCATGACGCAGGCGCTGCAGCGGGCGCAGCGCGGCAGACACCGCCAGCCAGGCCAGCAGCAGGGCGCTGACCGTCAGCACACCCAGGTTGATCAACGACTGACGCAGCAGGTTGGCCGCCATGCGATCACGCGCGCCGCGCGTTTCGGCCACACGGATTTCCGCCATGCCACTGCCGCTGTTGGAGCTGACCGGCTGCAACAGGCTGACCACGCGCACTTCGGCATCCCGATAGACCGCGTCGTAGAAGCGCGCGAGCGCCGGATAGTCCTGGGTCATCGGAATGGTCGGTGAGGCGGCGGGCAGGTCTTCGTAGCCGGAGATGGCCCGACCATTGAAGTCGATCACCTGGTAGTAAAGCCGGCCGGTGATGTCGTAGGCAAAGTTGTCCAGGGCCACGTAGGGCACCTCAACCGCCAGGTCACCTTCTTCGCTGTACAGCCGCTCGGCAATCGCCCGCGCCGAGGACAGCAGCGAGCGGTCATAAGCGGTATCGGCGGCCAGTCGGGCGTTCCAGTAGGCCACCGAGCTGGCAATCAACAACAGCACCGACATCACCAGCGCCAGGCGCCGCAGCAAGCGGCCGCGCAGACTGCCGGCGGCGCCAACCTCCGGCGCACGCGCACCCAGTGTCACGCCGGCGCCTCCAGGAGATAGCCAAGGCCACGGAAGGTGACAATACGCACCCCGCTGCCGTCGAGCTTGCGACGCAGGCGGGAAATGTAGATCTCGATGGCCTCGGGGCTGGCGTCCTGATCCAGACCAAATACCTTGCCGGCCAGCTGCTCCTTGCTCATCAGCCGGCCCGGGCGGGCGATCAGGTTTTCCAACACCGCGTGCTCGCGCGAGGGCAGAGCCAGCGGCTCGCCAGACAGGCTGAAGCGCCGGTCATTCAGGTCGTAGATCAGCGCGCCACACTGCTGCTGACGCTCACCGCCCATTAGACTGCGGCGCAGCAGCGCGTTGACCCGCGCCTCCAGCTCGCTCAGCTCGAAGGGCTTGGCCAGATAGTCGTCGGCGCCCAGATTCAGCCCGCGCACGCGGTCAGCCACTTCGCCACGGGCGGTCAACATCAGTACCGCCAGGGTCTGACCGCGCTCACGCGACTTGCGCAGCACCTCAAAACCGTCCTGACGGGGCAGCCCGACGTCAAGAATCGCCAGCGCGTAATCCTCACTGCGCAGGGCCAGGTCGGCGGCTACCCCATCGTGCAGCACATCCACAGTCCAGCCCCCGTTCTTGAGCGCTCGGGCCAGGCTGTCAGCCAATTCGGGATCGTCTTCTACCAGCAGAATGCGCACTGGCGGCCTCTCTTGCAAAGGGTCGAATGAGCGGAGTTTACACCGGCCATCGGCGCGCGACAGCGCGGATTTCGCGGGGTTCCGGATGAAAGGTTGCTGAAAGGTTAGCTCATTAGCATCGCCCGACGGTCACCCACCGTAGGCATTACACGCAAACAAGAACAACATCGGAGTACACCTGATGCACACCGTATTCATCCCACGGCGCAGCCTGTCTGCCGCCCTGCTGGCCACCTCCGGCCTGCTGCTCACTCCGCTGGCCCAGGCAAGCGGCTTCACCGAAGACAGCAGCGCCAAGCTGAGCACCAGCAACATCTACTTCAACCGCGACTTCCGCGAAGGCACCGGCCAATCCAAGCGTGAAGAATGGGGTCAGGGTTTCATTCTTGATCTCAAGTCCGGTTATACCGATGGCGCTGTCGGCTTTGGCCTCGACGCCAAGGCGATGCTCGGCATCAAGCTCGACTCCAGCCCGGACCGCACCGGTACCGGCCTGCTGCCGACCCACGATGATGGCCGCGCCGCCGATGAATACAGCAAGCTTGGCCTGACCGCCAAGATGCGCTACTCCGAGTCAGAGTTGTTCCTGGGTACGCTGATGCCCAAGCTGCCGATTCTGCAGCCCAACACCAGCCGCATTCTGCCGCAGACCTTTCGCGGTGGCATGGCGACCATCAACGAGTTCGACAACCTCAGCATCGATTTCGGCCGTCTGACCAAGGCGATTGATCGCGACTCTACCGATGCCGAGGACCTGGCCCTGAACAACAAAAACCGCCGTTTTGGCGGTTCGTTCTCGGCCGACCAGCTTGATTGGGCCGGACTGAATTACCAGTTCAACTCCAGCCTGGCGGCTAGCTACTATCTGGCACAACTGGATGATGTCTACCGCCAACACTTCTTCGGTCTCAACCACAGCGCCGCTCTGGGCGCCGGTGAGCTGAGCACCGAGCTGCGGGTCGCCGTA
>MDTG01165436.1_pt1 | contig 12338 bp, 15 predicted proteins | sample 811421 | NCBI WGS metagenome assembly MDTG01 (sample SAMN05326645, study PRJNA326480) | marine metagenome | isolation source: seawater | place: Pacific Ocean: South East | collected 2011
CGACACCTCCGCCTGACCGAAGCGCGCCAACAATGGGCCCAAGACCAAAATCGAGGCGCGCATGGTTTTCACCAAATCGTAGGGGGCACGGAACTGATCAACTGCGCTGCTATCCACAGCAAGGGTTGTATCTGTCGGATGACGGTTTGTCGTCGCACCCAAGCTATCGAGTAATGTCGTCATTGTGGCGATATCGCGCAGATCCGGTACGCGATGCAGCTGACAAGGCTTCCCAGAAAGCAGCGTCGCAGCCATGATCGGGAGCGCCGCATTTTTTGACCCGGACGCCGATAATGCGCCATGCAGGCGCTGTCCGCCGCAAACGATGAAACTATCCAAAAGGCGCGCCGCTCCTGAAGCTCATCATGGGGTCTGCGCCGAGATATTCACCGCATGGAGCGTTCCGTCAGCAATAAGCGAGGCCAGTGGCGTATAGACGCGCTGCTGACGCGCAACGGGTCGCAATCCCTCAAAAACAATACTGGTAACGCTGATGTCCGCGTGGCCACCGTTTAATGACACCGACACCTGCGCGTCAGGAAACGCCTGCTGCAGCAGCGCGATAAGATCTTGCTCATTCACTCGTCAGTTCCTCTGCCTGTGCTCTAATCGTGTCATTCCAGCGCGAAATCACCACGTTCAGATCATCGTCCGCTTCTTTGGCCAGCGCGCTGAACTGATTACGATAGATTTCGCCTAGGTTGATCGTCTCGATAATCAGGTTACGGAGACGCCAGGCACCGTCTTTGTACTGACCCATTTGGTAGCGAATCGTGTAGACACGTTCTGCCTCGCCGTATACAAGCTGCGTCACGGACGCAATGCGCGCGCTTTGCGGTGAAGCCTCGACGCCCTGCACTTCCATTCGCGCGCCACCAAACGCCAATAGGCCCTTGGCATAGCTTTGAATCAAACCCTCACGCAACGTCTGCGCAAATAGATCACGCTGGCGCTTCAAACTCTTTCTGCCGGCACTGTCCATGGATCGGCCCCGGCTGTAGTAGTCACCCATTACCGCAGTTGCAAATCCTCGCCAGTCGACAAGCTCTGCCAGAGCCGAATCAATCTCTCGGTAATAACGCTCAGGATCTTCAGCGAAGTACGTATTCGCATCAGCCACCACGCGCATCACCTGCTCAGTCACGCTGCGCACCACCTGATCGGGACCCGCCTCTTGGGCCGAGTGATCATCGGCAATCGAGGGACCGGGCAGGATGAACGCGCACAGCAGCGCTGAAGTCGATATTGCGGACCGTAGCGCCACGCCCAACGAACCTGAAACTCTCATTACACTTGCACTTATCACTGTTTCTAATGCTCTCCCGCTCAAAACCTGCTCAACAACAGTTGCTGCATATTCTGCGGTCTCAGGCGACTATTACGCCGCAACTCCACTGGGTTAGACTGTTTGCCGCTTATCGATCCGTGAATGTGTGCTTGGCCTGCACACCCCTTCTCCAATGATACCTGATCAGCGCACTGGCCACTTGCCTGCTTGGCGCAAAGAAGGATGAACACTGTGTTTTGGTACTCGGCAATCATTGTTATCGGCTTGCTCACGTTGGTATGGAGCGCTGATCGGTTTGTAGAGGGGGCCTCAGCCATCGCCCGCCGCGCCGGTCTTTCCCCAATGATCATTGGCCTCACGATTGTCTCCTTTGGCACATCAGCCCCCGAGATATTGATCTCAGTCATGTCTGCCGTCGCGGACTCCGGAGAACTGGCTGTGGGCAATGCGTTGGGTTCCAACATCGCCAACATCGGATTAGTGCTGGGCGCTACTTTGGTCCTGGGCAGCATCGCACTAAATAAAGCGACCGTTTTCATCGACCTGCCCATTCTGATCGCTACGGTCTTACTGACTTGGGTTTTACTCAGCGACTTAGCGCTGTCGCCGACAAACAGTCTAGTCTTACTGTGCGCATTGGGGCTGTTCTTTATGCGTATCCTCCACCAAGCCAGGACGACCACTCAGGACCGCGGGGCAGATTCCCCCGGTGAGCTCTCGGCACTCGTGGCGTGGGCCAGTTTTGTCGGTGGATTGCTGCTGTTGATCGCGGCCTCGCGGGCGCTGGTATGGGCAGCCTCCCACGTCGCCGCAACATTGGGAGTCTCAGAATTGATCATAGGACTCACCATCGTCGCAGTCGGCACCAGCCTACCGGAATTGGCCGCATCAGTTGCCAGCGCCTTCAAAGGTCACGCTGATATGGCTGTAGGCGCCATTGTGGGGTCCAACATGCTAAATATCCTGCTGGTCTTGGCGATACCTGGTTTATGGGGTCCCATCTCTTTGAGTTCCGATGTGATCATTCGGGACATGGGAGCGGTATTTGTTACGACTCTGGTGCTTGCTCTTGCCGCTGTAGGACGTTGGAATGGAGGCAGTCAAACAAGCAATCTGGCGTGGGGTACGGGCATGGTATTGCTCACGCTTTACGTTGCTTACTACGTTTGGTTGTTCGCAACGCCCTGATTCATTAGCCATATACGTGCTTTATGACCCAACACGCTGACACTTTTTTTATCGAGTCCGCGCAGCGCACCATCACACTGGAGGGTGCCGCAATCTCGGCCCTGAGCGGCGCGTTGGACCACTCCTTCGCAGAGGCCTGTCGACACATCATGTCCACTGCGGGCCGCGTTGTGGTGACAGGCATGGGAAAGAGCGGCCACATTGCGGGCAAAGTCGCAGCGACACTGGCGAGCACCGGCTCGCCGGCCTTCTTTGTCCATCCTGGTGAAGCATCCCATGGCGATATGGGAATGATCACCCGAGACGACTGCGTCATTGCCCTATCGAACAGCGGTAGCACTAGCGAAATCATGACCCTGCTGCCGCTGATTAAGCGACTCAATATCCCTCTGATTGCGATCACCGGTGATCCGCAATCAGACTTGGCTCTGGCCGCCAATGCGCACCTGCTTGCCGCCATTGATACTGAAGCCTGCCCACTCAACCTCGCGCCGACTGCCAGCACTACCGCTGCTTTGGTAATCGGTGACGCGTTGGCTATCGCCACCCTTGAGGCCCGGGGATTCACGGCGGAGGAATTCGCCTTCTCCCATCCCGGCGGCGCCTTGGGGAAGCGGCTGTTGCTTCGGGTTGCTGACGTCATGGTTCAACAAGTTGAGATGCCCTCTGTAACGCCATCTGCCACGGTCGCAGAAGCGCTCTATGAGATGACCCAAAAGGGATTGGGCATGACCACTGTTGTGTCGGAGCAGAAAGAACTGAAGGGGGTGTTTACCGACGGCGATTTAAGACGGGTGGTGGAGAACAAAATTGATCTGCAGGGTTGCAAGGTGGCGACGGTAATGACTGAAAACGCGCACACGGTGTCGCGAGACATGCTGGCCGCTGAAGCAATGGGCCTGATGGAACGGCATCGTATTAGCGCGTTGGTCGTTGTGGATGAGAGTAAGCATACCCATGTAGTGGGCGTGTTAACGTTGCTTGCCCTATTGAAAGCTGGTATCTCATGAACGGCCGGGCGGCGCAGATAGCGGAGAGCATTGAGTTTATCGTGCTCGACGTCGACGGCGTTATGACCGACGGCACGCTGTTTTATGGCGATGAAAACACGACGGAGGTTAAGTCGTTCAACGTTAAAGACGGTTTGGGTATTAAGCTACTGCAACGATATGGCATCGAGGTTGTCATTATCACCGGTCGAAGGTCCAGCGCGCTCGAACAACGCGCTGCGGAACTAGGCATCGAGACCCTTGTTCAGGGGAGAGAGGATAAAGGTGCTGCCTTGCAAGAGCTCCTCGATATCCGTCAAATCGCCGCCGCATCTGTCGCCTACATGGGAGATGACCTGCCGGACCTGGGTGCGATTAGACTTGCAGGCCTCTCAGCCTGCCCATCCGATGCAGCGACCAAGGTTCTGGAAAGTGTCGACTGGGTTGCACCTCACGCGGGAGGTCGCGGCGCTGTGCGCGCGTTGGCCGACTTCATCTTGGGGGCGAAAGGCCACCTCTCAGATCTATATGGATCGTACTGATGCGGTTCTGGGCGTTTATTGGTGCGTCGGTGCTGGTTGGCACGCTGATTTGGCTCTACATTACGCCGACGTCTGTGAAGATTTCAGAGGCACCTCTTAACGACCGCCCTGTCATAACTAGTTATGTCGTAAACGGCACGCGAACTCACTTCTCTGCCGATGGCAAAGCATCCGACATATTAACAATTAACACAGCGACCCGGTGGTCACAAACTAACCGAACAGAGCTGACGGGCATCCAATATTTTGCTCAAGGCGAAGGCGGCCAACAGTGGCAGATAGAGGCAGCCGAAGGAGATTTTTTTGAGGTTCAGAACGAACTTGCCCTGTCTAAGGGAGTCGAAATTGAGGAGCTGAATCAGCTGGCCACCATAAAAACAGACGCCATGCGCTTATTCATCGACGAAAAAAGAGCGTCAGGGATCTATCCGGTTACGTTGACGGGACAGAAAAGCGTGACCACGGGATCTTCTTTTGAGCTCAACCTGAATACCAGCACCGCCACTTTGCGAGGTGGTGTCACAACACATTATGAGTAACAACCTGTTCATCACACTCGCGGGATGGATACTCGCTGTTTCGCCATTAGCAAACGTGACGTGGGCACTGGATTCGGATAGGGAACAACCGATCCAAATCGTCGCAGATGTGGCCGTGCGAGACGAGGTTGCCGGTGAGACGCGGTATGAGGGTAACGTTTTGCTAACGCAGGGCTCACTGCAAATCACCGCAGACAAGCTTTCCATTCAGCACACCGATAGCGGTGCTGATCGGATCGTCGCCACAGGTTCGCCCGCCACACTCATACAGCAGCCTACGCCTGATCAGACACCGGTCAATGCATCGGCACAACGCATCGAATACATCCGCTCAGAGGACCTCGTCAGGCTGCTCGAGGAAGCTCGCATCGCACAAAACGGTTCAACCCTGTCGGGCAATCAAATTGATTATCTGGTGAGCCAGAGATCAGTTCGGGCGCAAAGTGCGCCGGGCGCATCGGGAGAAGGGCGCGTAGAGGTTGTCATCCCGCCCGAAAACCTGAGAAATAACGGATCCGATGCCTAGCACTTTGCGCGCAAATAATCTCGCCAAAGCGTATGCTGGCAGACCGGTAGTCAAAGACGTGTCTCTAGAAGTCAGCGCAGGCGAAATTGTTGGTCTGCTCGGCCCGAATGGTGCGGGCAAGACAACCTGCTTCTACATGATTGTGGGGCTCGTCGATGCTGACGCGGGCGACATCCAGCTGGACGACCAATCATTGATGCGCCTGCCTATGCACCGTCGCGCTCAAGCAGGCATTGGATACCTCCCACAGGAAGCGTCTGTCTTCAGGCAATTGTCTGTTCGCGATAACCTGCTTGCCATTCTAGAAACACGCGGGGAACTTACAAAAACTCAACGTCACGCTATGGCGGCTGCATTACTCGAAGAATTCAATGTCGGGCATCTCGCCAATTCTCTCGGTCAGGCGTTATCCGGCGGCGAGCGTCGTCGGGTTGAGATCGCCAGAGCACTTGCGACGGAACCATCGGTCATATTGTTGGATGAGCCCTTTGCGGGCGTGGATCCCATCTCTATTTCCGACATCAAGAACATCATCACCCATCTTAAAAACCGAGGTATCGGTGTTCTGATTACGGATCATAACGTCAGAGAAACTTTAGATATTTGCGAGAGGGCGTACATTGTAGGAGAAGGCCAAGTGATCGCAGCAGGCAAACCAATTGACGTCATGAACAACGAGAAAGTTCGAGACACATACTTGGGCGACAGTTTCTCGCTCTAAAAAATTACGTCGGTCTTCTTAGCGTGTCGCGCGTGAGCATCTCATGACTTCGGCATACACCAGCATTTAAGCACCGACTAATTAAGTTGCATCAGGTGGCGCCGGCGCTAAACTGCAACGGGGAATCAACGACTCTACGCATGAAACAAGCGCTCCAGCTTAAACTGGGCCAACAACTTGCCCTCACTCCTCAATTGCAGCAAGCCATTAAATTGCTGCAACTCAGCACGGCTGACCTTCAGCAAGCAATTGAGGAAACGCTCGAGTCTAACGCGCTTCTTGAAAAAGAAAACGACCTCACCGATCAGGAGGGTATCGATTTTTCTGAATCCGCGGTCGAGGAGGACGACAGTGAGGGGCTGTCTGTTGATACAGTCTGGGAGGACGTCTTGCCCTCGGCAGCACCGCCTCCACCGGGGCCGGCACTAGATAGCGACTTTACAGAACAGGATTCTGAGAGCGAGTCACTTCAGAATTACCTTCTTTGGCAATTAAACCTCACCCGATTTTCGGATGTCGATCGGTACATAGCACTGGCTCTCATTGACGCGATTGATGAAGACGGCCGCCTCACTCAAACTCCAGAAAATATATTTGTCGATCTTGGTCTGGAGGAGGTGGAATTCGATGAACTTATGGCGGTACTGCACCGGTTACAGCACTTCGAACCCTCAGGCGTTTTTGCCAGAGACCTGCGCGAGTGTTTACTGATTCAGCTCCGTCAATTGCCTCCCGAGACGCCACACCGGGAAGTTGCAGGCATGCTGGTAAGCAGACACCTCGCGCAACTACCGATTGCGCCAGCGCGCCAACTTGCGCGCAAACTCCGCGTTAGCGAGACAGAATTAGAACTGGCGGTTCAGCTCATACGATCACTCGATCCGAGCCCAGGCGCTTCTATTGGAGGGAACCGGCCCGAGTATGTCACTCCAGACGTATTTGTGAAGCAAATTGACGGCCGTTGGCAGGTCGAGTTGAACCCGGATATTGCACCCAAGCTACGTGTAAATGATCACTATGTAGCAATGTTAAATGCAGGATCTGCCTCTGATCGCGGGTATGTCAAAGAGCATTTACAAGAAGCCCGGTGGTTTATGAAAAGCCTACAAAGTCGCAACGAAACGCTACTGAAGGTGGCCAGCAAAATTGTTGAGAATCAACTGTCGTTTCTAGAAATCGGAGAGATTGGCATGAAGCCGCTGATTTTGGCCGATATTGCCTCAGAGGTAGAGTTACATGAATCGACCGTCTCTCGCGCCACCAGCCGAAAGTACATGCACACACCGAGAGGCACATTCGAACTGAAATACTTCTTCTCAAGCCGGGTTTCCGGAGACGCCGGAGACGCCATGGCGTCAACAGCCATCAAAGCAGCAATCCGGAAACTAGTCAGCGAAGAAGACACCCGAAAACCACTCAGCGATGCAAAGCTCTGCTCGCTCTTGAAGGATGAAGGCATCGCCGTTGCGCGCCGAACAATCGCGAAGTATCGGGAACAGATGGCGATCCCTCCCTCAAACGAGCGTAAACGTTTGAACTAACTCTGCGTGTAGCGCGCAAGGAGGCGAAATGAACCTTACGATTAGCGGCCATCACATCACCGTAACATCTGCCATTAGAGAGCACGTAGTGCAGAAGCTCGCGCCCATGCAACGACATGGTGAACACATTACGCGAGCAGCAATCACGTTGATTGTGGAACGAAACCTTCATAAAGCCGAGGCCAATCTCCACGTGGCAGGCGGTGAGCTGTTTGCTTCCTCAGAATCCAAAGACATGTATGCGGCAATTGATGCTTTGGCCGACAAACTCGATCGGCAAGTTATTAAGCACAAGGAAAAACACCGGGGCCATTGATTAATGTCCAAAAAAAGCCACCTTGACCCCGGAAGAGTCATCGCGCTCTCAAGCGACGCAGTTCACAGTAAAAAGCGGCTTTTTGAATTCGCGGCGACTGCCCTACGTGATGCGTTTAAACTTGACGCAGAGACTGTTTACAAGGCGCTGCTGAGTCGTGAGAAGCTTGGCAGTACCGCATTTGGTGGGGGCATCGCCATTCCGCACTGTCGCATCCCCGAATGCACTGACGCTGCGGGATGCTTAATTACCCTCGGAGAGGGCATTGATTTCAACGCGCCGGATAGCCTGCCAGTTGATGTGGCTTTCGTACTCTTAGTGCCTACTCAAGCGACTGAGCAACATCTGAATATCCTTGCACAGCTTGCATCAGCATTTTCACAACCTGACTTGCGTTTGGCATTGCTCAGTGCGCCGTCAGGCGATGAAGCATGGACAGTTTTAGCTGAGCGGATGATTTTGTGACGCCTCGGCTCGTATTTATTAGTGGTAGCTCGGGCGCAGGTAAAAGTAGCGCGCTGCGCCTATTAGAAGACGAGGGTTACTACTGCGTAGATAATCTTCCACCCCGCCTTCTTCCACAATTTTCGGACGAAATACTTGGGCATCCTGCATACCAGCGCTTTCGTGGCATCGCGATCTGTATTGACGCACGTACCATAGGTATAAACGAGGCAGAGCACATTGAAACTCTTGAAAAAATCCTCTCCTCACGTGATAAGTTAGTCGTGTTTCTAGATGCTCAGCCCCATACGTTGCTTAAGCGATTTAGCGAGACGCGCAGGCGGCATCCGTTGGCGGGCTCAAACAATTCACTCCCTGAAGCTATCGCGCGGGAGAGGAAACAGCTCGAATTCATCGCCGCGAGGGCGGATTTATTGATCGATACGTCTGATCTAACTCCTCGAGCTTTGCGTGACCGCATCATCAGCCGCATCACAGAGCGTCGCGAGGGAGTATCGGTACTCATCGAGTCCTTTGCGTTCAAGCGAGGCGTCCCGACGGACGCTGACTTCGTTTTCGACGCGCGTGCGCTGCCTAATCCTTACTGGGACACCTCGCTGCGCGGGATGACCGGCCTAAATGCGCCAGTCGCTACATTTTTAGACAACGATGAGAGAACGGGTCTTTTTTATGACCGGCTCAATGAATTTGTGACCGGCGTATTGCAAGACTTTGACCAGTCAGATCGGAGCTACCTGACCATCGCGATTGGCTGCACCGGAGGCCAGCATCGCTCGGTTTATCTCTCACAAAAGCTCTTCGCCGCACTGGCCCACAAATTCGACGGCATTCAAATAAGACATCGCGATTTGCCAGAGGATCAAAAATCGTGAGCAGTATTCGTATCGTCGTGAGCAACCCACTAGGCCTGCACGCCAGACCCGCCGCAAAAGTGGTCGATTGCTCGGCGAGATATGCGAGCGATATTTGTATTCAGCATCGAGATCAAACGGTGGACGCCAAGAGCATTATGTCCGTTCTGATGCTTGCCGCACCCTGCGGCGCCGAGCTTAAAATTACCGCTAGCGGTGCGGATCAAGCCGACGCCCTAGATGCATTGAGGGCACTTTTCGAAAGCGGTTTTGGTGAATTGGAATAGTTCACAAAGCGCTGACCTTGGCTAGACCTTAACGAGACGGCGGGGATAATGCGGTATCCCACGGAGATATCATCTTGAATTCACCTGCTCAGCTCCCAAGCAAGACAGAACGTCTTGAACGGGCCATCCGTTCCGGAACGCCGGGTGGTGCAGCTGTGATTTTGGCTGACATGTCTCCCGGCGATGTCGCCTACTTGATTGCATCGTCACCTCCGGATTTCCGGGACATATTGCTAGGCCTACTGGAACACGAGCAGGAGGCACTAGTCGTTAATGAACTCCCTGATGAGCTGCGGAGCGCTGCGCTCGCCGATCGGGAGCCGGAAGTGCTGGCGGAAATTGTCGAACAACTCGATGATGACGACGGCGCCGACATTCTCCAAGAGCTACCAGGTGATGTGACCGAGCGTGTTCTGGCGATAATGGACGAGCAATACCGTCAACGATTGCAGACCGTCCTCAGCTTTCCAGACGACATTGCTGGCGGATTGATGAGCACCGACACCATCACTATCCGGGCAGACCTGACGCTCGATGTGGTCCTGAGATACCTGAGACGGCACACAGAGCTACCCCCTAATACGGACAACCTGATCGTGGTCAACCGTAATGATCGATTTGTGGGCTTGCTCCCTATCAGCACGGTTCTGGTCTCGGATCCAGCAGTCTCTGTCAGGGAAATGATGATTACCGACCAGCAAGCGATCGACGCGGAAGTCCCCGCAGCCGAGGTAGCGCATCTTTTTGAGCGAAACGATTGGATCTCGGCACCTGTAGTAGACGCAGACGGCAAACTACTGGGCCGCATCACCATTGACGATGTGGTCGACGTCATCATGGAAGAAGCCGACCATTCGCTGACATCTCTGGCGGGCCTGGCCGAGGAAGATACGTTTGCGCCGGTATGGCATTCCGCGCCACGCAGAGCCGTTTGGCTCGGTATCAATCTGGTAACCGCTCTTCTCGCATCTTCTGTGATCAATCTGTTTCAGGACACCATAGAGAAAGTGGTGGCTTTAGCCGTGCTGATGCCGATTGTTGCCTCAATGGGTGGGATCGCCGGCACCCAAAGCCTGACAATCCTGATCCGCGCCATGGCAATGGGGCAGATTACTCACCGTAATCAGCTCTGGCTGGTTGGGCGGGAGTCGTTAGTGGGCGCGCTGAACGGTTGCTTCTGGGCATTGGTGATCGCCGCGACCACCGCCATCTGGTTTGGGGATCCGACCTTAGGGTTCATCATTGCCTGCGCCATGCTGATTAATCTGGTTACGGCGGGCCTGGCGGGTGCAGGACTTCCTATTGTTTTACGCAAACTAGAGATCGACCCGGCACTCGCGGGGGGTGTACTGGTGACAACCATCACCGACGTCATGGGATTCCTGACATTTTTGTGGCTCGCGGCCCTGTATTACGGATAAGCGATACCGCCAGTGACACAGAATCAGGACATAGACGTCAACGATATTGATCTCGAAATCAGCAAGAGCGAGCGCAAACGGCAGATGCATGCCTTGCAAGATCTCGGTGAGCGGTTGGTTGCGCTTCCTTCAGCAGAACTGGCGAAAATCCCCATTAGCGACGAGCGCCTGCGTGACGCCGTTGAAACCGCGCGGCGGATTACAGCGCGGGGTGGACTCAAGCGTCAATTACAGTTCATTGGAAAACTGATGCGCTCAATAAATCCCACACCCATTGCCAATGCCCTAGCCGCCTTGGACCACCGCGCGACAGAGAGTGCCGCTGCATTCCATCGTATCGAACACGCGCGGGATCAACTGCGTACTGAGGGTGACCGCGCGCTTGGTGATGTACTCGCTATATGGCCCCGTGCGGAGATATCGCTACTCAGGCAGTGGATCAGGCAGCATCCTAAAGAGGTGGAAAAAGGTAATGAGCGGGCTCATTCACGGAAGTTGTTTCGCTACTTGGCCGAGCTTGATGAATCAGGCGACGACGCTTCCTGAGCTTCATTGCCGTTAGAGCGCAAACTTGCGTCAAACACCCGCTCAAACACAACCTCAGGCTCACTCAGACTCCCGCCGACGGAGTAAACGCCACTGGAGAGCTGGTTTACCTGGTCTTCAAACACCTTGCTGAACAGGTAGGTGCCCGCCGCGACAGGCAGCCCTCCTGCCAGCGCCGCGAACCAGGGAATGTTCTCTACGAGGGGCAGCGTGACAACCAGCTCGCCATCCAAGGTTTCAGTCACCAGATCGATATCGCTCGTAAAATTGAAGTATCCGCCGGAACCCTCAATTGAGAATTCAGGTATGCGCATAGTGCCAGCATCTAACTCGAAATCGCCCTCTGCGCGGTCAAAAGTAACCCCCGGGTTGAACAGTTGATTCATATTGGCGCGGCGAAATAGACCAGACAGATTGAGGAGGCTGAGCAGGCGCATAGCGCCTGTAGCCTCGGCATTCGCTGTCAGGAAAGACCCCGTGAGCATTTCGAGATGAAGATCGCCTGATACAGCATATAAATCGAAGTCAGCGGGACTTCCCGGCCATTGCCACCGTGCGTCTACGCTGCCACTACGCGTCTTAAGGATGGGGGCAACGCCAATCAGCTCGAGAGAGGTCGCAATATCATTTAGTTCTGCCGACAGCGCGAGCGTCGTCGATTCAGTCCCGTGATCATGCCAAACAATGTGTGTGGAAGGCCGCCACTGAATGCCCAGGAAATCGCCGCTAATATCTCTGAACTGCCAGCCCTGATTATCGGCGTAGTCAATTACCAGTGCGATATCACCCAGATCTGTATCGCCTCGTCTAATCGCTTGGACGGCTACCGGGAGACCGCGAATCCACCGCCCTATTCCTTGTTCTGGGTCTGGCGGTAATGGGTCAGTGAGTTCCTCATCTAGTGTCGGCAGACCATCGAGGTCAATGAATCCCAGATCCAGATTTCTCACTAATGCTGCACCCAAGCCAGCATCGGATTCAGTAATCGGCGCAGCTCTGGCTTGCGAGTAGACGCCAGTCAACCAAGGCAGATCGAACTGCGCGGCTACTGAATCACCAGCGCTCTGCAGACTCAAATTCAGCTTGCCCAACTCTTCCCCACGCCACAAAAGGCGTCC
>MDTG01350754.1_pt1 | contig 12338 bp, 10 predicted proteins | sample 811421 | NCBI WGS metagenome assembly MDTG01 (sample SAMN05326645, study PRJNA326480) | marine metagenome | isolation source: seawater | place: Pacific Ocean: South East | collected 2011
CCAACTTTGCTAAAATTCGACATAATGCTCCTGTATGTTTTTAAAAAATTATTGTATGTTAATAATTATTTGTTACTTAAATTTAATCAATGAAATTAAGAAAAGAATTTGACAGTATCGGAAGCATAAATGTCCCAAATGATAAATATTGGGGCGCATCAACTCAAAGATCTAATAAATTTTTTAATATTGGAAAAATTTTAGTTGATATTTCAATCATAAAATCAATTGCAATTATCAAGAGGGCTGCAGCAATAGTTCATGCAAAAGATAAATTAATTGATGGCAGAATTTCTAAAGCAATAATCAAAGCATCAGACGAAGTAATCAAAGGTAAATTAGATGAAAATTTTCCCTTAAAAGTTTGGCAAACTGGTTCGGGTACACAAACGAATATGAATGTAAATGAAGTTATTGCGAACAGAGCAATAGAAATTTTAGGTGGAAAAAAAGGAACAAAAAAACCCGTTCATCCAAATGATAATGTAAACAAATCACAATCAACAAATGATGTTTTTCCAACTGCAATGCATATTTCTGTTGCTAAAGAGACTATTTCTAAAATGCTACCAAGCTTAAAAAATTTAGAAAAAGAGTTAAAAAGAAAATCCAATGAATTTAAAAATATAATAAAAATTGGAAGAACTCATCTTCAAGATGCAACCCCATTATCTCTTGGACAGGAATTTTCAGGATATCATTTCCAAATTAAAAAAAGTATTGAAAGAATAGAATATGCTTTAAAAGAAATATTATTTCTCGCTCAAGGTGGTACAGCTGTTGGTACTGGAATAAATTCTAAAAAAAACTTCGATAAAAAAATTGTAAAAGAAATTGCTAAATTTACAAAAATCAAATTTAAATCATCTCCAAATAAATTTGCTGAACTTGCTGCTCATGACTCAATAGTAAATTTTTCAGGTGCATTAAATACTTGTGCAGTAGCTTTGATGAAGATATCTAACGATATTCGTTTTCTAGGCTCTGGCCCTAGAGCGGGTTATGGAGAATTAATTTTGCCTGAAAATGAACCAGGCTCATCAATTATGCCAGGAAAAGTAAACCCAACCCAATGTGAAGCTGTAACAATGGTTTGTGTAAAAGTTATAGGAAACCATAATGGTATTACCATGGCAGGGTCTCATGGTCATTTTGAACTAAATGTTTTTAAACCTTTGATTGCCCATAACATATTGCAATCAATTGATTTAATAGCTGATAGTACAAAAAATTTTACTCTTTTTTGTGTTAAAGGAATTAAAGCTAATAAAAAGAAAATACAGGAACATCTTGATAATTCATTAATGCTTGTTACAGCGCTAGCCCCACATATTGGATATGATAATGCTGCAAAAATTGCAAAAACTGCTCTTAAAAATAATACAACATTAAAACATGAAACTTTGAAAACAGGTTTAATTAATGAAAAAGATTACAATAGAATAGTTGATCCTAAAAAAATGATCTATCCAGAATAGCTCTTTATTGCTTCATTTAATAGATTTTTAAAATAAATTTTGTTTTTTAAATCTTCCTTTTTAAAAATTACATTATTTAAAATTTTATTAACGTTTTGATTTATCTTATTATCAATTTTAATATCTTTTAATTCAGCTATTTTTTGATCAAAATTATAAGTAAAATTTAAATCAATTTGTTTAATCTCAGTTCTGTGTTTTTTTGGTGTTAACAGAAAACTATATAGTTGATTATAATCATTAATATTTATTTTTAGTTTTCCATCTAAAACTAATTCACCATTTCTCACAAATATTAAACTTTCTAATAATTCAAAATCTGCATAATCTCTCCATTCAAATTTTGTCTTATCTGAGTCAATTAAACCATCTTGAATTTTTGACTTTAAATTAATATTTCTGAAATTGTCATTATTATAAACGTAATTTGCATTTATATTTAATTTGAAATCAATATTTTTATTATTAAATATTTCAGTTTTTAAAAGCTGTGCGATTAAAGCATTAGAGCCAAATAGATAATTTAAGTTTATTTTATCTATATTTCCATCTAAACTTGCATAAAAAGGTTTTAAATTAAATTTTCCTTTATAACTTATTTTTGGCTGTTCTAATTTATCAAATATATGGAAATTAAATGAATTTTTTTCAATTTGATATTCTATAGTTTGTTTTAATTTATTTAAAATAAACTCGGATTTTCCTATCTGTTTTTCATTCGCAAAAGTTAATTCATTATCGATTTTAAATTTTATTAAATTAAGATTTATCTGAGAAAAAATTTTACTTTTATCTTCATTAAAAAATGTTTCTATTGAAAAAGGAATATTAAATATTTCATTATCTGAATAAAATATATTTTTTAATTCATTTGTTTCATAATAATACTTCATTTTCAAAATTTTATTAATAAATAATACTTCGTTTTCAGAATTTCTAAAAAAAATATTACTATTTTTAATTGTTAAGTTACTTTCTTTTAAATTTTTATTTAAAAGGTTTATAAAAAATTTATAATTTTTTTTATTTAGTTCAAAATTTGCATTTTCAAGAATTAAACCTTTTACTTTAATATTTTTTAATGAAAATAATTTATCTATTGATACAAAAATTTTTAATTTATTGATTTTTGAAATTTCACTTTTATCACTCAAAATTGTTGAGTCTTTAATTGTAAAATGAGCTCTTGGGAAAAAAGAATATTTTATATTTCCAGAAAATTTAAAATTTAAATCATATTGATTTTGAAGCTTCGTTTTTAAATGCTTTGAAATATCACTTTCTTTATAAAAAGTAGGTAATAATAGATAAGATATAAAAATAACAAAAAGTGCGACAAATGTTAAAATTATTTTATTATTTTTAAATAAAAAACTAAGATTTTTAAAATTTAACTTGTTTAAATTTTCTTCTAAAAGATTATTAATAAAATTATTAATGTTTTTTAAATATTTTACAAAAAGATTTGTTTTGCTCATAACAATCAAGAAAGCTTATAAAGTATTATTTTAAATGATAAACAAAGATTATTTAAATAATTTAAATGAAGCTCAAAAAGAAGCTGTTTTGCATCTTGATGGTCCTCTATTAATTGTGGCTGGGGCTGGATCAGGAAAAACAAAAGTTTTAACCTCTAGAATTGCCAACATTATTAAAGAAAAAAAGGCTTATCCGAATCAGATTTTAGCAGTCACATTTACCAACAAAGCTGCTAAAGAAATGCAAAATAGAGTAAGTAAAATACTAGGCTCTACTGCTGTAGGTCTATCTTGGCTTGGTACGTTTCACTCGATTTGCGCAAAGTTGTTAAGAAAACATGCATCAGCGGCAAATCTTAATTCTAATTTTACTATAGTTGATGCAGACGATCAGGTTAGGCTTATCAAAAATATTTGTAAAGCAGAAAACATTGATATCAAGCAATTGTCACCAAGATTCATTCTAGCAATAATCGATCGATGGAAAAATAAGGGATTTTATCCAAATGAAGTAGTAATTAATAAAAAAGATATTTATGAAAAAACAATTCTACCTCTTTATAAAATTTATCAACAAAAATTAACAGACTTAAACTCTTGTGATTTTGGGGATCTTATTTTGCATACGGTAAAAATTTTAGAATTTAATGCTGATATAAGACAAATATATTCAAAAAATTTTAAATATATCCTAGTTGATGAGTACCAAGATACAAATTTTATTCAAAGTAAATGGCTTAATCTTTTATCAGAAACAAATAAAAATATTTGCTGTGTTGGAGATGATGATCAGTCAATTTATAGTTGGAGAGGTGCAGAAATAAAAAATTTTTTAGAATTTGATCAAGTTTATGAAAATACCAAGGTAATAAGATTGGAACATAATTATAGATCTTCACAAAATATTTTATCAGTTGCCTCAAATCTTATTTCTAAAAATCAAAATAGAGTAGGCAAAACATTAATTACAACTATGGAAGAAGGTGATTTAGTTAAATTAAATTGTTTTAAAAACGGTAAAGATGAGGCTATTGGAATTTCAGATGAAATAGAAAAAAATATAAAAAAAAATTTTTCTTATAACAATATTGCAATACTAGTAAGGGCTATCTTTCAAACTCGTGAGTTTGAGGAACGCTTTCTTAAAATTGGTATGCCTTACAGAATTTTAGGTGGTACTAAGTTTTATGAAAGAGCTGAAATAAAAGATTGTGTTGCTTATCTAAGGTTAATTTATCAAGAAAAAGACGACCTTGCTTTTGAAAGAATTGTTAATAATCCAAAAAGATCGATAGGAGACAGTACATTAAAAAATATTCACGAATTTGCAAAAGAAAATAGTTTAAATTTAGAGAGAGCATCTATTAAAATGCTTGAAAAAAATTTAATTAAACCAAAAGCTAAAATTGGTTTAAATTTGTTTATTAATTATTTATCGAAGTGGAGAAATGATTTTTTAATTAAAAAATCAAATCATATAAAATTATTACAAATTGTTTTGGATGAATCAGGATATTCAGCAATGTTAAAAAATAAAAAAGATGTAGATAACGAAAATAGATTAGAAAATATCAAAGAGTTATTAAGTGCTATGAAAGAATTTGATAATCTGGAAAGTTTTTTAGAACATGTTTCTTTAGCAACATCAGTAGATCAAGAATGGGATGGTGAAAAAATTAATATGATGACTATGCATGCTGCAAAAGGACTGGAATTTGATGTTGTATTTTTACCAGGTTGGGAGGAAGGATTATTTCCTCATCAAAAATCTATTGAGGAGAAAGGGCAAAATGGATTAGAAGAAGAAAGGAGATTAGCCTATGTTGGGATTACCAGAGCAAAAAAAAAGGCTATAATTTCATTTTCAATGAATAGATTTTATCAAGGAGACTGGATTGACAGTATATCATCTAGGTTTATAGATGAACTGCCAGAAAAAAATTTAGAAAAAAACTCGTTCTTTGATGAAGAAATTAATAAAGATGAAGATTTTGATTTTAATCAAGATTTTGAAGCTGATGAAGGCACTAGAAGTCCTGGCTGGATAAGATATCAAAAGAGAATTAAGTGAAAAACTATATTAAAATACTTAGAAATAAGTTTAAAAAACACAATATCGATGGATATGTAGTACCAAAAAATGATGAATTTTTTACAGAATATTCGAAATTAAATAGATTAAAAATCATATCTAATTTTAGTGGATCTGCTGGTTTGGCTATAATATTAAAAAATAAAAACTACCTGTTTACAGATGGAAGGTACACAATACAAAGTCAGTTAGAAAGTGGAAGATATTTTAAAATTTTTGGATTTGAGAAATTAATTAATTGTAGTCTATTTAAAAACTTGACTTTAGGTATTGATCCAAAGTTATTTACTAATACTCAAATTAAAAATTACTTTCTTAAAAATAATAAAATAAAGTATATTAATAAAAATCTAATTGATGAAATAAAAAAACAGAAAAAACATTTAACTATCCCATTTTTTTCATTAAACAAAAAAATAGTTGGTGAAAGTGTAGCTTCTAAATTAAATAAAATATCTAAATACTTAAGAAAAAAAAAATTCAGATTTTATCTTTATTAGTGCACCCGAAAATGTTGCTTGGTTATTAAATATTAGAGGTGGAGATAGTCCAAATAGCCCGGTTCCTAATTCAAGACTAATTATAAGTAAAACAAAAAAATTATTTTTAATTAGTAAAATTGAAAAATGTAAAAACCTAATAAAAAATAATGTTATTAAAAAAAACCAATTTTTAGACGTTAAAAATTTTTCAAGAGAAATGTTAAAACTTAAAGGTAAAAACTTTATTGTAGACGATAAATCGTGTTCAATATTTTATGAAAACTTAATTAAATCAAAATTTAAAATCATTGATCGGGAAGATCCAACTTATTTACTAAAATCTATAAAAAATAATACTGAAATCAAAAATATGATAAATGTACATATTGTAGACGGTGTTGCTTTAACTAAATTTATTTATTGGATTAAAAAGATTAATAAAAAAAAAATTACAGAAGTAGATGCAGCTAAGAAATTAGAAAGTTTTAGAAAAATGAACAAGCATTTTCTTTATCCTAGCTTTGATACAATTGCAGGATCTGGAAAGAACGGGGCTATTGTACATTACCGAGCTGATAATAAAGATTGCAGAACAATCAATAAAAAAGATATTTTTCTTTGTGATTCTGGTGGACAATACAAATATGGCACAACTGATGTGACAAAAACAATTTGTTTTTCTGATCAAACAAAAGATATAAAAAATATTTTTACTAGGGTCTTAAAGGGGCATATTGCTGTTGCTACAACTAATATAAATAAAGATAATACCGGGAAAAAAATTGATAAGAGAGCTAGAAAATTTTTAAAAGAAGTAAATTTAGATTACACTCATGGTACAGGTCATGGTGTTGGATTTTTTCTAAATGTTCATGAAGGTCCACAATCAATCACAAAGATAAATAAAATAAAAATAAAACAAGGTATGATTTTAAGTAATGAGCCTGGGTATTATAAGAAGAATAAATATGGGATACGAATAGAAAATTTAATTTATGTTAATAAAAAAAATAAAAGTTTATTTTTTGAAAATTTAACAATGGCACCTATTGAAAAAGATTTAATTAATTTTGATATTCTTACTATTTCCGAAAAAAATTATCTTTTTAAATATCATTTAGAAGTTTATTCAAAAATTTCTAGCTACTTAAAAAAAGACGAAAGAAAATGGTTAGCTAGTCTTATTTAGCATTTGTAAAAATTGATCTTGGTTAATAATATTAATTTTTAACTCTTTAGCGCTTTCTACTTTTCTTTTTGTTGGTTTTTCTCCAGTAATTAAATAGTCTAGTTTTTTTGAGACACTGCTTACTGTTATTCCTGAATTTTCTTCAATTAGTGTTTTAACTTCCGCTCTACTTATACCATTCAATTTCCCTGTAACTAAAAATGATTTATATTTTAATAATCCATTATTTTTTTTAGTGTTAGCATTTTTAATTACCAAAAACTTTCCTAATTCGCTCAAAACTTTAATATTTATTTTATCTGAGAAAAAACTTTTAATAGAATTTACTTGAGTTTCACCAATTCCATCAATATTTAATAAATCCTCATAATTAATTTTTTTAGATAAATTCTGAAAATTAGAGTAAGACACAAAGTGTTTAGATAATAATTTTGCATTCTCTAATCCTATATGTCTAATTCCTAGTGCAAATATCAATCTATCTAAAGAAATATTTTTTTTCTGATTAATGGAATACTTTAAGTTTTCCACTGATAATCTACCCCATCCTTCGAGCTTTTCAATTTTATTATAATCTAAAATAAATATATCTTGAGGGTATTTTATTAATTTTAATTTCCAAAAATTTTCAATTATTTTCTTTCCCAGTCCATCAATGTTAAAAGCCTCTTTTGAAACAAAATGTTTTAATTTTTCAATAGAAATTTTATCACAATGATAACCTTCACTTGAACATCTTCTTACTGCATCAATTTTTTTTGTAAGTTTATTTAATTCTTTTATTGTTTTTGATCCACAAGATGGGCAATTTTTTGGAAATATAAATTTAGCACTTAGTTTAGGTCTTTTTATTAAATCTACAGAAAGAATATGTGGTATTACATCTCCAGCCCTCTCTATAGTAACGGTATCTCCAATTCTAATATCTTTTCTATTTATTTCATCCTCATTATGTAACGTTGCATTTGATACTAAAACGCCTCCTATATTTATTGGTTTTATTTTTGCAACAGGTGTTAAAGCACCAGTTCTTCCAATCTGAATATCTATATCAATTATTTTGGAAATTGCTTTATTGGATGAAAATTTATGAGCTATTGCCCATCTAGGGGCATTTGCAATATATCCAAGCCTTTTTTGTAATTCAAATTCATTTATCTTGTAAACAATGCCGTCAATATCGAAATCTAAATTGGCTCTTTGTTTTTCTACTGCATTATAATTTTTGATTAAATTATTTATTCCGGAAATTAATCTATTCAATGGATTAGTCTTAAATCCCCACTCATTTAATTTAGACAAATATTCAAATTGATTATTTACGGTTAAACCTCTTTCAAAACCAAATGTATAAGCAATAAAATTAAGTGGTATTTTTTTAGTGTCCTCTGGATTTTTTTGTCTTAATGAACCAGACGCGGCATTTCTTGGATTAGCAAATTTATCTTTAATATTTTCAAATTCACTATTTTTAATAAAAACTTCACCTCTTATGTCGATCTCTTTTGGAAAATCTTTTGATACAATTTTTTTTGGAAAATCTTTTATAGTAGCAAGGTTTAAAGTTATGTCCTCTCCTTCTTTGCCATCTCCTCTTGATAAACCCCTTACAAATTCTCCATTTTTAAAAATTAATGATGCAGATATACCATCAATTTTTGGCTCTGCAGTATAAGAAATATTGAAATTATCTTTCAAAGATAAATAATTTATAATTTTTTTTTCAAAATTAATTAAATCGTCTTCATTGAAAGCATTCGCTAAAGATAGCATAGGAACTCTATGTGAAACTTTTTGAAAATTTTTTGAAGGCTTGTAGCCTACTTTTTTTGATGGAGAATTTTTTGATTTACCTATTTTAGTTGTAATTTCAATTTTTAAAATCTGTTTTTTTAACTCATCATATTCTTTATCTGAAACTAATGGATCACTTTTCTCATAATAAAATTCATCATACTTTTGAAGTAGATGTATTTTTTTTTTATATTCTCTAATTATTTTTTTTTTATCCATCTAAATCAAAAAGAGATTTTGCCTTTTGTAAAATAGAATTTTTCTTCTTTTCTTTTTCTATTATTTGTTTTTTATAACTTTTATTAAAATTACTATAAGATTTTTTATACCATTCTGAAGATTGATAATTATATCCTAAGACTTTAGCATATTTTTGTGCCTCAGATTTTAAACCTAATATAAAATAAATTTCAACTAGCCTATGTAAAGCCTCCTCAACATAAATTGTTGAGTCGTACTCATCTGTTACATTTCTAAAACGATTTATAGCTGGTATCCATTTCTTTTTTTGAAAATAATATCTGCCAATATACATTTCTTTTGATGCTAAAATGTTATTTATAAAATCAATTTTGTATTTTGCGTCTATTGCATAATCTGTATTTGGAAAATCAGAAATTACTTTATTAAATGTTTCCTTTGCTTTTATAATTGATTGTAAGTCTTTTTTTTCATCAACTATCTGTTCATAATAGCAAACAGCTAATAAATAATATGCATAATCTATATTTTTATTTTTAGAATAAATTTTAATAAATCTTTCTAATTCTGCAATTGAATCACCGTAATAATCTTGAATATAGTATGAATAAGCTGCCATAAGTGCCGACTTTGGTGCCCACGTTGATTGTGGATATAATAATTCTGCTTCATTAAATTTTTTTGCAGCAAATAAAACATCGCCTGCCTCTAAAGAATTTTTCCCCTCTGTATAGGCCTCTAAAACTTGTAAATCTAAACTTTTTTCTTTGATTATAGATTTTTTCTCAATTTCTTTTGAACATGAGAAAAATAAAAAAATAATAAAAATTAAATTTAAATAACTTTTGAAATTCATATCCAATTTATACTTTTTTAAAAAAAATTATAAAGATATCTTTGTGTTTAAGCTATTGATCTTAATAAATTTCTATTAATTAATGTGTGAGGAAGGTTTTTTTCTTTTATTTCTATAATTGAGAAATTCTCTTTTTCTTTAAATACTTTTCTTAATAGTTGATTTGTTAGAAAATGGCCTCCTTGAGAACATTTAATACTAGCAACAATTCTGTATCCAGATGTATACAGATCTCCTATACAATCTAAAATTTTATGATTTACAAATTCCTTGCTATTTCTCAGTCCTTCAGAATTTAATATTTCTTTATCTTTGACAACAACTGCATTTTCTAAACTTCCACCTTTTGCTAAACCATTTTTTTTAATTAGTTCTATATCCTCAAATAAACAATAAGTTCTTGAATTATAAATATCAGTTAAATCATCCTCATAAACTTTTACTTTATTTTTTTGATTACCAATAACTTCATTTTTATATTTAAGCTCAAAATCAATATCTAGACTTAAAGTTGAAGGCTTAATTGATATATATCTTTCCCCATCTGAATATTTAATTTCTTTATTAATTTTAATAATTTTAATTGGCTCATTTGTAGTTTCAATTCCAGCTAAAATAATTTTTTCAATAAAAACTTTTGCAGAACCATCCAAGATTGGCACTTCTTCATTATCTATCTCTATTAATGCATTATCTATTCCAAGACCAAATAAAGCACCCATCAAATGTTCGACCGTCGAAACTTTTGCTCCAAACTCATTTTCAACAGTAGTGTTTAATGATGTATTAGTTACATTCATAAAATTCGGATAAACTAAATTATTTTTTTCTAAATCTATTCTCTTAAAAACGATTCCAAAGTTTGCCACTGCAGGCTTAATACAAACGTTAACATTTAATCCACTATGAAGGGCTACCCCATTAAAGAAAACTTTATTTTTTATTGTTTTTTGAGTTAAATAAGACACTTGAGACTTTTAATTTGAAATCTTACAAATTAGAAAACAACTATTGTTACGGTAAAAAACAAATTTAACTAAATAGTTGAAAAAATTTTTCAAAAAAAGCTAATTTTTTTGGGTTTTTTGATACAAATGAAACCTCATTTTTATTACAACCATTTAAAATTCTATAGCACATTTCAGATAAGTCTAATTCTTCACTAAAAAAGTTTTTAATATAATCTCCATCTATACATTTTATTATTTTAATTTGATAATTTTCTAAAATCTTATTTAGATCATAAACAGTACTATTTGAAATAGATTTGAACTGAATTTCTAAAGCGAGATGATCACTTTTCAAGTTTTCTTCAAATAAAAAATAACTTTTATAATTAATAAAATATTTATTAATTATCATATGTAACATTTCTTGATTTGGATAATTTTCTCTAAATAAATCTTTTGCATCAATAAGTGAATTCTCAAGATATTCTTTTGTAACTGAACTATTATAATTTTTTTTTTTAATACATAGATTTAAATTTAAAATTTTATCATCCTCATATATAAGATAAATATTCTCTACAAATTTTCCTCTTAATTTTTCAATTTTAAAAATATTATTATCAAGAAATTTTTTTAAAGTGTTTAAATCTAGGTTTCTATTATTATCTAAAACTAACTCTTTCTCATATAAATTTTTATGACTTTTTGTATCAAATAAATATATTCCATATTTATTTGGAGATATGCTTAAATAGTTTTCAAATTCTTTTTCTTTATTCATTTAAAATAATTTGATTTTTAATTCTATAGTCAACAATTGTAAAATTTTTTAAATTTAAATTTTCTAAAAATTCATATAAATAATTCAGACTTTCAATAGTGATCTTATTTGGTAATTTTAATAATATATTTTCTTTAAGCATTATGTCCCATCTTTTTGATGGAAAAAAATATAAATTATCAATTTGATTATATGAAAACTTTGACATGTCCAAAATTTCTTTAAAATTTAGAAATTCTTCAATATTTGGTTTACCAAAAATATACGGTAGATTATCCAAAACCTTTTCAGTAGGTGTTAATTTACCATTAGAGCCAATTAAAAAAGTTTTTTCGTTTTCATTAATTTTTGCCAAAAATTTTGTTTTTTTAATATTTATTTTAATAGTGTCTGGATATTTCTTGAACACCTGATATCTTTCAATTAAAGAGTTTGAATTTATTAATTTGATTATTTCATCTTCATTAATTAAGAAAATATTTCCTAAATTTAAATTCTTCAATTGATTAAAAAGTTTGTAATTATCATTATGATTTAATCCTGAGATCTCTATTTTTTGGATTTTATTCAATGTTATATTATTAATGGAATTATTGCTAATAGAAGAAATAATTAATAATAAAAAAAAATAAATTAAAATTTTTTTACTTTTTCTTTGATGCATCTTTCAACATCCATTCAATTAAATTTAAAAAAGTTATCCGTTTATATGATGCTATCTCAGGTACTAAAGATAGTTTGGTCATTCCTGGTTGAGTATTAATTTCTAGTAAGTAAAAATTTCCTTTAAAATATTTAAAATCTGATCTTGTTACACCACTACACCCAATTATTTTGTGAGCCTTATAAGCTAAATTCATTAATTGTTTAAATTTTGATTTGGGCAAATTTACAGGAATTATATGTTGAGTTTTTGCTTTTAAGTCATACTTTGCTCGATAATCATAAAATTTTCTTTTTGGCTTTAATTCAATAGCTCCCAATTTTTTATTACCCATAATGGCAACTTGTATTTCTCTTCCACCAATAAATTGCTC
>MDTG01243095.1_pt1 | contig 12337 bp, 11 predicted proteins | sample 811421 | NCBI WGS metagenome assembly MDTG01 (sample SAMN05326645, study PRJNA326480) | marine metagenome | isolation source: seawater | place: Pacific Ocean: South East | collected 2011
AAACAATTTAGACTTTATTATAAAAAAGCTGCAAGAAGAAGCGGCTCTACAGGAGAGAATCTACTAAAAATATTAGAATGTCGATTAGATAATGTAGTCTACAGAATGGGCTTTGGTTCAACAAGAGCAGAGGCAAGACAGCTTGTGAGTCATAAATCAATTTTAGTAAACGGAGTAATTGTAAACATACCTTCATATCAGGTCTCAGCAGAGGATGTAATATCTATTAAAGAAAAATCTAAGAGTCAAATAAGAATTAAAGACTCTTTAGCTTTAAGCGATCAAGCTGGTTCCGTATCATCATGGGTTTCGGTTGATAGCAAAAAAATGGAGGGTATTTTTAAGTCTATACCTGAAAGAATGGATCTGCCTTCAGATATAAATGAGTCGTTAGTAGTTGAATTATATTCTAAATAAAAGAGGTAATATACTGTGTCAAATTTTAATAATTTATTAAAACCAAGAATAGTTAATATTGAGAACTTGTCTTTAAATAATACTAGAGTAACACTAGAGCCACTAGAGAGAGGTTTTGGCCATACTCTTGGAAGTGCTTTAAGAAGAATTCTCCTATCTTCGATCGTAGGATCTTCTGTGACTGAAGTTTCAATTGATGGCGTCCAACATGAATACAGCACTATAGAGGGAGTTCAAGAAGATGTTATCGACATAATGTTAAACTTAAAAGACATCTCGTTTAAAATGAATGGTAATCTTAGCTCATCTCTAACCTTATCGAAAAATGAAGTTGGCCCGGTGTTAGCGTCAGATATTGAATTAAAGAATGATATTGAAATAGTCAATCCTGACCATGTAATTGCAAATATTACTACTGAGGGTGCTTCTATTAATATGCAAATCGAAGTTAATGAAGGTATAGGATATTCATCGGCTAACCAAAGAAAAGATAACTCAAACAGAGTTGTCGGATCTTTATTGATTGATGCAAGCTATAGCCCAATTAAGAAAGTTGCTTATAAAGTCGATTCGGCTAGAGTAGAGCAGAGGACAGACTTGGATAAATTAATAATTGAGTTAGAAACTGATGGAACAATTGATCCAGAGGAATGTATTAGAGAGGCAGCAACTATATTACATGACCAAGTTTCAGTTTTTGTTGATCTTAAAGCTATAGAAGAAAAAGAACAAAAAATAGAGGAAGCAGAAATTGATCCAAACTTATTAAGACCTGTTGATGATTTAGAGCTTACTGTTAGATCGGCAAATTGTCTTAAAGCAGAAAACGTTTATTACATTGGAGATCTTATTCAAAGAAGCGAAAATGAACTCCTAAAAACTCCAAATCTTGGTAAAAAATCTCTTACAGAAATTAAGGATATTCTTGGAACTTATGGACTTTCTCTAGGTATGAAATTAGATAATTGGCCACCAAGTAATTTACAAGATCAAGATCAGTCTAAAAAGTTTTAGGTGAAATTATGAGACATAAATATTCTGGAAGAAAGCTTAATAGGACATCATCACATAGAACTTCAATGTTTAAAAATATGATGGCCTCTTTAATTGAACATGAAGAAATTAAAACAACATTGCCAAAAGCAAAAGAGTTAAGAGGCTTTGTAGAAAGGTTAATAACGATATCAAAAGTTGATACTGTCGCAAAAAGGAGAATTGTATTTTCACGCATACGATCTAAAGACGCTGTAAAAAAATTATTTTCTGAACTTGGACCAAGGTTTAAAAATAGACCAGGTGGATATCTAAGAATACTAAAATGTGGATTTAGAGCAGGTGATAAGGCTCCTATGGCAATTGTTCAGCTTGTCGATAAAAAAGAAGAAGGAGCTACTGAAGAATCATAATATTTTTTTTAAATATTCGCCAGTATAAGATTTTTCTATTGTTGCAACTTTTTCAGGACTTCCTTCTCCAATAACATTACCTCCTTTGACACCACCATCTGGTCCCATATCGATAATCCAGTCAGCTGTTTTAATTACATCAAGATTATGTTCTATAATAATAATAGTATTACCTTTCTCTCTTAATTTATGAATGATCTTAAGTAATTGATTTACATCATGGAAATGAAGACCTGTCGTTGGTTCATCAAAGATATATAGTGTTTTTCCTGTATCTTTCTTTGATAATTCCTTAGCAAGTTTTACTCTTTGTGCTTCGCCGCCCGATAAGGTTGTAGCATTTTGTCCTACCGTTATATAAGATAAACCGACATCAATCAAAGTTTGCAATTTTCTTTTTATAGTTGGCACACTATCAAAAAATAAATATGCTTCTTCGACAGTCATTGCTAACACTTCTGAAATATTTTTATTTTTATACAAAATATCTAAAGTTGCATTATTGTACCTCTTGCCTCTACATATATCACACTGAACGTATATGTCTGGAAGAAAATGCATTTCGACTCTGATTACTCCGTCCCCATGACAAGATTCACATCTTCCTCCTTTAACATTGAAGCTAAATCTACCTGGACTATAACCGCGTGAGCGAGACTCTTTTGTTGAACAAAATAAATCTCTAATTAATGTGAATAAACCAGTGTAGGTTGCTGGATTTGATCTTGGAGTTCTTCCGATTGGACTTTGATTTATTTCTATAATTTTATCTAGGTCTTCCCAGCCCTTAATATTCTTAACTTCTCCATACGAGTAACTGTTTTTATTGATCTTGTTACTGAGAAATTTATATAAAGTTTCATTCACTAGAGTCGATTTTCCTGAGCCAGATACGCCTGTAACGCACGTAATAAGACCTAATGGAATTTTTATATCAACATTTTTTAAGTTATTCGAACAAGCACCTTGTATCTGAATATGTTTTTTGTTTGGTTTTAATCTATGTTTTGGTATTTCAATTTCCCTTTTTCCAGATATATACATGCCAGTGATAGACTTCTTATTTTTTTCTATTTCTTTTGGATTACCTTCAGCAATAATTTCTCCGCCATGCGATCCAGCTCCAGGACCAATATCAATAACATGATCCGCAGCCTTAATAGTGCATTCATCATGCTCCACTACAATTACCGTATTTCCTAGGTCTCTTAAATTACATAATGTTTCAATTAGCTTATCATTATCTTTTTGATGAAGGCCAATAGAAGGCTCATCAAGTATGTAAGTGACTCCAACTAGCCCTGCGCCAATTTGACTTGCTAAGCGAATCCTTTGATTTTCTCCTCCAGACAGAGTCTCAGCACTTCTGTCTAAGCTAAGATAATTTAAACCAACATTGTTTAAGAATCCAAGTCGAGATAAGATTTCTGTTATAAGCTTATCTGAAATTTTTTTCTTTTTACCGGAAAGCTTTAATTTTTTAAAAAATTCTAAAGAATCTTCTATTGCCATTTCTGATATATCTGAAATATTTTTATCGCCTATTAAAACATTTCTAGCTCCTTCGGATAATCTTGTACCATTACATTCTCCGCATATTTGTTTAGAAAGATATTTATTTAGCTCTTCTCTAACGAAATTAGAATCAGTGTTGTTATATCTCCTTTCAAAATTATTAATTACACCCTCAAATACCTGCATTTTCGAAATCTTTTTTCCATTATTGTTATAATAAGTAAATTTTATTTCTTCATCTTCTGTACCAAATAAAATAACTTTTTTTGTTTTTTTACTTAGATCTTTAAAGGACTTTTCTGTGTCAAAATCATAATGCTTTGATAAGGATTTAATAATTTGATAATAAAATTCATTTCTTTTATCCCAACCTTTAATTGCGCCCTCTGACAAACTAAGCTCATCATTTACAATTTTGCTTTCGTCAAAAAATTGGTTTACCCCTAATCCGTCGCATTCTCTACATGCGCCTACTGGACTATTAAAAGAAAACAATCTAGGTTCGAGCTCTTCTATACTGTATCCACATTGCGGACAAGCAAATTTTGAGGAATAGCTTTCATTTTTATCTTTATCCTTAGAGTATATAGTTACTAAGTCTGTCTTAAAATTTAAGGCCGTTTCTATTGACTCGGTAATTCTTATCATTGAGTCTTGTTTAACTTTTAATCTATCCACCACAAGCTCCAAAGTATTATTTTTTTTTGGATCAATTTTAGGAATCTCATTAATATTATAAATTTCATTATTCAATCTAATTCGAAGAAATCCTTTTGCTTTAATATCATCAATTAAATTTTTGTGTTCACCTTTTCTATTTTGTACGATTGGCGTAAGAATTATTATCGACTCATCTTTTTCATAATTTTCAAAAAGATCCTCTACAATCTCTGACGCAGATTTTCCGTCTAAGGTCTTTTTGTGTTTTGGACAAATAGGATTTCCTGCTCTAGCAAAAAGAAGCCTTAAGTAGTCATGGATCTCAGTAATTGTTCCGACGGTAGACCTTGGATTATGCGAAGTTGTTTTTTGTTCTATGGATATAGCTGGTGACAACCCATCAATATGATCAACCTCTGGTCTTTCCATTCGCGTTAGGAATTGACGGGCATAAGCTGAGAGAGATTCAACATATCGCCTTTGACCTTCAGCAAATATTGTATCAAAAGCTAATGTTGACTTTCCCGATCCAGACAATCCTGTAATTACAATTAGCTTGTCTCGTGGAATAGTTAAATCAATATTTTTTAAATTATGGCTTCTAGCGCCCTTAATTACTATATTCTGCATTTACATATGATATTATTGTATAACCAAAGCATAGAATAGTACTACTAATACGAAAGGTATAGTATTAATTGACTCATTTTAATAATGTATAATGGATACAGAAAGGGGGACAACATAATGGCTGGGGTAAATAAAGTGATCTTACTTGGTAGGCTTGGAGCAGATCCTGAGCTTCGCTCATCACCTTCCGGTGTTACATCGTGTAATTTAAGTATAGCAACTTCCATAAATTGGACAGATAAAAATTCTGGAGATAAGAAAGAAAAAACAGAATGGCATAGAGTGGTTTTTTTTGGTAGGCCTGCTGAGGTGATTGATCAATATATGAAGAAAGGTCAACAACTATATGTTGAGGGAAGACTTGAAACAAGCAAATACGAAAAAGATGGTATTGAAAGATTTTCAACAAACATAATAGGTGAGTCTTTTAATTTTATAAGTGGTGGTTCAGCACAAATGGATGATTTAAATACAAATAGATTCTCTCCCGACGCGGAAAGCCAGAATAATAGCCCAAATAAAGATAACGCTAAAAAAGATGATTTTGAAGACGACATACCTTTTTGAGAGATAATTAACTAAAAATTTTTAAATGATTCTAACCCTTGCTATTTTCACAATACTTCTATCGTATATATTATCTATTTCTTTCGAATTTCTTTTTAAAAAATTTCAATGGTTTATCGATAAGCCTAATAGTAGAAGCTCTCATTTATTACCAACACCATCTGCTGGAGGACTTGCAATAATATTTTCTTATGCAATTTTCATCATTAGCTTATCTTTTATCCATAAAATTGATAAAACCTCACTCGGAATATTATTTATTTTACTTTTACCAGTTATGCTGGTTGGTTTACTCGACGATCTTAAAGAAACAAAAATATCTTTAAGACTAATTATACAATTTATATCAGCCTCGTTTTTGATTTATTACTTTCAAATTACGACAAACTGGGTGCCTGATTTCACATTTACTCAATCATCTTTATTGATAATTTTTTTATCAATAGTATTGTCTGTATGGCTAATGAACCTATACAATTTTATGGACGGAATTGATGGTTATGCTGGATCCCAAGCTATTTTTGTATTTTCAGCCACAGCACTTTTAGCTTATTTAAACAAGCCTGAAGAAAATATGTATCTCTATTTAATAGGATTTTCGTTAGCTAGCCTTGGATTTCTCTTTAGAAACTGGCAACCAGCAAAAATTTTTATGGGAGATACTGGTAGTGTGTCAATTGGCTTTATTATAGCTTTTTTTATTTTTTTCAGTGCATCTGAGTCAATAATTAGTATTTATACATGGTTAATTTTACTTTCAGTCTTCATTTCCGACGCTACATATACATTATTTGTACGAGCTGTTACAAAAAAGAACTTAACGAAACCTCATTTAACGCATGGGTTTCATTTACTGTCAAAAAACAATAAAGCTCAAGTAAATGTTACAAAATATATGATCTTTTTTAATATTTTTTGGGTACTGCCTTTAGCGTTTATTTCAAATGTCTTTATAGAGTTTCATATATTAGTTACAATAGTGGCCTATTTACCATTTTTATTTTTACTATTGAAATTAGGAGCGGGTTTAGAGGATTAATAAAATTAAATTATGAAGAAAAAATATTATATAGAGACCCAAGGCTGTCAGATGAATGAATACGATAGCGATAAAATGAAAGATTTGCTTTCCCATAAAATGGGTTTTCAAAGCACAAGCTTAAAAGAAGAAGCAGATGTATTGATTGTAAATACTTGCTCTATAAGAGAGAAAGCTCAGGAAAAAGTATTTTCATTATTAGGGAAGTGGAGAAAGTTGAAAAAGAATAAGCCTGATCTTGTAATTGGTGTTGCAGGATGCGTCGCATCACAAGAAAGTGACGAAATTTCAAATAGAGCTCCTTACGTTGACATGGTAATAGGCCCTCAAACTATCCATAGATTACCTGAAATATACGAGCAGTCATTGAGCTCAAAAAAAACAGTTGTAGATGTTGAGTTTCCACTTATAGAAAAGTTTGATAGTTTGCCAAAACTATCAAAATCAAAATTTTCAGAATTTGTCACGATTATGGAGGGATGTAGTAAATATTGTTCATACTGTGTTGTTCCTTATACAAGAGGAACAGAGGTTAGCAGACCGCTAAATGACATTTTAGACGAGGTTAATAATTTAGTTGAGAATGGTACTAAAGAAATAATACTTCTTGGACAAAATGTTAACGCATACTTTTATGAAGATCGAGACGGAAATATTGTAAACTTTGGTCTTTTATTGTTTTATTTGTGTAGGAATAAGGGTATTAAGAGAATTAGATATACAACATCACATCCTAACAACTTTGATGAACAGACATATTTAGCATATGAAAAGCTTCCACAATTAGTGAGTCACTTACATTTACCTATACAAAGTGGTTCAGATAGAGTTTTAGCTGCAATGAAAAGAGGTTATACGGTCTTGGAATATAAATCAGTGATAAGAAAACTCAAAAAAGCTCGACCAGATATCACATTTTCCTCTGACTTTATTGTAGGCTTTCCAGGAGAAACTGAGGAGGATTTTATGAAGACGATACAGTTAATAAAAGATATTGAGTTTGATCAATCTTATAGTTTTATTTATAGCAAGAGACCAGGAACACCTGCAGCATCTCTTGAAGACAGCCTGCCTGATTCTGAAAAAAAAGATCGTTTAAAATTTTTACAAGATACAATTAATTACTTATCAAAAAATAGATCAAAATCAATTATTGGAGAAAAAGCAGAAGTTTTAGTTGAGGGTAAATCGTCTAAATACGAAAATATGGTTACAGGAAGAACTACAAATAATAAAATTATCAATATACCTGGACAAGACAATTTAGTAGGTGAACTTCTCAAAATTCAAATTACAGAACTCAACAATAAGTCTCTTAAAGGAGAAATATTAATATCCTAATAATTATTTATATTTATGGAAAAAATCTCAATTACACTTGATCCAGTTGATAATAATAGATTGCTAAGTTTATGCGGTCCTTTGAATAATAATATCAAGGAAATTGAAATGCGCTTTAATGTTGAAATAAATCAAAGAGGTAGCTCTTTCTATTTAAAAGGTAATAAAAAAAATATTGATATTGCTTCAAAAGCTTTAAAAAAACTTTATCTCTCAATTGAAAATGAAGATATTACTTTAGAACAATTAAGAGAGTTTTTAAATGATCCAAATTTATTAAAAATTAATGATAGCAGAGTAGAATTAGAAAAAAATTCGGTAAAGTTTCTTAAGTTTAAAGATTATAAAATAAAGATTTCGAGCAAAAGCCAAGAGGTTTTTGTTGACGCTATTAAATCAAATGACTTGGTCTTTTCAGTTGGCGCATCAGGCTCTGGTAAAACATTTTTAGCCATTGCTGCAGCACTTCATTATTTAGATTTAGGTATAATGAAAAAAATAGTGCTAGTAAGACCAGCTGTTGAAGCAGGAGAAAATTTAGGTTTTCTTCCTGGAGACTTATCTCAAAAAATTGATCCATACTTGAGACCCATGTATGATGCGCTTAATACTATTATGGAAACTAGATTATTAAATTCAATGATTGATCACAATGTAATTGAAGTTGCGCCTTTAGCTTATATGCGTGGAAGAACCTTAAATAATTCATTTATAATTCTTGATGAAGCGCAAAATAGCACAAAAGAACAAATGAAAATGTTTCTCACCAGACTTGGAAAAAATTCAAAAGCAGTCATTACAGGTGATATTACGCAAATAGATTTACCTAATGCCTTTTCAGGATTAGTTCATGTTATACCTCTTATCAAAGATATTCCAGGCATTGGAGTCTGTGAATTTAGTGATAAAGATGTACTCAGACATCCTTTGGTAAGAAAAATTATAAAAGCTTATGAAACAAAGAAATAATGATTAAATGCTTAGTAATTAATTTATTAAAGCATGAATACGTTCCCAGCCATTCTTTATTTGAAAAATGGATTTCTGCATTCGAATATGAAAATGATGCTGAGATTACTATTAAAATTGTGAGCGAAGAAGAAATGAGAAGTTTCAATATTCTTTATAGAAACCAGGATAAGATATCGGATACACTTGCTTTTCCAGCAGAAAACCTATCAATAAATGGTAAAATAATTCTTGGTGATATTGCAATGTGTGCAAAAAAGATTAACTCTGACTCAGAACTTTATATGAAAAAAAAGGAGCAAAGGTGGGCCCACCTTACTATTCATAGCACACTTCATATTTTAGGATACGATCATGAAAACATTTCTAAACAAATAGATATGGAAAATAAAGAAATTGATATATTGGAAAAATTTAATATTTTTAACCCTTATGAGATCTAAATAGATATGAAATTTATAAAAGATGTTTTAAGAAGATATCTTGAGAGTAATCTAAATAGAAAAAAAATAATTGCGCAATTAAGAAGATATCATGATAAGAAATATATCAGCATGGAATTACTTTCAATGCTTTTAGGTGTTTTTAAGGTACAAGAAACAAGAGTTAAAGATATTATGATACCCAGAACTAATATGGTAATAATTAAAAAAAATTCATCTTTGAGTGATATTCTTCCTTTAATTATTGATTCCTCGCATTCTAGGTTTCCCGTTATCTTAGAGAATAAAGATGAAGTGGTTGGTATATTACTTGCAAAAGATTTACTAAAGTATTTGGGTAAAGAAAATACAAATTTCGATATTGAAGAAATAATACGACCAAGTGTAATAATTCCAGAAACAAAAAAACTTAACGTTTTATTGAGTGAGTTTAAATCAGGAAGAAATCATCTTGCAGTTGTAGTTGATGAGTATGGTGGTGTTTCAGGACTAATTACAATTGAAGATGTTCTCGAACAGATTGTTGGAGATATAATAGATGAGCACGACTCAATTAATACAAACATTAATATTAAAAAAATTAAAAATACAACTTATAGTATAAATGGCTCAACCACTTTAGATGAATTTAACGAATTTTTTGATAGCAATTATAAAAGCTCTAACTTTGACACAATAAGTGGTTTATTAATTCATAAATTTAAAGGGTTACCAAAAACACACGACATTATTACTATTGATAAATACAAGTTTCAGATTAAAATTTCTGATCAAAGAAGAATACATAGTATTCAAGTCGAAATTAAAGACTAGCGGTAAAATTAATGAAATATATTTTATGTCTTATATTAGGTGGAGTATATACGTTATCTTTTTCACCATACAATTTTCTATTTGCATCTTTTTTTAGTATAACTTTTTTTTTCCTTATATTGGATTTTAAAAAAATAAAGGAATCTGTTTTGAACTCTTTATTCTTTTCAATAGGATACTTTTCAATTGGAAGTTATTGGTTAAATAATGTAATAAAATTTTATACAGAAATTAATGTTTTAATATCAATATTTTTAGTTTCATTATTTATAATATATTTATCATTATATGTAGTAATTCCTACTATCATTACAGTTTTTATGAAAAATAAGTTTAATTTTGATAGAAATTTTTTACTAATAATATTTGTTATTCTAATCACTCTATTTGAAATTCTAAGATCAATTTTATTCACAGGATATTCTTGGTTTAACTTTGGGCAAGCAGCCTTAGATTCTCCATTACAGTATTATTATCCTTTAATTGGCGTTCATGGTTTAACTTTAATTATTTTTTTAATTTCTATAATTTTTATCTCCTTTGTGAAATTAATAAATATTAAATTTTTTTCTACATTATTTATTATAATGTTATCAATTAACTTTTATATTTACGAAAAAGATTGGACATTTTTATCACACGAAAGTATAACTGTCTCTCTTATACAACCAAATAAAGAGAATAAATTAAAATACTCAAAAAAAGATAACCTTGAAAGAATGAATTACCTATTAAATGAGAGTATTCATTTATCGAAAGAAAATTCGAAAATAATCTTTTGGCCAGAATCACCATTTCAACTTACTTATAATTCTGTTGAAAACTCGTATTTTAAGAATTTATTAAAAAAAATTTCAAGTGATAAAATTATTGTGACCGGAATCTTTTACGAAGATTCCAGTTTTGTATATAACTCTATTATAAATACCACTGAACCAAAAAATATTTATCATAAAAAACATTTGGTTCCTTTTGGAGAATATCTGCCTTTTCGTAAATATCTTGATGATTTTTATAAGTCACTAGGTATAAATGTATATGACTTAGCACCTGGTAATATGCCGAATAAAATTTTTGTCGGTAATTACTCTATATTTCCTTTAATTTGTTATGAAAGTATATTTTCTATGCAGTCCTTAATTGATGATAAAAATATTGATTTTATTTTCAATGTTTCAAATGATGGTTGGTTTGGCAATTCACTTGCCCCATTTCAACATTTGGATGCTTTAAGAATGAGATCTCTCGAAAATCAGAGATATTCTGTTAGAGCTGCAAACACAGGTATCTCTGCAATAATATCCCCAAAAGGTAAGATCTTATACTCAATTCCTTTTGATGAAGAGGGTACAATAACCTCGAATATAGAAGGAAGGAACGGTCTAACACCGATCTCTAGGTATGGCTATAATATTTTATATGCAGTAATTTTCTTCTTATTCTTAGTTAGCTCCATCTACTTTCATATTAATGTTTTCAGGCGTTAGCAGATATTCTTGTTGGTTTTTTTATTAAGCTTAAGATACTTTCAACATTATGTTTTGAGATAGAAGAATCACGTAATTTATTATTTTCACATAACGCACCCCTAAATCCAATATAAGTTGGATTTAATTCTAAGATTCTATCTAAATGCTCACGCTTAATAGATCCAGCAATACCTGAAATAAGGTTCATTTTTTTTGTAAATTTTAAAAATTCTTCTATTTCAAATAACGAAATATGATCAAATAGATTTCCAAGCATTTTATCACACGTATCAATCATAACTCCCGAAAAACCAGATTCTTTTAAAGTTTCAAGATCAGTAAGGTTTGGTATAAATTTGTCAGCAAAGAAAACTGCTATTAATTTTTTACTCGATTTTATTTTACATAAGGTCTGAATATAATTTTTTTCATATACACCAATCTTAATAAAATCCACGTTTGTTTCAGATATATCTTGGACAGTATCAGTGATAATATTTTCGTCATTTGGAAGATCGCCAACGGTTGAGCTTGTAAGTTTCTTTTTATTGATAAATTTTAATATTAAATTTATCTCTGAGTCTTCTAATTTTCCAAGAGCTCCTTTTGAAGGATCTTTTAGATCAATTATATCTATTGCAGAGTCTAGAAGTGTTTTTGCTTCGTCGAGATTTTTTATACTACCAAGAACCTTAGACATTTTGTATCAAATCTTCCTTATAATTTTTTATGTGTTCGATTAACCAATTCCATGCTTCAACTTCGTTCTGACCAGCTGTTTTTTCTATAGCTATTTTAAGATATTCAATTTCATTTTTTATTTTATTATCTTCAATTATACCTAGTCTAGAAACAAGTATACATAACTCAATAATAGCAGATTTTGCTCTATTAAAACCATAAAACGTCTTATGGGTTTCTTCGTTTATTGGTCTACATATTATTGTGGGCCTTTGATTGTCATCTTTAATATCTTTTACAATAAACTCAGTATGAGATATTGCTTTTTCTATTCTAGAGCAATCAATTTTACTTACTTTTTTGAAATTTATTTGAATCTCTTTGTTA
>MDTG01339997.1_pt1 | contig 12337 bp, 6 predicted proteins | sample 811421 | NCBI WGS metagenome assembly MDTG01 (sample SAMN05326645, study PRJNA326480) | marine metagenome | isolation source: seawater | place: Pacific Ocean: South East | collected 2011
AGCTCGAGTGAGATGCAGCGGGTGAATCCGATGTCGAGCAGATCACGGAGGCACTGCTCCAAGGGGAGGATCCCGTCGCCGGGAAACACCCGATGTTCATCCTTGAGCTCGTTTCTGGGGGGTGTTGCGGGGGCGTCGTTGAACTGGAAGATCGCTATGAAGTCGCCCTGGAGCTTGCGAAGCCCGCTGAATCCCGAATCCCCGATGTGCATGTGAAAGGCGTCGGGGATGATCCTGGCCTGTGGGTGGTCGGCGTCGAGGGCGATGGCCGCGGCTTGTCCGAGTCGGGCGCATCCGGGCAGGAACTGAACGAACACCATCGCCGGCACCAGGTCGTACTCCTCGATTCCGATTTCCAGAAGGTCCCGGTAGCGGGAACTCGCCCAGGCGAGATCGAACTCCGGCCAGGGACGAGCGGGCTGCGGAACGACCTGGATCTGCTGCGAGCCGATCGCGGATGCCATCCGCATGCGATCACGCATTGCGGGCAGCCCCGCCTCCCAGGCTTCACGAGTGGGCGGGATCGCATTCCAGAGACCGATCACGCTGGGTACGAACAGACCCGCATCCTCGATGCGCCGGCGAAGATCGGTGAGCGAGCCACCCTCCACTTCGTACGCTCGAAGCTCGCCCTCCCAGGGTTCGATCGCATCGAAGCCCGACTCCGAGGTCACGCGGATCTTCTCTTCCAGCGACGCGGGTCGGATGGTCGCGGTATCGAGGCAGATGGGCCACGGGCTCCTTCCGCCCTGCCAGCCGTGTTCGACGCTCGGGGCACCGGTGTGGGGGACCGTGTCGCAGCCACTGGCCGCCGCGGCCGCGGTCCCGGCGATTCCAGCGAGCAGCGAGCGACGATCGAGGGTCCGTTCCATGGTGATTCTCCTGAGTGGATCCCACTTGTAACGCGCTGCGAGGCTCGAGGTCCATCCGAGCTCTGCTACCCTCCGGCTGGAGGCTCATGCCATGTTTCGAACGACTCTTCTCCGGCTCGGATTCCTCGTGGTCGGTCTCGCCGTCCTGCTCCCCGCGGGACCTGTCTCGGGAGCCGATGAGCGGCTCGAGAAGGCGCTAGTCCGGGCGGGTCCCAACCGGGCCCAGATCGAGACCGCGATCGATGAGGCTCCCGATTCGCAGCGAGAAGCCATGCAATGGCTCGTGGCACGGATGCCCGAACATGATCTTCTTTCGCTCGACGCGGCCTACCTTCTCGAGAATTGCCGGCTGGCCTTCGAGGCCAGATCCACCGCCCCATGGGGGGGGACGATCCCGGACGAGGTGTTCCTCGACTCGGTACTTCCCTACGCGGCGATCAACGAACGACGGGACGACTGGAGAGGGCAGTTCCGGGAGCGTTTCGAACCGATCATCCGGGAGGCCTCCAGCCCGAGCGAGGCCGCGGCACTGCTCAACCAGAAGATCTTTCCGATGGTGGGAGTGAAGTATTCCACGCAGCGACCGAAGGCCGATCAGTCGGGACTCGAGTCGATCGACGCCGGTCTCGCATCCTGCACGGGATTGAGCGTACTGCTCATCGAAGCTTGCCGTTCAGTCGGCGTGCCCGCCCGTTTCGTGGGTGTCCCGTTGTGGTCCGACGGCAGCGGCAATCACAGCTGGGTGGAGATCTGGGACGGGGGCCGGTGGCGATTCACCGGGGCCGCGGAGCCGACCGGAATGGAGCTCGACCGCGGTTGGTTCACGGGACGAGCGAGGGGTGCGGTTCGGGATGATCCTCGCCGCGCGGTCTGGGCCACGACCTGGAACGATTCTCCCGCCCATTTCCCGATGGTGTGGGCCAGCGAGGACCTTTCGGTTCGAGCCGTGAACGTCTCGGATCGATACACCTCCGAGCCGGTCGAGATCCCCGCTGGCCAGGGCCGGCTCTATGTTCGGCTTCGGGACCTTGATTCCGGAAGTCGTCTGGCGATGCCCGCCGTGCTGCTGCGGGAGGGAGAAGAGGTCGCACGCGGCATGACCCGCGACGATTCCTACGATGGCAACGATCACCTGGAGTTCCTGCTTCCGCTCGATACCGATTTCGTGGTGAGATTCGAACTCCCCGATGGGGTCATGGAAGCCGGCCAGTCCTTCGGTCGCGACCAACAGCTTCTCGATGCCGCGACGTCGATGTCGGTCGAGGATCCGCCTCGCCGGGCCGCGAAGAGCGGTCTTTCGGCATCCGCCGCGGGTCGGGTGGCGGACACGATGCGTCGGCGACATGCGACCATGCTCCGAAGACAACGGGCCGGAGAGATGAATGCCAGGTTGATCGAGCTCGATGGGCAACGCATGCCGTTCTGGTACGCGATTCACGGGGAACCTCCCGCGGGCGAAGGCCGGAGCCTGTACATCTCCATGCACGGTGGAGGGGGTGCCCCCAAGCAGGTCAACGACCAGCAGTGGGAGAACCAGAAACGTCTCTACAAGCCTGAAGAGGGTGTGTATCTGGCGCCAAGGGCGCCCACCGACACCTGGAATCTCTGGCATCGGGCTCACATCGACGACTTCTACGACCGGCTCATCGAGAACCTCGTCCTCTTCGAAAACGTCGACCCCGACAAGGTCTACTTCATGGGGTACTCCGCGGGAGGCGACGGGGTCTACCAGTTGGCGCCGCGCATGGCCGATCGACTCGCCGCCGCGGCGATGATGGCCGGGCATCCGAACGAGACGAAGCCGGATGGACTTCGAAACCTGCCCTTCACCCTGCACATGGGCGGCGAGGATTCGGCGTACAACCGCAACGGGATCGCTCGGGACTGGAAGATCACGCTGGCCGGTCTCGCGGCGGCCGACGAGGGTGGTTACCCGCACGAAGTGGTGGTTCACGAGGGCAAGGGACACTGGATGGAACGCGAGGACGCGGTCGCGGTCCCGTGGATGTCGAAGCACCGCCGGAACCTGCGTCCCGAGCGGATCGTCTGGCTTCAGGACGACGTGACCCACGAACGCTTCTACTGGCTCGCGGTCGACGAACCCCGTGCCCGGGAGCGGATCGTGGTCGAACGAGATGGCAACACGATCGACATCCTCGAGGGTGGCGATCGTGGACTACGAATCAGACTCGATGATGCGATGGTCGATCTCGATCGACCCGTCAAGGTGCGTCGCGGCGGAGAGACGGTGTTCGACGGGATGGTTCCGCGGACCCGCGAGGTGATCGAGCGGACCCTGGAGGAACGCGGCGATCCGAAGGGGATCTTCACCGCGGAGATCGTCATCCCCGCAGCGCTTGCGACGGAGGATGGGCCGTGAAGGACCGACGAATGATCGTCATCGGAGGCTCGGGGACCATCGGCAGCTCGGTGGTCGCGGAGATGTCGTCCGATCACGAGGTCCGGATCGCGGGACGCAGCACGGATCCGTCGATTGACCTATCCGATCTCGCGAGCATTGACCGACTCGCGGAGCGACTCGCATCGGGGCCTCGCCTTGATGCGGTGGTGGTCTGCGCCGGGGGTGGGCTGCCGGGCATGGTGGATGAAATCGACCTGTCGTCCGCCCTGGAAGCCTTCCGCCCGAAACTCCTCGGACAGATTGCGGTCGCGAGGGCGGCCACGCGATTCGTGCGGCCGGGAGGAGCGGTGGTGCTCACCAGCGGGATCCTGGATCGTCACCCGATGCCCGGGATGAGTCATCTCGCCATGATCAACGCATCGCTTCGAGCATTCGCCAGCTCCGTGGCGACCGAGCGCCGTGCGGTGCGCACCTGCGTCGTCTCGCCGGGGCTGGTCGCGGAGTCGCCGCGGCGGGTCCTGGACTTCTTCGCCGGGATGACGACGATCTCCGCGAAGGATCTGGCCCTGGTCTACCGGCGACTGGTCGAACACGGACTGGACGGCGAAGTGGTGCAGTTTCCCGCCGACTGAGTCCCCCCGCCCGCGAGGCCTACGCGACGTCGGACGTCGTGTCTGGATTCGATCCGGATCCGGGCCCGGTGGATCCATCGTCCGACACGGCCCGGGTGAGAAGCGGACGGAGAACCAGGATGGCGACGATCGTTCCGGCGGTCGCGGCGGCCGGGATCCAGTCCTCGATCGCGGCGCTGATCACCAGCCAGAGTCCGATGCCGATCGAGACGAGGGGGGGCACCGGGTAGAAGGGCATCCGGAAGGGGCGAGGCAGATCCGGAGCCTTGAACCGCATCACGATGATCGACGTCATCGCCACCATCATCGCGACGGTGGTCAGGAGACCGACGTATTCGAAGAGGGAACCCAGTCCGCTGAACCAGACGATCGCGGTGATGGGGGCGGTCATCAGGGCGATGGCGTTGGTCGGGGCGCCTTTCGGGTTCAAGCGTCCACCCACCTCGGGAAGTTCGCCCTTCCAGCACATCGCCGCGATCACCCGCCCGCCGGTCATCATGCCGGTGCTGAGGGTCGAGATGAAGAGGAATACCAGGGCCCCCGTGACGAGGGCTCCGCCCATGCTCCCCAGAAGGTGGTCCGCGACCACGGAGCCGATGTCCGCCATCGGCTCGATTCCGCCCTCGGGACCGATCTCGACCATGGCGGCCGGGGGGATCACGCTCGAGTAGACGATGTTGACCAGAATGTAGAGGATGCCGACCAGTCCGACGCTGCCCAGGATCGCGAAGGGAAGGTTTCGTCCGGGATTACGGATCTCCCCGGCGACTTCCGCCGCGGTGGACCAGCCGAGGTAGGCGAAACTTATGCTCACCACGGCGAGACCCATGGCCCCCGAGAACGCCGCGGGACCGCCTGCGTTCCGAAGGTGGGCCTCGATCTCCGCAGGTGAACCTCCGTCGGGGATCGTGGCGATCGTGGAACCCGGCGAGAAGTCGCGGGCGGCGGCGATCAGTTCCGGCGAAGGAAGCAGAGGGTCTCCCATCAGAGTGAAGCCGGCAACGATGAACGCCAACACCAGAAGGACCTTGAATGCCACCAGGAAGTCGTTGAATCGCTGCCCACCGATCACGGTCGTGCCGTGAACGATTCCCAGCGCGATCAGGAGCGCCGTCGCGGTCCACCGCGGCTCGATCGCAGGCAACAGGTGCTCGACGTACTCGCCTGCGACCATCGCGACCGCGGCGAGAGCCGACACGTAGCCGATGAGGAGGGTGATCATCCCCTTCAGGTAGCCGAAGGCGGGACCCAGCGCCTCGTGAACCACGACGTACTGGGCGCTGGCGTGGGGACGCATCGCAGCGAGTTCCGCGACCGCGAGTCCACCGCAGATCGCGACCAGTCCTCCGATCACCCAGCCGATCATCAGGTTCGTGGTGGTTCCGAGTTCCGGCCCGATGAAACCAGTCACCGTGAAGATGCCGGAACCGACCGTGGACGCGATGCAGATGCCGATGGCGCTCGGTCCCGAAATGACTCGGGACTGGGTCGAACTCGGAGGAGGGGAGGCATCGGCCATGCCCAGAGACTACCGTGACCCCGTCGCAGGGTCGGTGATACGGAGAATGCAGGCATCAACGGACTTGATTCCAATTCCGACGTCTCCTTTCCGGACCGGTTTCCCGCCGGTCGAGCGGGGGCCTTGCTGGTGGCCTTGGTGTACTACGTCGTTTTCTCGATCGTGTGGACCGTGGCCCATGAACTGAGCGACCTGAGGGCGGTCCGGCTTCCTCTCACCTTCGAGTGGGAGTCGCGGATCCCATTCCAGCTCTGGATACTTCCTCTCTACTTCACGCTGGACCTCGCGGTGATCGGCATGCCGCTGCTGTTCAGGTCGGCCCGAGAGGCCATCCCTCCCATGGGCTTGCTCCTGTTGCAGGGCATCGTCGCGGCCCCGTTCTTCGTGTTGCTTCCGATCGAGAACGCCTATTCCAACGACATGGCGACCGGGGTCTGGGGGGCGTACCTCTTCGAGCCGCTGGGCATGAAGAACGTCTCGCAGTGGAACCAGACCCCGTCCCTGCACGTCACCTATTCGCTGACCGTGGCCACCATCCTGTCCCGGCGATTCGGTGGTTCATGGAGATGGATCGCCTTTGCATGGGCGATACCGGTCTCGGTCAGCACGATGCTCGTCCACGAGCATCACCTGGTCTGCGTGGCCGGGGGGCTGATCCTGTACGCGGGGTCGATCCCTCTGCTCTCCGTCTGGTCGAGGCGTCTGGGACTGGACGCCACCGGTCGCGAGGCTCGGCCGTCGATCGACGTCTGCGACATTCGTTGATCGCGGATCAGGCCTCGATTCGAGGACACGACCCAAACCGAGGTCCGGACGTCGTGATCGAGGGGTCTGGTCGATCACAGCCTCGTCGCCGTCGGAGGCGGACGCCGCTGCCGGCGATGCCTTCGACGTCGCCGAAGTCGAGTGAGCCGATCGGGTCGTCCCGGTCGACCTTGGTGGCAACGATGCCTGCGGCGAACGGGCCTGCGATGTCGACCTGTGACGCGCCGGCCCCGAGGGCGACGGCAGCAGAGAGCCTCTGGACTTCCCGTCCTGCTCATCGCGGATGTCCGGTGGGAACCCGGGAGAGGAAAGGGATTCGACATCGACGAAACCGTGGCCGGGAAGGAGGAACCTCGTCCGCCTCGGGTGGTGATCATCAGGCGATGAGCGGCGACAACACCTTGCCGTGGACGTCGGTCAATCGGTAGTCGCGGCCCTGGTGCCGGTAGATGGTCTTCTCGTGATCAAGTCCGAGTTGATGCAGCATCGTGGCGTGCAGATCGTGGACCTCCACCGGGTTCTCCTCGATGTTGTAGGAGAAGTCGTCGGTCTTGCCGTAGGAGATGCCGGGCTTGATTCCCCCGCCAGCCAGCCACACGGTGAAGCATCTGGGGTGATGGTCGCGCCCGTAGTTTTCCCGCTCGAGCTTGCCCTGGCAGTAGACCGTCCGCCCGAATTCGCCCGCCCAGAGGACCAGGGTCTCGTCGAGAAGGCCGCGTTGCTTCAGGTCGGCGAGCAGGGCCGCCTGCGGCTGGTCGACCGCGTTGGCCTGGGCCCGGATCTCGTTGGGGAGGTTTCCGTGCTGGTCCCATCCACGCATGTACAACTGGACGAAGCGAACCCCTCTCTCGGACAGTCTTCTCGCGAGCAGGCAGTTCGCAGCGAAGCTTCCCGGCTTGTTCACGTCGGGCCCGTACATCTCGAGAGTGCCGGCGGATTCGTCACTGAAGTCGGTGAGTTCCGGCACCGACATCTGCATCCGATACGCCATCTCGTACTGGGCGATCCGGGCGTTGATCTCGGGATCGAGGGTCTCCGCGAACTCCTCCTCGTTCAGCCGCGCCGCCAGGTCCAGCATCCGCCGCCGATCCTCGCGACTGACTCCGTCCGGATCACGAAGGTGGAGGACTGCATCCCGGCCGGCTCGAAGCTTGCAGCCCTGGTGCTCGCTGGTCAGGAATCCACTGCCCCAGAACCGGGCGGAGAGCGCCTGCATGTTGCCGAGGCCCTGGGTGATCATCACCACGAAGGTGGGAAGGTCGTCGTTCATGCTGCCCAGGCCGTAACTCATCCACGACCCGAAGCAGGGGCGTCCGGGGAGCTCGCTTCCGGTCTGGAAGAAGGTGATCCCCGGTTCGTGATTGATCGCGGAGGTCTTCATCGAGTGGATGAAGCAGATGTCCTTCGCCATTCGGCCGGTGTGAGGAAGAAGCTCGGAGAGCATCACCCCGTCCTCGTTGTTCTCGTGCCGCTGGAACTTGAACATGGTCGGGGCGACGGGGAATCTGGACTGGCCACTGGTCATGGTCGTGATCCGCTGGCCGTTGCGGATGGATTCGGGCAGATCCTCGTCGAACCGTTCGTGCAGCATCGGCTTGTAGTCGTAGAGGGCTAGCTGGCTGGGCGCCCCCTCCATGTGCATGTAGATCACACGCTTCGCCTTGGGCGCATGATGGGGGAGGGATCCGAGGATCTCATCGACGGTCTCGACCCGACTCCCCGCGAAGGCTGGTCTATCCCCAGCGATCGATCCGAGCGCGGTAACGCCCATCCCCCCGAGGATTCCCCCGGCCATGTTTCCGAAGAAACGCCGCCGGGTCAGGTTGCGCAGGTACGCCTCGAGAGGATCGTGGCAATCTTCGCGAGCGTCGCTCTGGCTCATGTCTGGTCTCCGGGACTTTCCACGAGGATACCCCGGGCCGGCCGATCGACGGCATGATTCACGGCGAGATCGGGGAGCGAACGATTCGGCATTCAGGCCGATTCCGAGGCCCGCTCCTCCGGGCACTCGTCTCGGTTCCAGTGCACGAAGAGGGTTTCCTCGTCCGAGGACTGGACCGTGAGGCGAGGGGACTTCTTGTCGAGACGACCGATCACCCAGTGGTCGGTGAGGAGGACCTCCAGGGCCTGCATGCACAGCTGCTGGGGCGAGGCGACCCCGGACTGGCCGCCGTAGTTCTTCGCGATCGACCGGAAGATGCGATCTACTCGTCCATCGATCTCGATGAGATCGATCAGCACGCCGTACCACCCGGCCAGGGGAAGCACGTTCTCGCCCCGGATCAGGCACTCGCGGCGCTGGATCTCTCCATCGTGGTAGATCGCCAGCTTGCCTCTCTTCGCATTGCGAAGGTTGATCTTGTAGACGTTGTACTTGTTGACCTGCCACCCGGAAACCCGTTCGGTGAGCATCCACTGCACCTGCTTGAGGGTTCCCGGATCGAAGGAACCCGCCGTCGCATGCACGCCGCTGTCGGTGGTGAAGCCTCCCTGGGCGAGCCAGCGCCACGCGGCGTCGGGCTTCATCTTCATTCCCGATTCCTCGGCGATCAGACGGCAGTGCTCCTGGAGGTCGGTGAATTGACCGTTGGCGGCGTACCAGAAGTCTGCGAACTTGATGTGCTGTCTTACCCTTCGAAGCTGCTGGTTGCTGACCGATTCCTTCAGCCACTCCCTCTCCTCGGGCTTCCCGCCGTCGAGGAGTTCCATGATGGTGTAGCCGAGCTCCCGGGCCCCGGTGTGGGCGAGGGACATGCCCGCGGCCAGGATCGGATCCGCGAAACCGAGCGACTCCCCGACGAGGAACCAGTTCTCACCATGGCCGCGGTCCGCGGTGAAGGACCAGTCCTTCGTCGCTTCCACCATGCCTCGCGAGGTCGCCTTCTCGATCAGGGACGAGACCCGGGGATCCGCGGCGAGGGTCTCGTGATAGATCTCCTCGGGCTTCTTCCCGAGTTCCTTGAAGTGGCTCGCGGGGAGGATGTATCCGATCGAGGTGCGGGTGGGCCCGATGGGGATGAACCAGATCCATCCCGCGGGCTGGCTCAGGACCTGCACTCGCGTTGCCCCGACGCCGATCTCGACCGCCCACTCGGCGTTGTCCCAGTAATCCCAGAACGCGATGTTCTGGAGATTCGTCTCCGGCCGGATCTCGACCCCCATCCCGCGACGAAGCAGGCCCACGTGTCCGGTCGCATCGACGTACCACCGGGCGCGGACTCGTTCACCGTCGTCCAGTTCGAGCGAATCGATGCGATCCCCATCACGATGGATCTTCCGAACCATGGTCGCTTGACGGACTTCGGCTCCGAGTTCCGAGGCGTGATCAAGAAGTATCTCGTCGTAGATGGCGCGATCGACCTGGAATGCGGTCTGCTTGCGGGGTCCCCCGTAGGGGGTCGGTCTTTCCACCGCCTCCACGACTTCCGGATCGATGAAGTCGAAGTCCCAGAGCTCCGAACTGCGTCCCCATCGATAAGTCGCCCCGACCTTCAATGGAAAACCAGCTCGTTCCACCTTGTCCCAGCAGCCCATCTCGTCGAGGATCGCACCGATCGCGGGGAGCTGGCTTTCACCCACGTGATCCCGGGGGAAGGTCTCCTTCTCCAGGACGAGGATCCGGGTTGCCGGTCGATGCTTCAAGATGATCGAGGCGAGGGTCGAGCCGGCGGGGCCCCCCCCGACGATCGCCACGTCGCAGTCGAAATCTTTCTCGCTCGAAGGATTCGAGACCATGATCGGGACTCCTTCCGGGGCTTTGGAAGCCGAGAGATGGGCGATGAGACCCCGAAAAGATTACCTTTGTCTCCATGATTGTCCTTTTGAACAATCAGGTCAATGCTTCGCACGTGAAAAAGTTGACCCCCGAGAGGTCGGGGATCTGAAAGACAGGCTGGCGCGTACTGGAAAGGGGTGCGGACGAGGAAGATCAGTCCTTGACGATCGCCGAATCGCTGGAGAGGACCGCATTCGCAATCATCGACCAGGCGGCGAGTTCAGAAGATTCGAGCCCTGCGGGCACCGGACTCTCGCCGACCATCAACAGCTGATCGGCGGAATCCGGGTCTTCGGCATACCGCGTGCGAAACGCCTCCAGGGTGCGGATCACGGCCGGGGCTGCGGCCTCGGGAACGGGACCGGCGGTGGCGAGCAGGAACAGCAGATCGAGTCGCGTCGCATCGTCGGCATCGGGGAGCCCGCGAAGGACCCGCGCTGCAAGCATGCGTGCTGCTTCGACGAACTGGGGGTCGTTCCAGAGGACCAGGGCCTGGAGCGGGGTGTTGGTGGCGATCCGACGGACATTGCAGTACTCGCGGGTCGGAGCATCGAAGGCGAGGAGTGACGGCGGCGGGCACGCCCGCTTCCAGTAGGTGTAGATGCTTCGTCGATGCAGGTCCTCGCCGTCACCCTGCTCGTAGTTCCTGGTGTTCGACTGCAGCATCGCCACTTCCTGCCAGAGTCCCTCCGGCTGGTAGGGCTTGACGCTCGGGCCACCGAATGATTCGACGAGCAGTCCGGCGGCATAGAGCGCCTGGTCTCGAATCTGCTCGGCCTCGAGTCGCTGGCGGGGGAATCGAGCGAGGAGCTCATTGCCGGGATCCACGGCCGCGACTTCGGGTCGGATCCTCGCGGACTGCCGGTAGGTCGCGCTGGACATGATCCTGCCGAGCAGGTCCTGCACGTCCCATCCCCCCTCCCTGAATTCGATCGCGAGATGATCGAGGAGTTCGGGATGGCTGGGCCATGCACTCTGGTAGCCGAAGTCCTCGACGCTCTCTACCAGGCCGCGGCCGAAGAGCTGGTGCCAGAACCGATTAACGATCACCCGCGAAGTCAGCGGGTTGTCGGGACCGACGATCCATTCCGCCAGGTCGAGTCGGTTGGCATCCCGGACATCATCGGGCAGCGATCCGAGCACCACCGGCACGGCTCGTTCCACGGGACGGCTCTCGTCCGGGTCGTCGTACTGGCCGCGATTCATGACGTAGGTCGGCCGGGGCACGGCCCGTTCCTTCATCACGGAGGTCTTTGGCACGCCGGCGAGAAGCCTGCTTCGTTCGACACGAAGGTTCTCGACCTCTTCGCCGAGTTCTCGATAACGGGGCGAGATCTTCGCCCGCAGGGATTCCTGCCCGGCGGTCGCGATCATGCCTCGAACCGTGTCGGAGGGCAGGAGGGTGGCGACCGCCTGCGATGGCAGTTCGGTCTGCGGGGGGTCCGCTCTGAAGTACATGCCCGCCACCGCCCCGGTGTTGACCACCTTGTAGACGAGCGTGTTCAGGCCCGGGCGGAGCTCGAGCACGGCACGGTTCTGGTCGGGAGCCACGCCTCGATCCGTCCGGTCCTCGAGCACCAGCCGGCCGTTGACGTAGACCTGCACTCCGTCGTCGGAACCGATCGATATCGGCAGGGTGCGGTGGTCGGGGCTCCAGAGCTCCCGGGCGATGAACTCTGCTCCGAGGCCCTGGGCGAGGGTCACGCTGGTGCCATCCACCACTCCCGGCGCGTATCGCCAGGTGTCTCCGCCGCTTCCGTCCTCCCGGGTCCCGAACTTGGCTAGAAGGTCGATCTCGGTGATGGAATCCGGGCCGAACTCCCGGTCGTACCCCTCGGCCCCGTTCTTGATCGGGAAGGGGCCGGTGATGTACCAGTTGGAGGCCGCAATCGGAAGCACCGCACGCAGGGCCTTCGAGCTCCTCGCGACCTGCATCCTGGTTCTACCGATCACGTGCTGGGCGTAGGGCGATCGGTACGAGGACCTCACCACGAGATCGGTTCCCCCGGGATATCCGAAGGGCTGGTTCGCGAGAAGGAGCAGAGTCCGTCGGCCCGGGATTTCGTGGGACTGTGGAGCCCAGACCCTGCCATCTTCAGGCCGGAGGACGTTGGTGATGCGGAAGTCGGAGTTGGACTGTTCATGATCGGCCCAGGCCCATCCGAGCGAAACTTCCCGTCGCCGACTCGGATCCACCGAGGAGACCGCCTCCAACGTGATGCCAGAGAGGATCGCGTTGCCGTTACCGGCACGTCCGATCCCGCCGGCGGGGAGGGTCTCGTGCGGGATCGCCTCCACGAGCAAGGCATCGAACTCGCCCTCACCCAGGCGGAGGGTGACGACATGGTGATCATCGTCAGGATTTTCGCCGGTCGCGAGAATCGAACCGTCGTCGAGGATGTCCATCGTCGC
>MDTG01006653.1_pt1 | contig 12336 bp, 12 predicted proteins | sample 811421 | NCBI WGS metagenome assembly MDTG01 (sample SAMN05326645, study PRJNA326480) | marine metagenome | isolation source: seawater | place: Pacific Ocean: South East | collected 2011
CAAGCAACTTTCCCCAGGTGAATTGAAAAATATCATTAAAGGCTGTAATCATTATTAAAAATATGATTAACCCACCAGCGCCTACAGTGAAACCTGGTACAGATACATGAAACAGTAACACCATATGACTCGGCATGTATACCGTTAATATCAATGTGGTTGGTATGATTGCCATAGATCTACCTATACGATTCGTTTCTCCCGTCAAAACAAGAATGACGGATACGCTTATAAACATGACCAGTGGTATAAAGATTTGAAATAGGTAATAATAATTTTTATATGCCAAGTAAAATTGAATTGGAATGGCAAAATATGATGCGACCAAAACAGTTCTATCTGCTGTTCTTAATGGTATTATGGATAGCATTTCACGTAATGCAACAAATACCACGTATGCTAAAACTATTGTACCTATCATTGCTGGGGCCGTTGCGACAATAGTAATTCCAATTGCCATTTTCCACCAAGAATTAGTTCTTACAACTAACTCTGAAACGGAATCACTTTTACTCATAAGAGAAATCATCCCTAATGTAGATGAGCAGATAATAAGGACTACAAATATTATACATAGTATAAAAAACAACTCAATTGGTATGTGGTATCCAAAAATATCCATTATAAAGCTTTTTTGAGTCGTATTATTGTACCTGTAAGTACTAAGGCACTTGCAGTACCAAATATCCAATCACCATAATATGTTACATCACTCCAAAAGAAAAATACTAAACAGAAAATACCAATTACTAGGGCCCTATCGCTTTTGCCCATTGGTCCGTCATATCTTCTTTCTTTTCCTATAGCCTTACTTAAAATACCAGCAAACTCATTAAGGATAGCCAGCACTCCAAATAATATTATTATAACTGGATTTATTCCGGGTAATATTACAAATGGAAAAATTATAGCTATATCAGAAACCACATCCCCTATTTCATTTAGTATTTCGCCCACCTGGCTCTGCATATCGTACTGCCTTGCCATCATACCATCCAATGCATTTAATGCCATTCTTAACAACAAACCAAAAGGAATAATTAAAACACCTAAATAAAATGTATGATATTGTAAAAAACCAAAACCCACTAAACAGGATAGAATAATAGCACTGATAGTCAGTTGATTGGCGGTTACTCCAATCTTATAAAGTGTATGCAATATCGGTTGCAGCAACTTCTGAAATGCGGGCTTTAAATTATATACAGAAAACATCTCTACTTTCAACTAACTGTTGATATTAAAAGCTTTATGTTTGGATTTTACTGTAAATAAATGTCTAATGAAATATACTTTACAGTATATTTCGTCTCTATGATATTCACCAAATGAAAATTACATATTACCACTACTTGACTATGCTATGCAATAAAACAATAAATCACACAATTATCTAGTGATGAATTATTACTTATTTGTAAGGAATGTCCAAACAAACAATGCAAATCTACATATCAAATGGCCCATTTGAATCGATAAAATGGAAAAATAGAACATTAATAAAACCAGTCAGTATCATATCGTTTTTATTAGAGAAGAAACTGATTAAGGTGAAAGATCTTAGTAAGAAAATAGATGTAAGAGATTTAGAAGATTTATTTAAGGATAAGGAGAAGTTATTCTTTTGTGATGTAGAAAATGAGTTGATATAAAAACCACTCCTTTTTTTGTATCTTTAGAATGTGGTGATAGACAATTTCCGCTTTATTTTATTTTATGTTTGTCCCCGTAAAACCTTAAAACATAACTAAAATAGATATTTTTATACATTACTCCCACTTTTGTCCCCACATTTAACTATCTGTAAGTGAAAAAAAACCAATTAAATACAAACTCAAAGTCATTTTATATAGAGACCTATGGGTGTCAGATGAATTTTGCAGATTCAGAAATCGTTAATGCCATACTTATAGAAAGAGGAATGCATCCCGTGCGTGATGCTGAACTTGCTGATATTGTTCTAGTAAATACTTGCTCCATTCGTGAAAATGCTGAAACGAAAGTATGGAACCGGTTAAAAGAATTTAGAAAACTCAAAACGCAAAATAAATTATTGACAGTCGGAGTTTTGGGGTGCATGGCCGAACGAATTAAAGACCAGATTATTGAAGAAGAACAGTTAGTGGATATTGTTGTAGGTCCCGATTCCTACAGAGATATTCCCCGGCTTATTGAAGAGGTTGAGGATGGTCGCAAAGCCGTAAATGTATTATTATCACTCGAAGAAACTTATGCCGATATAGCTCCCGTGCGGACCACAGGAAACGGAGTAAGTGCTTTTGTGTCTATCATGCGAGGCTGCGACAACATGTGCTCATTTTGTGTAGTACCATTTACCCGTGGACGAGAACGAAGCAGACCCCTTGAGAGCATTCTAAACGAAATTCGTCAACTTTCTGATCAAGGCTACAAAGAAATAACTTTGTTGGGGCAAAACGTAAACTCGTACAAAGATGGCAATCGCACATTCAGTACTCTTATGGCCAAATCTAGTCTATTATATCCTGAAATGAGATTTCGATTCTCCTCACCTCATCCAAAAGATTTTCCTGACGAGCTTCTCTATCTTATAGCAGAACGCCCCAACCTGTGTAATTATATTCATATTCCAGCTCAGGCGGGAAGCGACAGTATGCTAGAACGTATGCGACGACCCTATACTCGTGACCAGTATATTCAGCTAATCGAAAAAATGAAGGGGATTATTCCCAACCTCTCACTTTCAACAGATATAATTGCCGGTTTTTGCGGAGAAACAGAAGAGGAGCATCAGCAAACATTATCACTCATGCGAAAAGTTGAATACGATCTAGCGTACATGTTTGCTTACTCTGAACGCGAGCGGACCTTAGCATACAGAAAATTTAAAGATGACATACCAGAGGAAATAAAAAAGCGTCGTTTATCCGAAATAATAAGTCAACAAATGTCAATTCAACATAGACGCAACCAAAATGAAATTGGGCAACGACATGTGGTATTGGTTGAAGGCACATCAAAACGTTCTAAACAGCAAATGAGTGGGCGAACCGATACAAACAAAATAGCAGTTTTTGACCGAAAAGATTTTGAGAAGGGCGACTATATAGAAGTAGAGATTACCGGAGCTACTTCTGCCACGCTAATAGCAAAACCCATATCCAAGACTAGCCTCGAAGAATATTACTCGGCCACATTGGAAGCTTAAGTGGTATGTTACGTGCCAAACTAAATTTGACCAATTTTTTTAAAAATACTAGCATTTTGCTTAATTCACCCAATAGGGTTGTTGATCTTCGAACGGTACTTTTATTTACAAGTTTGCTGATTGGCATTCAGAGCACAAGCATTATGTCGCAAGAACTTGGATTATGGATACCTTCATATGAGGCAAATCAAACCCAATTGATTTCTAACGGTTCTGATTCTAGTTTTTCCTTCCTTCACGATCTAGGCATCGAATTACTGATTATTCCGCTTGATATACTCCCAAAAAACAATACTATTTCTTCCCTTTCTGATCAATGGGACGGAAGCATAATGATAGATTATGGTATTCAGTTTTTAGATGCCTACAACCTAGAACTGCAGCGGGACTCGTTGCTCAATCACTATGCTTCGGGTATGATGTTGGTAAGACAACAGTCCACCATTACCGGTCACCTTATGCACCACTACAGTCCTTTTCAGGACAGCTTATTTAGGGAAAGATGGAGACAAATAACGCAGATTTTGCAACAGTTCAACACGAATAGATTTTATTATGTAATCCCTGAAAATCTAGATAGTATCGCACTTAGCTTTACTGTGGACAATATGAGTACCAGATGGGTTCCTAAAAATCATATTTTTGACTCTCCTTTTAAGTTGGAGGACCTCACACGATTGGAGGATGCCTTCATGATTAACCAAAGAGCAGAATTTATATGGTTTACTCAGACTTGGTTAGACGAAGCATTCCTAGCGCATCCCAGCTTAGAAGAAAGCCTCATTTTCTGGAATGAAACAGGTAATTTTATGTTGGCAGAACCAGCCCTGAAAATGAGCCCAATAAATACCCACTGGAGTAGACCCTTCATGGTTATCCTTATTATGCTATTTCTTGGCTTATATCAACAGTCTCAAGTCTACAGGAAAACGCCTATGCGTTATTTCACGAATTATAGCTTTTTGATTGACGATATGCTACGTTATTCTCAACGATATTCTTCTATTGGCTTTCTGTTATTTGTAATACGATCATGTGTTGTGAGCCTATGTTTAGTGATTTGGGGACTTAGTAATGGGAATGATTTAGATTGGGCCTATTTGGAATATCTTATCTTTGGACAAACAGAACATACCCCAAATACCTTTTTATTATGGTGCGTACTAAGCCTAGTTTTACTCCTAACACAGTTTATCGAATTACTACTACTCCGAATCCCAAAGAGTGGTTACCAGTCGATGCGACAAATCTTTGCTATATATAGTTGGAATGTACATCTAAACTTGATCTTGTTGTTGTTCATTTTCATCGCTTTTGTAAACCAGTTTTCAATAGTCAATGGAATAATGACTCTTTTTTTAATTGTACTGTCATGGTGTATTGGTTTTATAATTTCATCAATTCAAGGTGCAAAAATTACCCCAAAAACTGGTAAACGGTATATATTTTGGAGCCTTGGTACCTATTTGCTAATTATAAGCCTTAGCATATACGCATTCAGCCAATCCGAGGTAACTCAAGGTATCATGAGTATGCTTATTGCTCTTTAATCGGACAGAGAAAGCTTACCCAATGAGACTTCTCTATTGTTCACTCGAAACTTTTTTCCAATAATCATCGCATCCGCTAAAAAAGCAATAAGAGCCGCTTCTTTTGCATCTGGCGGAATTCCTAGTTCGTCAAAATTTCGCTGTGGGCAGTTTGGAAAATACGCTCTTAGACCTTCCATTATGATCGTATTATATAGCCCACCTCCACTCACATACCATTCAAAAAAAATACTATTACTTATTTTTTTCATTGCCAATGCAACACTTTCAATTGTAAATTGGGTGAGGGTTGCTACTAAATCTGTAGGTTGAAGATACACTCCTGAACTCTGCATTTGATGATGAATATAGCCTAAATTGAACAACTCTTGTCCTGTCGACTTAGGGAATTTTTTTTTAAAAAAATCGTCATATAATAATTCCTTTACAAACTCATGATTCACTTGCCCCTGCCGAGCAACCTCTCCGTCTTTGTCATATTCTTTACCAAAGTAAAAGGTCATAGCCTCATTAATGAGGGTATTTGCCGGTCCTGTATCGCTGCTCATCACCTCAGCTCCAGAATTAGTTGAAGGTAACCAACTCAAATTAGCAATACCTCCTAGATTCAATAGCATTCGAGCAATTTTAGCATCCCGGAATAATGCTTCATCCATCAATGAAACCAAGGGTGCTCCCTCCCCTCCCACTGCTGTATGTTTTTGCCGAAAGTCGGAAACTACAGGCAGTCCTGATGCAACAGCTAGTTGATCCCCATCTACGATTTGTAATGTCGCTGTACGCTCTTTGTTAGGGTAATGAAAGACGGTTTGCCCATGAGAACCAATGAAATCAACATCTTCATGACTAAGATTCCATTTTTGTAATGCCATTTTGATAAAAACTGCATAATTATGAGCTAATTTGGTATTCAAAATACATAAGGTCTCAAGTGGGACTTGATCCTTAGACTGCACCGATGCTAATAGAGAACGTATTTTTTCATCATAAGGCACAGTAAGTTTTTTTTTGACCTCTAATCCTTGGTCAGAACAATGACAATAGGCTATATCTAAACCATCTAAGGAGGTACCTGACATGAGTCCAATCACCCGACGGATAGGTTCACCTGAGAGTTCATATATTTGTTTAAAGCGCTTGTTCATATAGCCTTAGTAGAGTAATTTAAACAAAATAAAAATTACGCTATGCAAACCAAAGAAGAACACGAGTACCAATTTTTTAAGCAAGATATAGATCTGCTTTTAAAAGCGCTTAAGGATAGCTTTGAGTCAAATGAGACCAACTACCATGTTGACGATCTCAATAACTCTCTGTATATATACCTAGAAGGCTTAGAAGAATACTCAGAGGAGGAAATTGTAGAATATGCAGCTCCATTATTTAAAGTATTAGACCTAGATTTCGAACATATATTTTTGCTTCCTTTTTAAAGTCACACTGCACAGTAATGTCCAAACGTCCTCGAGCAAGCTGTCTATAAAAGTAGTTTTCGTGGAAAGGGTGGACAAACGAATTAAATCGTTCGTCGTTCTCGACGTGGCACTTATAACCACCCAGTTTCGGTTAGAACCTTACGTAATAATATTCTCACTTATCAACATGGCTTTGTAAGAACCAAGACTAGTTCCTCCGAATTTAGAGACGTTCATATAATGTATAAGTGAGTGATATAATACTTATAAATACAAAGCTTCATTATAATAGATATCCATTATTTATATATTGCTTAAAAATATGTTATTGAGCCTTTATAAATCCTAACATTTGCATTACAATATCAAGTCTTCAACAAAACATGCTATTAATCACTAACGATGCCATTGTTTTTGGATTATTGATGATCACTTTAGCAGGCATATTTGCTACTGCCAACAGCTCTCATCGATTTTGGAAAAAATTTTACAGCTTTATTCCCTCATTACTACTGTGTTATTTTATACCATCTATCTACTCAACCCTGGGATGGATTGACCCAAGTAATTCTCAACTTTACTATGTAGCTTCGCGATATTTACTGCCTGCTTCCCTTGTGCTCTTAACCCTAAGTATTGACCTCAAAGCAGTTCGGGATTTGGGATGGAAAGCCATTGCCATGTTTTTAACTGGCACATTAGGAATAATCTTAGGCGGACCACTCGCCATGTTTATAGTAGGTATTATAGATCCAAGTATACTTGAAGCTAGTGGCTCAGAAAATGAAATTTGGAGAGGCTTGGCCACAGTAGCCGGAAGTTGGATTGGAGGAGGTGCTAACCAAACAGCCATGTTAGAAGTCTATCAACCGAGTTCCCATCTATTCTCTGCGATGGTCACTGTCGATATCATTATGGCTAATTTATGGTTGGCATTCTTACTTTATGGAGCTAGTATGGCCTCCAAACTAGATAAGTGGTTAGGTTCAGATATCTCAGCTATCTCACATTTACGCAAACAAGTTCAAGACTATCAGGATAAAATTAAGCGAATTCCGAGCCTGCCAGACCTTATGAGTTTATTAGCTGTGGCTTTTGGAATAACAGCTATTGGCCACATCATTGGTGATAACCTAGCCCCTTGGATAGCTGAGAACATACCAAAACTAGGCGAATTCAGTTTAGATTCTGCCTTTTTTTGGATTGTTGTTACCGCAACCACAGGCGGATTATTAGTATCTTTTACCAAATTACGCAACCTAGAAGGTGCTGGGGCGTCTAAAGTCGGAAGTTTATTCCTATATATTTTAGTAATGACTATTGGTTTAAAAATGGATTTAATGGCCTTCTTTAAGGCTCCTAGCTATTTTTTCATCGGCTTACTGTGGATCTTGGTACATGTGACATTACTGCTGTTAGTTGCAAAGCTAATTAAAGCACCCCTATTCTTTGTGGCCGTTGGTAGTCAAGCAAATGTGGGTGGAGCAGCATCGGCGCCTATTGTAGCCTCTGCCTTTCACCCTGCTTTGGCACCTGTTGGGGTTCTATTAGCAGTAATTGGCTATGCTCTAGGCACCTATGGAGCTTATGCAACCGCCGAAATTATGCGATTAATTTATTAACTTTAGACTCTAATATTAAAAGATATTAAGTATCAGGTTGAGTTTGACTTAAATTATTCATTATCCAGTAAATCCTTGAAACGAGCACTCCTATTTTTTTCGAGTTTTGTGACAGTAGCCGTGGTTATTTATGCAATGGCGTTAATTCCAAACTTTTCCGCCTTTAAAACCCTATTCCAGAATGGAGAAGGGATGTCTGAAGGCAGTGAATATGTTGCTAATACCTATTCACTGGCAGATTTAACTCGCTTCATTGGAAGTAAACCCGAACATGTAAGTGTGGTTTCTCTATCCATTGATCAGCCAGATTCCAGTCTATATTATCAAGAAAATAATCTGCGTACTATGGGTTCTTTAGGTAATCTAATTCTGTTATATTCGTATGCAAATGGAGTAGAATCCTCTCAATTGGATCCAAATGAAGAATTAAGTATTGAAGAGATATCAAAGTACAGATTACCACTAATAAGCCAGAATGCCCATAATGGGGCTATTGAACGATTGATTACCAAAGAGAGTCCTAGGTTCACCTTGGAAGATGCTGTGCACGCTATGGTGGAATTCAATGACCTGGTTCTAGCCGATTTTCTTTGGGCAAAACTTGGAGCTTCTGTTCTTAGGATCAGTTTGAACGAACTCAAAGATACCTTAGGTCTCAGTTTTACCGAATTACCCCTTCCAAATGCTGCCATGTATATGGCCATTGCTGAGCCAGCATTGTACTTACCCGAGTTTAGCCCAAAGACAGACTCTCTTCGCATAGACTCAGACCAACGAGCCGTATTCCACGCTAAAACTCTTGAAGATTTCTACGAAAAAACAGCTGATCCTGAGCAATTTAATGCTCTTAGAGCTTCTTTTAAAAAGAATCGTATAAACCAGAATTTCATGCAAGAACGTGATGCACTTGCTCTTTTTCCACAAACTACGGCTTCTGAGATAGCTAAAATAATGAGCTACCTATTGCTCGATGATCGGCTGAATGTGGCAGTTCAGACTCATATTCTAGATGCCTTGGGCTGGCCCAATGGTTCAACTACCATTACTCGCAGCTTTGAATCATACTTTGCGCAGTATGACAGCCGAATGGGTCTACTTAGTGGTGTGGATTTCGGAATCTCCATTTACACTGGAGAAAGACGTATTCAAGTGATTCTTTTTGATGAGTTACCAGTAGCTTTTTGGCATCATATGTCGGCTAACCACATGCAAGAAGATTTTCAACAGCGGTTAATCTGGGATCCTGCTCTTTATCATATCACTAAACTTGCCTTATGATCAGACGGTTACTACATATTTTTTGGGTTCTACCTTTCTACATGGGATTCATAACCATGCAACAAATCACAGTTCACCTGGGAACAGTTCAGACCTATGAACAAGGGGTAAGCATAGCGGCTGATGTGACCGATTTCGACATAAAACAAATAGCTGCCCAGAGTAACGGCTATGTGGTAATCACATTCCCACTACCCGATGGTACCCAATCTGAACGTAAGCTATCCCTTTCGATTCAAATGGCTCAAAGAATTATTGATACTCAAGTTATCCCCATTCGATATCTAGAAAGTAGTTGGCAACCAATTGTAATGATACCTATTTATGAACTCCAAAAAAGTACTTCCATTTTTAATGCCATTATTGCACTTATTGGATTCATTATCACGTTTACGGCGGCTATATTTGCATCAAAATATATTCGTAATTCTAAACCAGAAGATTCAGATATTCAGATAGAGCTAGTATAATTTCTCTCAGAAAAATTACCCATCACATATCTTGGTTACCATATGAGTACTCCTGGAACGCTGTACCTACTGCCAAATACCCTTGGTAAAACCAGTGGAAATGCCACTCATCCAGAGGAAGTCTTGGAGATCATTCGCAGTTTAGATATGCTTATTGTGGAAAATATCCAAAATGCAACTCGGTTTCTACAATGGGTAGGCAACACAATCCCTGAATTCAAAATTGAGTTTTATCCTATTAACAAAAAAACCTCTGATATTGACCTTCTTGAGTATATTAAACCTGTAAAAAAAGGTAGAGATGCTGGTGTATTATCTGAAGTAGGACTACCAACAATAGCAGATCCAGGAGCACGTCTAGTTCAGTTAGCTCATAAATATCATATCCCAGTAAGGCCATTGGTAGGTCCTTCCTCTATATTCTTGGCACTTATGAGCTCAGGTTTTAATGGTCAACAATTTCAGTTTCACGGGTATTTACCATTGGATGATAAGGCCTGTAGCAAAAAAATACAGGAACTTGAAGGGCAATCGAAGCAGCATGATATCTCCCAAATTTTTATGGAAACACCATATCGAAATACGGCCATAATCAAACGTATTTTATCTCAATGCAATGATTTTACCCGTCTTTGCATTGCATGCGATATAAGTCTGGAAACCGAAGAAATTATCTCTAAACCTATTGGTGAGTGGAAAAAAATGCAAAAACATACTGATAATGATCTCATAAAATGGAATAAACGCCCAGTGATTTATCTTTTATATGCTCATTAGTTGAGAAATTAGCTCATGAAAATAGCACCTTAAATGCCAATATTTGCTAGATAGGCCCAAGTTTAGGTTTTCTGTAAACAACTAAAAAGAGTATCTTACCAATCATTTACAGTGCTGTTTGTCCAAATATACATGAACTCAAAGCTGCCTTTACCTTTTTTTTCTGAACATACTCTGTCAATCTGCATGACACACAAAAGTCTTTTGTGGCGTTTTACACTATTCTCTATAATGGTCGCGGTTTTTTCATTAACTAACATAAGAGTTCAAGGCAGTAATCCAGCCTTTGAACAAAATGAGAGTCGATTTTCTACCTCTTCCGATGATACATTACGCATGAATCGAATATCATTCACACCAAGAAGCGATGGTTTAGGGTATGTAATTCGCTTTCATCAATCTACCCGCGTGGATTCTTTTTCTTTGATCCAACCAGCTTCCGATTTGATCCAACTGGAGTTTTTTCACTCCAATATTGACACCCTTGGTATACAATTTCCTACCTATAATGAAGACGTTCAAGAGGTGCGACTCTACAAACTAGAGAATAGCTATGGGGTAGACATCTATCTCGGTCAACAACTACAAGTCATTAGTAATGCTTATACCGATATGCAAAGTAAAGATATATTGGTGGCATTGACCTATTCATCCACCAGAAAAGTGGAAGTATTCACACAACAATTTCTTGCCCGAAATTGGTACCTAAGTTTAAATCCAGATAATGCACTCGATGTACTAGCTCCAACAATGCCTAGCCAAGTAAACTTAGATCAAGAATATGAACAAGTTAAAGGCAAACTCCGCTTTGATACGGTCATTATTGATCCTGGACATGGAGGAGATGACCCTGGAAATATAGGCTATCGCAATATCGAAGAAAAAGATGTGGTTCTCTCCATCTCAAAAAAACTAGGGAGTTATATTGAAGAATACCTACCTGATGTGAAAGTCATTTACACCCGTGAGACCGATCGTTATGTAGATCTTGAGGAACGCGGTTCCATTGCCAACCGTGCAGAAGGCGATTTATTTATATCTATTCATGCCGATGGATGGACTTCTTCATCGGTATACGGAAGCTCGGTATTTTTCCTTGGTCTACACCGAAGCGATGCCGCGTTTGAGGTGATGAAGCGAGAAAACTCAGTATTCACAACTCATAGCCAAGAATTATTCAATTTGACCGAAGAGGATTTACTAATTTACGAACTTGCCCATTCTGGATACATAGCCACTAGCGAAAGAATTGCTTATATGATCGAAGATCAATTTAGAACACGAGCAAATCGCAAGTCAAGAGGGGTAAAACAGGCAGGTTTTGTAGTTCTTTATCAAGCATCTATGCCTGCTGTACTGATTGAGACAGGATTTTTAAGTAACCCCGCCGAACAACGATTTTTGACCAGTGATTATGGTCAGTCAATCATTGCATCAGCTATTTTTAGAGCCATTCGAGATTATAAAATAGAATATGAAAAAAACCAAAACTAATGCCTTGGTAATCGGGGTAGCTGGGGGAAGCGGATCGGGAAAGACCACCGTTGTAAACCTAATATGTGATCACTTTGGCAAGCAAAACATTCTTCGGATTGAGCATGATTTCTACTATCGAGATCTAAAGCACATGCCCTTGGCAGACCGTCTTCAGCAGAATTTTGATCACCCTGCTTCTCTAGAGACTGAATTATTAATCCGGCACTTAAAAGCATTGCTTAAGGGTTATCCAGTGCGGATACCTCAATATAATTTTGCTGAACACATACGCAATAATACCCATCTTGAAGTCCAGCCCACGCCCGTCATTATAATCGATGGAATTCTCATTTTCAGTGAACTTGAATTGCGTGAGCTCATGGATGTTAAAATATTTGTAGATACCGATGACGACGTACGCCTGCTACGACGTATTCGGCGAGATATTAGTGAACGAAAACGAGATTTAGACAGCATTCTCTTACAATACGAAACCTATGTACGACCAATGCACTTGAAATTTGTTGAACCCAGTAAACGATATTCGGATATAATCATACC
>MDTG01044408.1_pt1 | contig 12336 bp, 11 predicted proteins | sample 811421 | NCBI WGS metagenome assembly MDTG01 (sample SAMN05326645, study PRJNA326480) | marine metagenome | isolation source: seawater | place: Pacific Ocean: South East | collected 2011
AGGTGTAAGAAGGTTTTCATCTAAATGTGGCGGCAACTCATTTGTTCCGCGTGTATCAACTCTTAGTTTTGGGGAAGAAGAAGCTGTTGCGGTCATTCCAGATATCAATCAAGAACATAATTGTATGACTTAATTAGAAAAAAAGGTGAATTTTTAAAAGGTATTAATAGAGGCTTCTCAAAAAAATGAAATGCAATCCATGCAAAAAAAAATTATCCTCCTAATTATTTATGTTTAAAAAGATAATTTGTTAAGAGATCTGCAAGTTTAAAGATTAAAACAACTCAAGGAAAAATTAAAGATAAATTACAAAAAGATTTTCATGAATGAATATCTTGTAATGCTGAAACTGATAAGACTTGATTCTGCAATGCCGCAATCCCTTCTACTGCTGCACTAGCACCTTTTAAGGTCGTTAAAGTGGGGACTGAATAGTCTAGAGCTGCCTTCCTAAGATATTTGTCATCATAAATCGCTTGTCTTCCAATAGGTGTGTTTATAACTAATTGAACTTTTCCAGATCTAATCATATCCTCAATATTAGGTCTACCTTCATGAACTTTCAGAACCATTTCTACATCTAAACCAGCTTTTTCAAGATATTTAGAAGTCCCGGAAGTTGCTAAGAGTGAAAAACCTAACTCAATCAACCTTTTAGCAACAGGAATTAATGCAGGTTTGTCTCGATCATGAGTAGACAAGAAAACAAAACCGGAAGTAGGTAATCCCTCACCAGCTGCAAGTTCGGATTTTGCATATGCCATACCAAATGTTTCGGCAGATCCCATCACCTCACCTGTTGAACGCATTTCAGGTCCCAAAAGACTATCTGAGCCTGGGAAACGTCTAAATGGCATAACAGCTTCCTTGATTGCTTGAAGGGGTGGAATCGGCTCTTGGTTCAAACCAATATCTTTGAGTTTTTTTCCAAGCAATAACTGAGTTGCTATTTTCGCAAGAGGGATGCCAGTAGCTTTAGAGACAAAAGGAACTGTTCTAGAAGCCCTTGGATTTGCCTCAATGATGAAAACAATTTCATTACCTTTGTTATCTCTTTTAACAGCAAATTGAAGATTAATTAAACCAACAACATCTAGCTCAATAGCTAAGGATTTAGTCCATTTTTTGATTGTTTTAATTGATTCAGTAGAAAGCGTTATTGAAGGTAAGCAACAAGCTGAATCACCAGAATGAACGCCAGCGGGTTCAATGTGTTCCATTAAACCACCAATAACAACATCTTTACTGACATCACATAAAGCATCTACATCGACCTCAATTGCGTTTTCTAAGTATTGATCAATAAGTATTGGATGATCAGGCTCAACATTAACTGCTTCTTTTATGTACTTTTCTAATTCATCTTGTTCATAGACAATTTCCATAGCTCTTCCACCGAGAACATATGAGGGCCTAACAACCACTGGGTAACCAACTTCACTAGCAATTGCAATTGACTCTTCAAAGGTTCTTGCAAGACCATTTCTAGGTTGTCTAATATTCAATCTCCTCAAAACATTATCGAATTGCTCTCTATCCTCAGCTAAATCAATAGAGTTTGGTGATGTGCCTAAAACTTTAGTCCTTAACTTATTATTTTTTGATTTTTCTAGCCAATTAACAATTGGTAGAGATAGTTTTAATGGTGTTTGTCCTCCAAATTGAACAACTATTCCATTTGGTTCCTCAAATTCAATAACATTTAAAACATCTTCTAAAGTTAGAGGCTCGAAATAAAGTATGTCACTTGTATCGTAATCAGTAGAAACAGTTTCAGGATTACTATTTATCATAATTGTTGTGACATCTTCCTCTTGAGCTTGATAAGAAGCATGGCAACAACAATAATCAAATTCAATACCTTGTCCAATACGATTTGGTCCTCCTCCAAGTATTAAAATCTTATTTCTTTTTTCAACTTTAACCTCATTGGAATTTATATTTTCGATTATGTTTCCTAATTTATCAATTTTGAATACGGGTCTCTCATATGTTGAGTAATGGTATGGTGTATTAGATGAAAATTCAGATGCACAAGTATCAACTGTTTTGAAAATTGGTAATATTTTAAATGAATCTCTTTTTTCTCTGACCTCCAATTCATCTGAATCAAGCGCAAATGCGATTTGACGATCAGAGAATCCTATTTGTTTTAAATAAAATAAAAAATTATAACTTAACTGATTAACATTATTAAATTTATGTAGCTCATTTTCTGCATTTACTATATTTCTCAACTTAGATAAAAACCAAGGATCTATTTTAGAAAATGAAAAAATATCACTATCAGATCTTCCCTGCTTCATTGCCAATCTGACATACATTATTCTATCAGGAGAAGGAGTTCTTAATAATCTCTCTAATTCAATAGCAGGGACATCTTCATCAAGGCGGTCACATCCCCAACCACTCAGTCCTGTTTCAAGGGATCTTACAGCCTTTTGAAAAGATTCTTCAAAACATCTTCCTATGGCCATCGCCTCACCGACTGACTTCATTGAAGTAGTTAAGATAGAAGAACTACCTGAAAATTTTTCAAATGCAAAACGCGGAATTTTAGTAACTACATAATCAATTGAAGGCTCAAAACACGCTGGTGTTTTACCAGTAATATCATTAATTATCTCGTCTAATCTATATCCAACTGCCAAAAGAGCCGCAATTTTAGCAATAGGAAAACCAGTAGCTTTACTTGCCAAAGCAGATGATCTACTAACACGAGGATTCATCTCAATTACTACAATTTCCCCATTGATGGGATTAATTGCAAATTGAATATTGCTACCACCCGTTGCCACGCCTATTTCTCTAATAATAGAAATTGAATAATCTCTTAATCTTTGGAATTCTCTATCAGTTAATGTTTGAGCAGGAGCTACAGTAATAGAATCTCCAGTATGGATCCCCATGGGATCAACATTTTCAATACTGCATACAATTACAACATTATCTGATAAATCCCTCATAACTTCCAATTCAAATTCTTTCCAACCTAAAAGAGATTTTTCTATGAGTATTTGAGAAACTGGACTTGCATCTAAACCCGTTTTACATAATTCAAGAAATTCATCATGGTTATAAGCGATACCTCCTCCACTTCCACCTAAAGTAAAAGCAGGGCGAATAATTTTTGGAAATGAAGAAATTTTATTTCCTACAATTTCAGCCTCTTGAAGATTAGATGCTATCCCTGATGGACATACTTGAACTCCAATATTATTCATTGCTAGTTTGAACAAATTTCTATCTTCTGCTTTTTTTATTGCTTTAAGATCGGCGCCAATTAATTCAATATCGTGTCTATCTAAAATTCCAGATTCAGCTAACTCTACTGAGATATTTAAAGCAGTTTGTCCTCCCATCGTTGGGAGAAGTGCATCAGGCTTTTCCTTTTCAATAATTTGTTTAACAACTGAAGATGTAAGCGGTTCAACGTAGGTCCTGTTCGCTGTCTCCGGATCCGTCATTATTGAAGCAGGATTTGAATTCACCAAAATGACTTCAAAACCCTCTCTTCTTAAAGCTTTACATGCCTGGGTACCGGAATAATCGAACTCACAAGCCTGACCAATAACGATTGGTCCAGACCCTAGTATCAAAATCCGACGTATATCTTTACGCCGTGGCATGAGATTTTCTTGTAAACTTCATTTATGTCATTCATTTTAGGTATCTGTTTACCATCTACTTTCTAGATCAGCAAACTACTATTAAAGTTTAGCTAACCACTGAATAAGTAACCAAAAGTATGAGCGAACTACAGCGCCTAAAAGGGCTGCTGCCACCAGAAAACCAAAGCTGGGTTTTTATTGAAGCCGCAGCAGCATTAGATCCTCCATTAATCACGCTTGAAGAAATAGGGCGAGATGAAGTAGAGATTCAAATTGATCTTGAGCAATGGGACTACCTAGCTCAAGACCATAGGAATTTACTTTTTTGGCATGAAGTGGGTCGAATTCAAAATGACACAATTCCCAGGGACGGTTGGGAAATGGCAGCACTCGCAATAGGTTTGGGTGGTGCCATAGGTGAGTTATGGGTTCAAGATGGGTTATTGCTTTTGATGGCATTAGGGTTATCTGGATTCGCAGGTTATCGACTGTACTTAAAGAACAATTCAGAAAAACGCTTACAAGATGCTATATCTGCTGATGAAAGAGCTATTGATTTAGCATGTAGATTCGGATATAGCGTTCCAAATGCTTATAAAAGTCTTGGTGGAGCATTAAAAGATTTAGTAGAGAAATCTAGAAAGAAAAAAAAGCGTACATTTTATGAGGACAGATTAGAAGCTTTAAGGAAAAGTGCTGAGAGGGCAAGAGCAGAAATGGCATCTCAAGAAGGTTCTAACCAATCTGTAACTAGTGAGAATGTTTATGGATAGTAGATTGTTAGTTGAATTAGCTGCAATTGCTTGCGATGGTATAAAAGCAGGAAATATAAAACTTTTAAGAGTAGACGAGGTCTCAAGTATCGCTGATTGGATATTAATTACAGAGGGACTTTCAGATGTTCAAGTTAGGGCGATAGTTAACAATGTAGAAAAGACATTAAAAGAAGAGGCTGACATTTTACCTCTTAGAAAGGAGGGTATTAATGAAGCGAAATGGGCATTATTAGACTATGGTGATCTTATAATTAATGTTTTTCAACCTAATGAGCGAAAATTTTACGATTTAGAATCATTTTGGAGTAATGGAATTATTCACGATTTTACTGAAAATAAATTGAAAGCTTTAAAAAATGAATAATATAATTTGCCCTGTTCCTTTAAAGCAAAGACCATTAAATGAATTTAATAGTATTAGAAATTCCTGGATAATATCCTGGCCTTTGCTCGATAAAAATATTTTTTACAGAAAGTTAATATTTAGTTGGTTTTTAATTTTACCAATAAGTTTAATAATTTCATCCGGAAGTAATATACTTAAAAGTAATATTTTTGATCTAACAATTGTAAGTCTAACAGCATCTCTATTATTCCCCATATTATTATTATTTAGGCAATGGTTAAGTTGGATTTACATATACAAACGACTCAATGCTGTAAACATTGAATATGAAGAATCAGGTTGGTATGATGGCCAGGTTTGGGAAAAGCCTATTGATTGGAGAGCAAAAGATTTGCTAATAGCTCAACACCAGGTTAAACCGATTTTGAGCCACTTAAAGAAGATATTCATAACCTTGTCGATAGGAATTTCAATCTTGTTATCTTTTACGTTTTTACTATTAAATAAATAATGAACATAAAAAACGAATATCAAAGAAGTAATAAAGATTATTTAAAAGTCTTCGTTAAAAGAGGTTCAAGTGTTGAATCAATCCATAGGGCTCACGCTTCTATTTGTAATACGAAAGGCAGAACTTTAATGAAAGCTGGTTCATCTGAATATGAGACTTTCATCCGATCAGCATTGAAACCTTTTCAAGCATTACCATTCGTTACTAGTGGTACTTCAGAAAAATACGGTTTAGATAACAAAACCTTAGCCCTAGCATGCGGTTCTCATTGTGGTACAGCAGATCAAGCGAGAACAGCCTTCAAACTTCTCTGGAATGCAGACATAGATATAAATGAGCTTAAATGTCCAATTCCTCAAAATAGAGAAAGCAAACTTCAACATAATTGCTCGGGAAAGCATTCAGCCTTTCTCGCAACCTGCAAAAAAATGAACTGGAACCTAGAAAGTTATTTGATGGGGCATCATCCACTTCAAAAAGAAATATTCAGGAGAGTTGCAGAGTTACTAAAAATACCTGCTGAAGAATTAATTGCAGAAAGAGATGACTGTGGAGCGCCTACTTTGCTTTTACGTTTGTCTCAAATGGCCCTTTTGTATGCTCATTTATCTAGATCAGACCAACCAGAATTTGAAAAAATAACTCGAGCAATGACTCATCATCCAGATCTTGTTGCAGGTGAAGGATGTTTTGATTCAGAGTTAATCAAAAGAGGTCACAACCAAATTATCAGTAAAGGAGGAAGTGAAGGTATTCAATGTATTGGTCTTCTTGGAGAGGGAATTGGCCTATCAATTAAGGTTGAAGACGGATCGAAAAGAGCTAAACATGCCGTAGCTATTCATCTTCTTCGACAACTTGAATGGATCACTCCCTCGGCTTTAGAAGAACTTAATGAAATTGCTCTCCAAAAGAAACCTGGAATTTATCTGGAGGTTGAAGGGCAATTAAAGGTCCCTTAACTAAAACAAACTAGTCACGAAGGTCACAAAAAGATGTATGCTTTATAAATAACGCGGGGTAGAGCAGTCTGGTAGCTCGTCGGGCTCATAACCCGAAGGTCGGAAGTTCAAATCTTCCCCCCGCCACCAATTACAACAAGGGCTATTAGGCCCTTTTTTTATGTCAATAACAAGCTTTCATTAGTTTAGTAAAGATGAAATTAATTTATCTACGTTATCCTCCGTTTACCCACGTTTACCACTCTCAAGGAAACTTTCAAGGAAACTTTCAAGGAAACTTTCAAGGGAAGTTACATGCATCGGGCCAGGGAGCCGAAGGTCGCATAAGAAAAAAATTAAAACTGTTTTATACGTAAACTAAACAAGAAAAAAGCTTACTCTTAACTTTGCTTACAGCAAGAAGATTAGTTGAACTAAATCAACTAGAAAGGTTAAAAAAATAATTTAAAATGCGCCAGCTACTAATACTTCCATTCCTTCTTGGGGTTTCTTTACCTGCTCAGGCAGAAATTGATCCAAAAGTCCGTAAAGCTTGTTTGCCTGCTGCGGATTTTGAAGGATGTGTTCGTTCATATACTCAACCAAAAGCCAAATTTGAACAATTAGATTTTCTTGGACGACCAATAATTAAAGGTTGGAAAATGGTAGAAGACAGACCGAATAATCAAGTATTTTATTCTAATGATAAGGATGTACGCAAAGTAAAAGTTAGAGGAGATTTCGGGAGATATATAACTTATGAATATGTCCAAAGAGTTTATGACGAGGGTGCTTCTGCAACTTCTGGATTCAGTTCAACAATTGGATCAGGAACGACTAATTGTTATGGATATGGATCCTCAATGAGTTGTACTTCAACTCCTCCTCCAACGATAAATATCCCTGGTCGTGCAGGTAGATCAGCAGGAGTAAAACAAAGAAGAGTTAGGATTATTGTTGATTGTTTGGCTAGGACAGCTAAATGGATTCCATTTGATAAATCTAAAGGAAGAGCAACAAAATGGGAAAGTTTTGAAGGATTACCAAGTACTCAACCGATAGCTGATATTAATTGCTCGAAAATTAATTCTTTACCCGAATCAGACTATTTGAAACTTAAAAAAGGTCGTACTAATCAAGATGATTTATTAGCTCAAGAAGTTCTTCCTGGAAGTACTCCTGAACAGATTAGAAATCTGGAATGGAATATACGGAAAACAAAAGAGAGGAAGAACAATGAAAATAGAATTATGTCACCAATGGATATGGATTAAATAAAACGCTTAAAAGATCAGAGAAAGAAAGTTAATCCTCCTAGTAAATAAAAGAATTTTTGTTGTTGAGCTTTAAAGGTTTTGATTTCTGTTTTTTTTGACCATTCTTTTGATTGCTGAAAATATGATTTCATATAGCAAATTTAAAACCTCAAGGAAACCACCAAGGAAACTCGAAAATCAATTACTAGTGATAGCAAGGAATCTATTCTTTATACCTTATGGCTCATAACCCGAAGGTCGGAAGTTCAAATCTCCCCCCCGCCACCAATTAGAATCGAAGCCCTCTCGGGCTTTTTTATTGCTATTTTTTATATTAAGCTAGTGGACTTATATAAAGATTAATAAATGGCAAGACCCCAGTGATAGAGAGATTCTTTTAATTAGTCCAAGTGCACTCAATCACACTTTTACAACTTAACGACCTTCGTGCTGGGGACCCGACGTGTATATGAGTTTCTAGCTAGATCAACTAGAAAGTGAAAAATGGCGTTTACTACTTCCCCCTATTGCTGCTTTTGAATTTCCAAAAATGGCTTGGCTGGTATTCCTGAAGAATAGAAAGACCCTGGGCTCGTCATAAACTAAAAGCTATGAAATATAGAAATAATAAGTAGGTTTTTATTGCTAGTATAATAATTGTTGAAGCTTTTAATGTGATATTTAGAAGCTCTAAGAATGCAAAGCAAATTTTTAATTATATATATATTATGAATAATTATTAGCTTTCAAAAAAACATGATGGTACAAATAGAGTTTTACACTGTGAAATAGTAAAAGAAATTGAGTATAATAAGATAAATTATTTCTTTATCCTAAAACTATATAAATGAAAAAAGACAATTTAAAGAGAATCATCAAACAATTCGAAACCTTGATAGAAGAGTTGAAAAGTGAAGTATACTCAGATAAAGATTCATATGTTCATCCTTGGGATGAACATATGAAAAATACTCCTAGGATAATTAACTCAGAAGATGATGATGGATATGCCGATTAATTAGATATTGATGATTTTTTAGAAAAGAGTAGAAAAGCAAAAACCTTGCAAGAATAGTTTTAGTACATTTACCTATTGCAATAGAGCCATATTAAAAGCAAATTAAATAAAAATAATTAGCTAATGGCATCATTACCTCAACTAGTAAAAGCCACTCCTCAAGGAGGGACAATTCATAAATATCAACTTACAGGTGGTAAAACCTCATTCATGAGATATCTGGGCTGTTACCTTGGTACATGTAAATTCTGCAATGACATTGAGGAAGCATCAGAATTTGTTTCTAGCATTGAGCTTTCTCCAAAAAGCTTTTAAGCACAGGATTTAGAGAAAAAAAAATTGGTTAAGGATTAAAGGGTTGACCGTACAATAAAAATTGAAGTTTTTTTATGTAAATTTAATCGATACTCGAAGGGTTTAGGTGCTATTTTTTTTGAGTAATTAAAAGTATTGGGAGAATACTCTTTTAATGAGACAAATTTCCTCTCACGAAGAGATCTGATCGTCTATGAACGAAGAAAAAGGAAAAGAAAATAAATCTTTTGAATATGAGACTAATAATCTCATTAGTTCGAGTTTTAATGAGAAAAAAAGTTTAAAAGAGTTAGAAAATATAGCCTCAAAACCTACTAATCAGCTAACAAACGGATTATTGGGTTGGTATTCAGTTTCTAGCAGCGAGTCAATAAAAGAAGGGAAATTAGAACATTTCACTATTTATAATGAACCCCTTATTTTATATCGCGATAGGGAAGGTATTGTTAGATGTGTAAAAGATGTATGCCCTCATAGAGGAGCATCATTTTTAGGAGGAGAAGTTATTAACGGGCAACTTGTTTGCCCCTATCATGGAGCAAGATTCTCATCTCAAGGCAGTTGTACTAATTTAGATCGGATAACATGTCAACACATAATTGATTCTAATTACGACAATTATGCAAAAAGTATAAAACTTTTTCAATATCCATGTATAGAGAAAGAAGGATATATATATATATATTATACTGGCAAACCCCTTGCTAATATTGAAGACTTTGAAATTAAATTCTCATTAAATAGCTTACTACCTGATTCATATGGCTTCCCTTCATTGGAATATGAGTATGAAGAAGTCTATGTAGATTTCAAAGCAGATTGGGCAAGAATCATTGAAAATCATCTAGACATTTTACATGTATTTTGGATGCATGGAGATACGATTCCAGACAAGAATGTAAATAGAGATACAATCACTAGCTTTAATCAGAAAATAAAACGAGACAATAGGCAAATAGAGAGTATATATTCTTATAAAACAAACGGGCAAGAAGAATTTATCAGAATAAAGTTTGTACCTCCCGGTAGAATATTTATTTACAAAGGCTCACCAGAGAGTACTAGATATATACAAGTATTGGATCATATTCCACTAGGCAATAACAAGGCAAGAGTAATAGTCAGGCATTATAGAAAGTTTCTTAAAAATAAATTATTTACAAAATTATTTTTATTTACTCAACTTCAACATAGGACTTTTTATAAAATCTTCTCAGAAGACTATTTAGTATTAAAGACCCAAACATTCAATGAACAAATGGGTTACATACAAAAAGATAATGTCAAATTGCTTGGAGAGGATAAGATGGTCCAATATTATTGGGATTGGCTACAAAATGCATTAATAAAAGAGAAGCCATGGGATTTACATCCCACTAACTCATTAACCAATTCAGTGCATGATGATAGAGGTTTGCAATACCCGCCAGAAAATCCAGAATTAGCAATAAAAAATAGCAGAACTATTTTAATAAAGCTTATAACAAGATTATTATTTCCTATAAGCTTTATTCTTTTATTAATTTAAAAAAATAGTTTTATTCATGAGAGTTAATTCTCTGGAAGATTCAGCAAAATGGGCTAGTTTTAGAAATATAAATCTTTATATTGATCAGAATAAAATCTTATCAAATATCAATTTAAATTTAAATTATGGTGAAAATACTGTGATACTTGGTCCCAATGGATCTGGTAAGTCAAGCTTTTTGAAACTATTAAATAGATCTGTTTATCCATTAATTTCAAAAGATAGCTCATTAAAGTTATTTGAAAATGAAAATATTAATATTTGGGATATAAGAAAAAGGGTTGGATTCCTCTTTAAGGAAATGGAACACAGAGTAAAGAAAGATGTTAAATTATACGACCTTATAGTATCTGGTTTTTCTGGGACGTTTAACTCTAGATATTTGAAATTACTCACCAATAAAGAAAAAGAAAAAATAGAAGAATTAATTAATCAATGGGAACTGGAAGACATAATACAAAATGATTTTAAATCATTATCTGATGGGCAAAAAAGAAGAGCTTTACTCGCCAGAGCAATGGTTTTTGAACCTAAAATATTAGTACTTGATGAACCATTCTGCAATCTAGATATAAAATCTAATTATATTTTAAATAGAAATCTTATAAGCCTCATTAACAAGTCAGTAAATATAATATATGTCACCCACAATTTAGAATCAATTCTAGCCAAGACAAATAGAGTCCTTATGATGAAAAGAGGCACAATAATAAATGATGGAAACCCAAATGAGTTAATAAACTCAAAAACAGTCAGTGATCTTTTTGAAATGTCTGTTAGGGTTGTCAAGCAAGATGATTATTGGAGAAGTATTCCAATAGACAGCTAAATAATTACAAGAAGGAATGCAATTAAAAATATAACAAGAAAAATTAAATACTTATTATTGAGTGAAAAATAATTTAATTTTATCATTTGATTTCTTCTTACTTTTTTAACTCCATAAGGATTACCACACGAAGTACAAACTAACCTTCCAGATAATGCACGATCAGCTCTCAATCTAGAGCTTCCGCAAAACAAGCATTTATTTGCATTCATTATATTTAAATTAATTCAGGAAATCATCAAGGAAGGCTAATGGTTCGCTCATTTTACTGGAATATCCTAAAAGAGATTCGGAAGTAAATTTATACACTAACTCATTATTTTCATTAAATAGGAATGTAGCACCTCTCTGTGTTAAGAAAGATGAGTCTGGTACATAAGTTTTCCAATTCTCAAGAATTTCAATCATATTCATAAGTCGTCTAGTAGCCAACTCAAAAGGGCGTAAAATATCTTTTTTAGAAAAAATCTTAAACATTTTTCCTTTGAATAAAGAAAGAGATCCTATTTTTATAAGCTCATCTGAAGCAAACAAACTTTTTGAATTTTTATCGCCAACATAACCTCGTAAAACCTCTTTAATTGTTCCTCTGGAATTTATGCCAGCACACATGATTAACAAATTTATAATTGAAGGCAATGGTGAGACAAAACCAGCATTCAACCCAAGTTTTTCGTGAAGGTCGGAATTCGATACTGCAAGAACATTTTTGATATCTATTTTATTAAACCTACAAAAGAATTCTTTAGCTTTTTCATTTCCAATACCTATCACCATTAAATCTACTGAGTTATTAGCAAGCTTCTTAGCTTGGGAAGCCAAAAGTTGAGAATATTCAAAACTATCAAAATCAGCAAAAGATCCCAAAAGAACAATTAAGCGCTTTTTATTTGAAAAAAAAATGCTTTCATCAGGAAAAAAATCACAAAGGGTATTTTTTAAGTCCATCAATTATTAATAAATTGTTATCAAAATAACAAACTTAAAAAGGGTAATAAGACTTTTTTAGAAGTTAAAAATTTAAAAGCTTAGTGAAAGTAAGGAATTTGACTAAATAGCCAACCCATACCACGAAGTTTTAGTTCAGTAGCAGATGATCACCAAATATGTACAAAACCTACAATTTCAATAAGCAATGTGAAGGGATATGGAACTTATAGAGCTGTAAATATATCCTCTTACTGTTCTTTGTTGTTTTTTTCTCG
>MDTG01197277.1_pt1 | contig 12336 bp, 13 predicted proteins | sample 811421 | NCBI WGS metagenome assembly MDTG01 (sample SAMN05326645, study PRJNA326480) | marine metagenome | isolation source: seawater | place: Pacific Ocean: South East | collected 2011
ACGAATGTAAGAATTGTGGGAAAAAATACAAACATTATCAAAGTCGTTGGAAACATGAGAAAAATTGTAAGTTTATGGCAGTTGTTATTAAAGATAAATCTGACGAAAGTTTAAAAGATAAAATCAATGATTTGGAGAAAGAAATAAATATTTTAAAGAAAACATCTGGAGTATCTCAAATTATTGGAACAATTAATAATAATCAACAAAATAACATAGTTATCAATAATTTTGGCAATGAAGATATGTCTTATATATCAAATTTGGATATTAAGAAAATATTAATGGCTGGTCCATTTACTTCAATACCAAAATTAGTAAATAGAATACATTTTGACAAAGATCATCCAGAAAATCATAATTTAGCGATAACCAATAAAAAATCTAAATATGGTTCAATAAGAAAAAATAATAAATGGCAAATGATTTTAATTAAAGATATGCTATCAAAAATTATTGAAACTAAATTTGAGTATATAGATGAGGCATATAAAGGAATCAAAAAAGATATACCTAAATATAAAAAAAAATGTTATGAAGCGTTTCAAAGTAAATTAGGATTTGATGAAGAAGAAAGAAAGCAGCTCGAAGATAGTTTATATATGGCAATAATGAATTGCACTAAAATGTTGGGTTTAAAAGTAAAGTAAGTATTTATGCAATGTAACAACATAGATACATTAAACTAAATAATATTACTAATGAACACCAAATAAATGTATTACTCAATATATCAAAATGTTTAATCATATAACCACCATCTTCATTTAATTTATAACCTCTTTTTAGATAGTATTCTCTTACACCAACACCAGAAATAATTGAAATTCCATTTTTATTGTGTTGTTTACATATTTCTTCTGCCTTTTGGAGTAGTTTTTTACCTAATCCAGAATGTTGACTTGCTGAATTATTCTGAGTTTTAATATTTAAGACTTTACCATATACATGAAGTTCACGAACCATACCTTTATTTTTCAAACTATTGAATATTATTTCATTATTATTATCTGGAATTCTTAATCTCAAAAATCCATATAACGTATACATATCGTCTTTGTTCACATATTCTAAGAAATACTCAGTTCCTTCTGAACCCCTATATTTATGAATCTTTAAATAAGGGTTTTTAATTTTTCGTCCTTTTACTTCACGGCACCGTGTGCACCAACATTTAACTCCAAGTTCTTTTGAGCGTGCTTCTACAACTTGGCGAAGATTTGTAACTGGGTTACCTGCTAATATATAATCATTTGGTATATCACGAATAATTCTAGTAAATCTTATCCAAGGTGCTTTAACACTGAGTTTTCTTAAGTGAATAATTACATCTATTAATAAATTTAAATCTTTTGTAGCATAAGGTGTATATGAACCTTCGCGATACCATTTTTCAATTTTTGTAAATGGTGTTGTTTGACAAGGATAAACCTTGATTTCGTCTGGTTGTAAATCTTGAGTATAAATTAAATATTCCCACATAACCATATCTAGTTTTGGACTTGAATCGGGTAAATCTGGCATAAAATGAGTAATTAATTTACCACCAGCATTTTTCCATTTTTTTATTCCGGCGATACTATCTTCAATTGTATGACCACGATTAATTTTTTTTAATATATGGTTATATGTACTTTGAACGCCAAGTTGTAATCGAGTGCATCCATAACTTCGTAATCGTTTAATTTCATCATCACCATCTTTACCAGTTAATGAATCAGGACGTGTTTCAAGCGTTAATCCAATAACGCGACATTCAGCAGTTTCATTAAATTCAATTTCTGTTTGTAAGTCTCTTGGATATCTATAAGTTCCATATGGAAATGTATTACATGCGTAATATAAATCTCGAATAAAAGTTTCTTGGTATGTTTGATTAATTTCTGACCAAGTTCCACCAAGAACAATTAATTCAATTTTAGTTGTTGGGTGTCCCGTAACCATATAACTAAATAATCTTGTGTAGATTTGTTCAACCGCACTAAATTTACATTTAAAACCTCGCGCACATGCAGGTTCACGAAGTAAATAACTCTTGGGCATAACTTGTTTGCCTTTACTATCTACTTGTGTTGGACAAAAATGACAATCATGTTTGCAAGTAAATCTTTGTTTTACAATTTCACCAGTTTCTTTGTCTTTGAATTTTGGATATGGGTCAACAATAACACTAACACTAATTATACCAGATAGTGAACGCATATTTTTTACGATTAAATGTTTTTCAAGTATTGGTAATTTTTTAATATCTTTGTTAAATCTAAGTAAATTATAGTAAGCTAAAATATGTATTTTTCTAGGTTGAAAATGATATTTTTTTCTTAGTGTTTTCATTATGTTGTTGTAAACGTTTTTTTGACATTGAATTGCTTCAACTGTTGTATATAAATCACATAAATCTCGGGTAAAATTATCAAGTATTTTAATGTCTTTAACTTCGCTTATAATCATCATTAATCGTTCAAATATAGATCTAATATTACCAATCATTGGGTCATATATACTTGGATACATGTCTACTAAATCAGGGAAATAATCTTCTAATTTTAAAATTTTTTCAGGTTTTTTATCACCTAACATGAAGTCTTCGATATCACGCGTGAAATCTTTTTCAAGAATATTTGAAATCATATTTTGAGAAAAATATATAGAAAAAAACGATTATCAAATTTTAATTTAATAATTTGATATTAAAAATATAGATTTTAAGATATAAAAATTATCGTTCTTAATAAATATAAAGATGACAGATTTAGAAAAAAACGAACCATTGTTACGCGAGAATCCAAATCGCTTTGTTCTTTTCCCAATTCAACACCATAAAGTATGGGAAGCATATAAAAAAGCAGAAGCCAGTTTCTGGACAGCAGAAGAGATTGATTTTTCAAAAGACTTAGAAGATTGGAATAAATTAAATAAAGGAGAAAAACATTTTATTAAAAATATTTTAGCATTCTTTGCAGGAAGTGATGGAATTGTATTAGAAAATTTATCACAACGCTTTAATAATGAAGTGCAAATTCCAGAAGCAAGATGTTTTTATGGATTTCAAATGGCAATAGAAAATATTCACAGTGAAACTTATTCACTATTAATTGACAAATATATTAAAGATTCCGAAGAAAAAGCACATTTATTCAACGCTATTGAAACGATACCATGTGTATCAAAGAAAGCAAATTGGGCAGTTAAATGGATGCAATCCAAAGATTCTTCATTTGCTACTCGATTAGTTGCATTTGCTGCCGTAGAAGGTATTTTCTTCTCAGGTAGTTTTTGTGCAATTTATTGGTTAAAACAAAGAGGATTAATGCCTGGTTTAACATTTAGTAATGAATTAATTAGTCGCGATGAAGGTATGCATACTGAATTTGCGGTATTGTTATATGGTATGTTGGAATACACAAAATTATCCCAAGAAACAATACATGATATCATTACCGAAGCAGTTAAAATTGAAAAAGAATTTATTACAGATAGTATACCATGTGATTTAATTGGAATGAATTCTAGATTAATGAAACAATATATTGAATTTGTAGCCGACCGTTTAATTGTTCAACTTGGATACGAAAAAGTTTATAATGTCAAAAACCCCTTTTCATTTATGGAGTTGATAAGTATTACTGGTAAAACAAATTTCTTTGAACGTCGTGTAAGTGAATATAGTATTTCAAATATTGGTAAAGAAAAAGAGGAATGTGATTTTGGATTAGATGCAGATTTTTAAATAATTTAATAATTAAAAATATTTTTTTTATTTAATTTTGCATTTATTATGTTTATTTAATATAACAAATGAAAACTCATACAAAAATAATATTACTCATCATGGCAGTTTTGTGTTTGATACCAGCATCAACAGAATTATTTAAAGTTGTTCGTGATTTTCATGGAGAAAGAAAAGTTATAGACAATAAAATGGACGAATCACCACACGAACAATTAAAAGATCTTTTATTGTCAAAATATACAAACAAATACATTAAATTGGCACCAATTATGAAATATGATGAATATAAAAAAGCAACATTAGAAGTTGAACTTGAAGTTTACTTAAATAAAATGTTGCAAAAATATGTTAGTGAAATCAATGACAAATTAAATCAAAATTATTATTTAATGGATTATGAAAATGTCATTGTCCAAGAAGATAATAATGGAAGTGTTCAATATATAGCAGATGTTTTTATACATGATAAAGATTTACATGTAGTTCAAAAACTTATATTTGATTTTATTGTTCATCAAGACAAAACAGTTTGGTTAAATAAGATCATTCATAGTAACGCCAGAGAACCATTAGAACATAGTGATAATTACAAAGATATGCATGGTATAACAACAAACCAAATAATTAAAGATAATAATGTTTTAATGAATGGTGAAGTTAGTGGCAATAAAGTAATCAATTTAGATTATACACCATTAAAATTAAAAAATGCATCTGATAAAAAAAAATTAGTATCAGAAGAATTAAATGGATGGATATTAAATAAAGACGTTCAAGAGTTAACAGATCAAGGTGTTGGTTCTTGGCCTTGTGGTGCAAGTAGTGAAACTTGGGATAAATATGGAATATTAACAAATAAGTTACCAAAAAAACCTTGTAATGGTGGATATAATCAAGCATATGAAAAAAGAGCAATACAACCTTATTCAAATCCAGTTTTAGGCGAAGAATCACCCAATCAAGACGGTGAATATTCTAAATATTTTAGTTTAGATAGAGGAATACCTAGTTTTCCTTAATTTTAGATAAACAGTTAAATACTAAATTAAATGATATACTAGGTAATTTATTATAATCAGTGTATTTATCACTAATAAAATTTGGATATAGTGATTTTTTATTATTTATATGATAACTATCGTTTGCTATCATATTTTTAAAAATTGATATTGGTTTATTTTCGTAAAATTTAAACAAATAAAAATCAATCAACCAACAAAAATTATTTCTAAATCCTGGGTCATTGTGAGTTTTACTACATATAGATTTCCAGTTATTTAAAACTACAGTATAAATATTTAATCCTTTTATATTTGTTGATAACTCTACGTGATTTATATTGGAATTTTTTATTTTATATTTTTCAATTAAGTAATTAGTAATATTATCTTTATCTTTTTTATCATTTTTATCAATAACATCAAAGAATTTCAAATTTTTTAAAAGCATAAATGTTGTATGATATTTTAATTTATTTGTATTTTTAGGTAAATATATATTTTTATGATAAAATATTGGAATAATACCAATATATTTTGAATAATCAATATCATATAATTCGTTGTTTTTCTCTAAATTAACAATGTTAATTTTTTTCTTTTTTTTCTTTTTAATTTTTTTAATAATTTTTATATCATCGGATACTATAGTTTTTCTAATTACGAAATTAGTTTTTGGAATTAATTTCATAATACTTTTATTATATAAGACTTTAATCTTTAATTATATCAACATATTGACGTATTCAGCAAGTTTAGAAACTGGCATTTTAGAAAGTATAAATACAAATTGATTGGGTTTTTTTTGTTTTAATAATTTTCTGAAATTAGTTTTAAGATTAACCAATTTAGCATCTTCAGTTATTTTATCTTCAATTTCAATTATTAATCCCATTTCATTTATTGTAAATGTTTCATTTAAGTTAACTAAATCTTTAAGATTTACATTACTCCAAAGTTTGGTATCTGTATCACCATATATATCTTTTAAAGTATTATTTAAGCATTCTGACGTACATAATTCGTCGGCCTTATCATCCGGAATACCGTATAAAACAATACTAATATCATTTAAAATTGCTTCTTTTGGTTCATCATCAGCAACAGCATCAACATCATCTGCAACGGCATCAGCAGCAACATCCATTACTTCTTCTTCACCAGCAGCATCAGCATCAGCAGCATCAGCAGCATCAGCAGCATCAGCCGCAGCATCCATTACTTTATCTTCTTCGCCTGCATCAGCAGCAACTTCAACATCTTCACCAACAGCTTCTGCAGGTTTATCAACAACGTTATTTACTTCTGGAACTACATTTACTTCTTCTGTAACTGTTGGTTCATCTTCAACACCATTATCGTTCATCGCACCACCATTTTGTAATTTTAAACGAAATTGTTCAAGAATTTCAGAACCTTCTTTAGAATATATAGAGTATTTTTTATTATTGTGAATAATATAATTCCAAGATTGCATTGTTATATAATATAATATATATAAAAATATAAGTTATTTTTATATTTATAGTTTAAAATGAACGAAAGTTTTACAACAAGTAATGATAGTTTAACAGATGTAGATATTGACACACCTTTATCACCACAACATAAATTAACAGTAGATACTTCAAAACAAAAGTGTGATTATGAATTAACGAAAGATATTTTTAAATGTTTATATGTAATATTTTCTATTTTTGGAACTTTAACTATTTTAGTAGTGGTTTTTTATTTTGGTTTAAAAGACACAAAGAAAAAATAATTTTATCTTTGTATAATTATATAAAATGCCAAAAGTAGCAAACAGTTTATTTGATTTATTAGGTGGAAAAAACTACAATCCATATAGTTTAATGTCTGCTGAATCAAGTTCAACAGATGGGTCTAGTTTAGCAGGATTATTCAAAATAGTTTTACTTGTATGTGCAGTTGTTGCATTATTAGGTGTTGGATATTTTGTATTCAAAACATTAACTAAATCTAGTGAACCAATGGCAGTTAAAGAACCAAAAGAAAAAGAATACTGCAGTGTTTAAATATAGAAAATTAATTTATTATTTATATATTATTGATTATAAAAATAATATATAGATATATTATATAAAATGTCTAGAGAATTAGTTCATCAACTTGGCGGCAATATTGCAAAAAAATTAGTTAAAAACGCAGAAAGTGTTATGGAACACGCAGGATCAGCTTTAAAAAGTACCGAAAAATGGGTTGTAGGTATGCTTACAAGTTCATCTATATTATTTTGGGTTGGAGTATCTGCCGTATTAGTTTTCTTAGTATGGAAACCTTGGGAACACTTAACCTTTGAACAAATGGAAGAAGACAAAGAAGGTAAAAAAGATGAAGAAAAAGATGACAAAGGATTATTATCTAAAGAAAATTTAGCAATGATGTCTGTAGTAGGAATTTTCGCTGCATTAGTAATGGCTGCTGTATTATTCATGATGAATCAATAGATTATATAAATTTTTATCATAACAATCTAATTATAAATATTTTTTATAATTTGTTTAGTTTGATTCAATAAATTAAAACTCCAAAACACACCCATAGTATAGATAAGTGAAAAAGAAATAACCCAATATAAGGGAAAGTCGTTTGCGTATAATAGAAAATTACCCATACAAATAATTCTTATATAAGCGTAAATAAACGTTTGACAAATTACCGAAATATTGGATAAAGAATTTTTTGTTTTAATAAAGTAATAAGAAAAGTATCCAGGTATATTAGATAATTCTCCTAAATAAAGAACATATGAAATTATACTTGGGTGACCATGGTCAAAAATTTTATTCAAGAAAAATAAAGCAACAGCGTGATGAACCAATAAAACTAAATTAGAAATATTTTTACGATTAAAGAAACTAGAATAATTATATAACATAAAATAACAATCATATAAAAAATAAGAATGAGAAAAATAATAAAAGTCGTTTATAAAGTTAACACTGAAATTATAATACAATAAATAAAAACCACAACAAAATAAAGCATGAAATAAACCAAAACAGTTACGAGTAAGTTTTACTTCATCATTAGTAATGTAAATACTAATAAAATCTTGTAAATATTCCCAAAATACAAAGTAGAATAAGATTTCAAACATTTTATAATTATATCATTTTATGTTTATATATTCATATTTATTTCTAAATCATAATTATTGAATATGAATGTTAGTTTAAAAGATAGTGACGCAGAACTTTTTGATTTAATAGAAAAAGAAAAAAAAAGACAATTAGAAAATATAGAATTAATTGCCAGTGAGAATTTTACTAGTCAAGCAGTTATAGAATGTTTAGGAAGTGTTTTAACAAATAAATATTCAGAAGGTTTACCAAATAAACGCTACTATGGTGGTAATGAATATATTGATAAAATTGAATTGTTGTGTCAAAAGAGAGCACTTCAAGCATATAATTTAAAAGATACTGAGTGGCACGTCAATGTCCAACCATACTCTGGTTCACCTGCCAATTTTGCAGTATTTACAGCACTTTTAAACCCCCATGATAGAATAATGGGATTAGACTTACCAAGTGGTGGTCACTTAACTCATGGTTTTATGACAAAAACACGTAGAATATCGGCAAGTAGTATTTATTTTGAATCATTGCCATACAAAGTAAATGATTCTGGATTGATTGATTATGATGAACTAGAAAAATTAGCAGTTTTATTTAAACCAAAAATGATAATATGTGGCGCGAGTGCTTATCCTAGAGATTTTGATTACGAAAGATTCAGAAAAATTGCTGATTTAGTTGGTGCTTATTTAATGTGTGATATGGCACATATTAGTGGATTAGTAGCAACACGATTACTTAATGACCCATTTAAATATGTAGACATTGTAACAACAACAACTCATAAAACATTAAGAGGACCAAGAGCAGGTATGATATTTTGCAAAAAAAATCTAGCAAAAAAAATAGATGATGCTGTATTTCCTGCACTTCAAGGTGGCCCACACAATCACCAAATAGCTGGAATAGCAACTCAATTAAAGCAAGTAATGACGAAAGAATTCAAAGATTATGCGTGTAAAGTAGTAGAGAATTCTAAAATTTTAGCAGAAGAAATGAAAAACTTGGGATTTAAATTATCTACCGATGGAACAGATAATCATTTGGTTTTAGTAGATTTACGTAATTTTGGAATAACTGGATCAAAAATGGAACTTGTTTGCGAAATGGTAAATATAAGTTTAAATAAAAATACAGTTCCTGGTGATAAATCTGCATTAAGTCCAAGCGGTGTTCGTATTGGAACGAGTTGTATGACTACAAGAGGTATGGAAGATTGGAAATCATTAGCAAAGTGGTTGTTACATTGTGTTAAAATATGTCAACTTAGACAAAAAGAATATGGTAAAAAAATCAGAGATTTTAAAAAAGATATTGAAAATGATGAACGAATTATATTATTAAAGAGTATTGTAAAGGGTTATGCAAAACAATTACAATTTTATGATTTTATCGTTTAAACGTTTAGGTTTAATATCAAATAATAAGTTAAATCAATGTCTGGATTAAATAGAAATAATAATGAAAAATATTATACAAATAGTGAAGTATCCAAACAATGTATAGATTTTTTTATGAGTATAGTAAAACCAGATATAAATGATATAATTATAGAACCAAGTGCGGGTTCTGGTTCTTTTAGTGACCATTTACGTGATATTTTTCCAAATTTATTTTGTTATGATTTATATCCTGAAAAGAGTTATATTTTAAAACAAAATTATTTAGAATTTACAATGTCAGAATGTGTTGCAGAACCGGTTCATGTTATAGGTAACCCACCATTTGGTAGACAAAGTAGTTTAGTTAGAAAATTTATAAAAAAATCTATGGATTTTGCTTCATCTATTAGTTTTATATTACCGAGAAGTTTTAAAAAACAAAGCATGCAAAAAGCATTTTCATTGGATTTCCATTTAGAATTTGAAATAGATTTACCTAAAAACAGTTTTTCTTTAAATGGTGAAGTTCATGATGTCCCATGTATTTTTCAGATATGGAAAAAATATACTCATTTACGTCAAGTAGTCCCACCAAGTAAACCAGATAGTTTCAATTTTGTTAAAAAAACAAATTTAGATATAGATTTTTCTATTACACGAGTTGGTGGAAGTGCTGGTCGTTTAAATGAAAATTATGAAAGTTGTTCAGCGAGTAGTAATTATTTTATAAAATTAAATGATACAATTGATAAAAATAAATTTAAAGAATTATACAAAACAATTCAATTTTTAGATAATAATACGGTAGGTCCAAAATCAATTTCAAAATCCGAATTAATTAACAATATAAATAAAATAATCGAATTATCAAAGAAAGTATAATTAATATATAAACATTACAATTTATAATTATTTTATAAATTATAATGGATAGTAAATTATTAGCAATTTCACCATTAGATGGACGTTATCATAGTAAATTAGAAGGAATGCGAGAAATATTTTCAGAATATTCTTTAATAAAATATCGTTTGGATATTGAAGTAGATTATTTTTTATTTTTATGTAATATTTTACCAGAATTAAAGGAGGTAACTGATGAACAAAAACGAATGATAGAAGAAATTAAATTATTATTTAATGTAACAGAGGCTGCGAAAGTAAAAGAATATGAGAAAAAAACGAATCATGATATTAAAGCAGTTGAATATTATCTAAGACATTGTTTTGAAATGTTAGGAATGAAAAAATTCACAAATTTTATTCATTTTGGTTTAACTTCTCAAGATGTTAATTCGGTTGCTTATGTCCATCAATTATGGTGTTTTAAAAGTGATATTTACAGTCCTTTAATAAATAATTTAATGGCAAATTTAAGTAGTATGGTTGATAAATATAAAGATGTTGTAATGTTAAGTAGAACCCATGGACAACCGGCATCTCCGACACTTTTAGGCAAAGAGCTTATGGTATTTGAGACTCGCTTAAAAACCCAATATACGACATTAAGAAAATATAACTATAAAACAAAATTTGGAGGCGCAGTTGGAAATTGTAATGCTCATTATGTTGCTTATCCTGATTTGGAATGGAAAAAGTTAATGGACGAATTTGTAGAATTATATTCATATGATCATGGTTTTTGGATGTATCGTAATAAATTTACAACACAAATTGATAATTATGAAAATTATTCTGAAGTTTACGATATTATTAAACGTATTAATACCGTTTTAATTGATTTGTGTCAAGATATGTGGTTATATATTTCAAGAGATTATTTTAAAATCAAAATTAAAGAAGGTGAAGTTGGTTCATCTGCTATGCCTCATAAAGTAAATCCAATATTATTTGAAAATGCAGAAGGAAATTTACGTTTATCAAATAGTTTATTGGAATTTTTATCTTCTAAATTGCCTGTATCTAGATTACAGCGTGATTTAACCGATTCCACTGTTTTAAGAAATGTTGGTGTTGCATTTTCCCATACAGTGTTGGGATTACAAAATATAATTAATGGATTACAACAATTAGAAGCAAATAAAACAGCGATTAACAATGATTTACAAAATAATGTAATTGTATTATCAGAAGCTATACAAACGATATTAAGAAAAGAAAATGTATTAGATGCGTATGAACTTGTTCGAGATTTTACTAGAACAAATTCAGTAATTACAAAAAAAGATTTAGATGATTTTATATTAACATTAGATGTTACTGAAGAAATAAAAAATAAATTACTAACATTAAAATTATCATCTTATGTAGGTGAGGTTTAATACATATGACAAGAACCACATTTATCAAAATTATAAAATTGGCAACAAAATTCTGGATTTCCTTTATCTAAAAATGTCGGTTTATCTTCATTTATAATACTTTTAACTAGTTTAGGGTCACCACAAATTACATCACCACAGTTATCGGAATTAGCTAATATTGCTTTAATCATTTTTTGACGTTCTGTTGTATGAACATTAAAACGTCCAAATCCAATCGTTTTAGGAACTTTTTTAAACAAACCAAACATTTACTTGTAAATAATTAATTAATATTTAAATCAAATTTTTTCTTTTTATAGAATAAGTATAATGACTAATAAAAAACCAGTTATAGCAGATCAAGAATTGTATGATAAAGTAAAAAAACAGTTATATAAAAAAATGAAAACCCATAGTGCTTATAGAAGTGGGTTATTAGTTCAAAGATATAAAGAAGAGTTTAAAAAAAAACATGGTAATCGAAAACAACCTTATTTAGGTAAGAAACCAACAAAAGTTCAACCCGGTATCAGAAGATGGTTTGCAGAGGATTGGCGAAACCAGGAAGGTAGTATAGGTTATGATAGTGATGATGATATTTATCGCCCAACTAAAAGAATATCAAAAAAAACACCAACAACAATGGGTGAATTATCTAAAAAGGAAATTAAAAGAGCACGAAAAGAAAAAAAGAACACAGGAAGAGTAAAAAAATTTCAAAAAGGTGGCGAACCACAAAAGAAATATGGTGTATATAAATTTCCAGATTATCCCGACTTTAAACCAAATTTATCACCAAGTGAGATGTTTAAATTGGGTAGTTTTGGAGGAACGTATTGGAGACCAATATATTCAGAA
>MDTG01306728.1_pt1 | contig 12336 bp, 9 predicted proteins | sample 811421 | NCBI WGS metagenome assembly MDTG01 (sample SAMN05326645, study PRJNA326480) | marine metagenome | isolation source: seawater | place: Pacific Ocean: South East | collected 2011
CCTCTTGAAATCCCACTATCAATGAAATAATTCCTAACTGCGTAGGCTCTTCTATTTGAGAGATTTCTATTGTATTCATAACTCCCTATACTGTCAGTATGACCAATGATTTTAAACTTTATATTCTTTGGCATCTCATTTAACAGCTTAATGATTTCAATTAAATGAGGGTATGTGCTTTGAGTAAAATTATAATTACCCGATTCAAATTTTATTTTTTTAGAAAGACTGATCAAATCTTGTTTTTGCTCTACCGCTAATTTCTCCTCTTTTATTATTGTTTGCTTTATAGTCTCCTGCTTTTTTTCTATAGGGCAACCATTATTTGATGGCGACCCTGAAATATTAGGACAATTATCTGCTCTATTTATCACGCCATCTTTATCTGTATCAGTATATGGACAGCCGTTGTTGTCAGAGAATCCAGCATCATCAGGGCACATATCCTTTAAGTCTGATATTGAATCTCCATCAGAATCAGAATCTAAATTATCCGCTTTGCTAGGTTTAATAGGAGTCTTTTCTTTACTTGACAAGCCTCTTTTATTGGACAACCTAATGATGAGACTCATAGAATATTGTAAATGTGGAGTGTCTAGCATTTGAGAGGTCGTATTCAGAGACCTTTCTCTCATAAGAATTTCATCTTCAATATTATCCGAGTTAGAATTTAGCGGGTTTTTTGCAACAACCTCAAAATTTAATCCTACAGTTTCGGAAAGCCATATTGATGTTCCTAGAGCATAATTAAGGGAAAACGAATTATCACTTATTTTAAAGTAACCTACCCCTCCCTTTCCATAAATGTCTAACCAATGAAGATTTGATGTTACTTTAAAAAATTCATCTAAGTAAAATTTTAATCCAAGGTCAAATGAATAGTAAGCTGTATTAACTAAAAAACTATTCCAATCTATAATTCCATTCTCAGCATTCCAATAATTAATGCTTGCTAAAGCATCGATTCCAATATAATTATTAATTCTTTTCCCAAGGCCCACAACCAAAGGAATTTTTCCATATGCGTGATTTTCAGGCTGTGTCAATCCTTCAAAAAGATCAACATCGCCGCTGTTGTCAACTAAGTTAATCCCAATTTTAAAATTCCATGCATGTCTTGTATGGCTCTGTGAGTATCCATCCAAACAAAATAAAAAAAAGGCTAATGCAAAAAGTATATCTTTCATAAAGCGAAATTAGGTGTAACGCTCGGGGATATGAAAGTTATAATGCGTTCAAAATTAGTTCTCAAATTTAATAATTTCTGTCAAAAAAATACCCTTTTCATAAAAAATCTTTTAGAAAATTATATTTCTTTCCTTATTTTTTGTGCTCTGGACCTAAACAATTGTAGTACATAAGTTTTTGAATTTCAACAAAATTTTGAAAGAGTTCTTTCGTTTTTTTTCTCTTTATAATTGGGTACATTTGCATATAAATCAATCTAGAATGAAATACAACACAATAGACACGAGGCTTTTTATTAAAAACAGGCGCAACTTTATGGATCAAATGAAACCAAGTAGCCTTGCTGTTTTTAACTCTAATGATATATATCCTATTAGTGCTGATAGTACCATGCCTTTTGAGCAGCACAGAGACATTTTTTATTTAAGTGGAGTCGATCAAGAGGAAAGCGTGTTAGTATTATTTCCAGATTCGCCAAAAGAACAACATCGAGAAATTTTATTTTTAAAAGAAACGAATGACCATATTGCTGTTTGGGAAGGAGAAAAATTAACAAAAAAATCGGCCTTTAAAACTTCTGGAATAAAAACTGTGTATTGGCTAAAAGATTTAGAAAAAATTTTGTTCGAACTATCTACCCAATGTAACACATTCTATATTAATACCAATGAACACTACAGGGCTACTACAGAAACTGAAACAAGAGAAGACCGTTTTACAAAGTGGTTGTTAGCCAAATATCCCGCTCATTCTGTCGCTAAAAGCAATCCTATTTTACAACAATTACGATCTGTAAAAGATAAAATTGAGTTAGATTTAATACAGAAAGCTTGTGATATTACTGAAAAAGGGTTTCGAAGGGTTTTATCTTTTATAAATCCTGGGGTTTGGGAATTTGAAATTGAAGCAGAGCTTGCTCACGAGTTTTTAAGAAATCGTTCGAAAGGTTTCGCTTACACCCCTATAATCGCATCTGGTAATAATGCGAATGTATTGCATTATATCGAAAACAATCAGCAATGTAAATCTGGTGATTTGATTTTGCTTGATGTCGCTGCAGAATACGCAAATTATAAAAGTGATTTAACAAGGACTGTACCTGTCTCAGGTAGATTTACAGACCGACAAAAAGCAGTTTATAATGCTGTAAACTCGGTTAAAAAAGAGGCCACAAAATTACTAGTCCCGGGAACACTTTGGGCAGAATATCATGTAGAAGTGGGCAAACTAATGACTTCACAATTGTTAGGTTTGGGTTTATTAGACAAAGCGGATGTGCAATCCGAAGATAAAGATTGGCCTGCCTACAAGAAGTATTTTATGCACGGAACTTCTCATCATATTGGACTAGATACTCATGATTATGGTTTACTTCATGAACCAATACAAGCAAATATGGTATTTACTGTAGAGCCAGGAATATACATTCCAAAAGAAGGTTTTGGTGTTCGCTTAGAGGACGATGTTGTTGTACAACCTTCAGGAGAACCTTTTAATTTAATGGGAAATGTTCCTGTTGAGGCAGATGAAATTGAAGAATTAATGAATAAGGATTGAAATACTCTTTACTAGAAATTTCTAGGAGAGAGGCTATTTAAAAATCCAATAGTTTTTGAATTAAACCTATCAGGCTGCTCAACGTTAACTATATGACCACAATTATTGATAATACATAATGTTGACTTTATGTGCCTATTTACAACTCTTTTTATAGAGGGTAAAAACAGGTAATCTTGTTCTCCCATAATATAAAGCGTAGGTATTTTAATATCCTTGACTCTAAAAAACTTCAATAATGGATTAATCTCTGCTGTTAATTTAAACCATCGAATAAATTCTTTTTGATATAGTTTTTTTGCTTCATTCACAAAGAGAATTCTGGATTGTTTGTGATTTTTCTTAGGCATAATAATAAATGCAAAAAGCTTGTAGAGCAACATGTAGGGCACCACTGACTTAAAAATATTTCCTATTCGCATTAAAATTTGTGAGCGAATGTTTAATTTTAAAATGGCTCCCGCCAACACCATACTTTCGACAAGTTCCGGTTTTTGTTCGGCCAGGTTTCTAATCAAAATTGTTCCCAAAGATATTCCAATAAAGTGGGCTTTTTTAATTTTTAAATAATCTAAAACTTCTAAAATATCTTCTGTGATAGCATTAAAAGTATACTCGTCATTGAATGTGTCGTTTATGCTAGGCTTACTCTTTCCGTGTCCTCTAAGATCTATAACCAATACATTAAACTCTTTTTTAAAGAATCTTACTTGTCTAAACCAAATAGAGCTGCTTCCCCCAGCGCCATGAACAAAACAAACCCACTTTGCTGAATCTTCGTTTAAATATGTATAATAATTTAGCATAATTGTTGAGCACAAATATACATAGTTTAAATGTGTTTAAGCTCCTTTAGTCTCTGGACTTCGGTTTAATTCATATAGATTTAACAGTAAAAAACTTAGAGCTGAAGGAATAACCCATCCTAAACTTTGTGATGATAAAGGAATCCATGATGTTAGATGCAACAACCATTCTTTTTCTAAAAAAAAGAGAAGAAAATCTGGAATACTAAAAACAAATGCTACAATCACAACCCCCCTAAAAACAAGTTTTGAAGCGAATCGTTTTGAAATAATATTTAAAAAAATTAGTGCAATCGTTATTGGATAAATAAACATCAAGATTGGAATCGCTATTGTAATAATAAAATCTACCTTGAAATGACCAATTAAGACACCCAAAAAACAACATATAAAGGCTGTAAAAACATAGGCCTTTTTTGACTCCCTAAAAATTTCTTTTACATAATCTGAAGCTCCCGTTATAATTCCAACAGCAGTCGTAAAACAGGCAAGGGATACCAAAACACTTAAAAAAGAAGCCCCTACATTTCCTAGTATCTGTGTGCTTAAACTGGTTAAAATTTCTATTCTTGAAGCATTTTGAGAAAATGATGAGCCTAATAAGGCTCCACTAATAATTAATCCTCCATAAATCAACAACAGTCCTGCTCCAGCAATAAAACCCGATTTTGTAATAAGTTCTTTTTTTGCTTTGTAAGAGGTATGTCCTCTAGCATTTAAGGAGATAATAATGACCGCTCCAACAACAACTCCTCCTATCGCGTCAAAGGTTTGATATCCTTCTAAGATGCCTGCCACAAAAGAGGATTGATAATTGGATATGGTAAGCTCCTCCGTAAATGAAAATAAGGACAATGAAATCATTATCAATAAAATAACTACAATGATCGGCGTTAAAACTTTTCCTGTAAGAGTCACTATTTTAGATCTATTAATCACAAAAAGAAAAATCAAAAGAAAATAAATACTACTTGTTAATAATGGACTTATTCCAAAAATAGGGCTTATCGCCATTTCATGAGTTACAGATGCAGTTCTTGGTGCGGGAATTGTGACAGCAATAATATAGATAAAAATACAATAGATTGAGCTAAACCAAGGCGACACCTTTTTGCCTAAATCATAAAGCGTCCCCTGAACTTTTGCATGGGCAAAAATTGCTAATATGGGGATAATGACCGCTGTAATAATAAACCCTAGAAGTACTAACCACCAGTGAGCTCCAGAGTTTGCTCCCAAATAAGGAGGAAGAATCAAATTTCCTGCACCAAAAAAAAGGGAAAAAAGAGCAAAACCACTAATCCAAATTTCTTTGTTTTTGTTCATTTTTATTCGTTTTTTTATCAAAAAGAGGGAAAACTAATCATTTTGATCAATTTTTAGCTCATAATGATTAATTTTTAATTTCTAGATAAAAAGTCAAAAATAGTAAACTGACCCTAATATATATTCTCAAAAACCGTGATAATTAATCTGGTTATGCTGACCACAATAAAAAACAGTAACTATTGTAAGTATTGCCTATTTTTTATCAGAAACTTCGAAAATAAGTAGAAGAAAATACAGAGCAAACTATCCGATAGACACGAAAGATACATATTTTTGTATTATGGAAAAATCTTTGTTTTTTAAAAACATTAAAATATCTTTTCTTGATTGTGGAAATGGACCTGTTGTTGTTTTTTTACATGGTTTTCTGGAGAATAACACCATGTGGAAAGATCTAATTCCAGAAATATCAAAAAAAAATAGGGTTATTGCCATAGATTTATTAGGGCATGGAAAAACAGGTTGTTTGGGATATATTCATTCTATGGAAATGATGGCTGAAGTCGTATCTGCTGTATTAAAATCCTTAAGGATTCGAAAAATCACACTTATAGGTCATTCCATGGGTGGTTATGTTTCTTTGGCATTAACAGAAAGATATCCTGAAATGATTAGAGGCTTATGCTTGTTAAATTCTAGCTCATTATCCGATACTTCAGCACGAAAAAAATTACGTGTACGAGCTAATAAAATGGTGAAGAGCAATTTTGAGAATATGGTGAGAATGTCTTTTGTTAATTTATTTTGTGAAGAAAGCAAGACGGCCTTCAAATCTAAGATAGAAAATGCGCTAGGTGAAGCTTTAAAAACTCCATTGCAGGGATATATTGCGAGTCAAGAAGGTATGAGGGTTCGCTTAAATAGAATGTGGGTTTTAAAGAACAATCGTTTTAAAAAATTATTTATCCTGGGTAAGAAAGATCCTGTTTTATCTGAAAGTGAAACTCTCGCGGAAGCTAAAAAAACACAGTCAGAAGCTGTTCTGTTATCTGGAGGCCATATGAGTCATATTGAAAATACAGACAGTTTAATTAAAGCCTTGAATAGGTTTATTAAGCAGTCCCTAAACTATTAAATTTAACCTCTAATCATTTGCTAGTGAGTTCCATCCTTGTGCTTTCAGCTCCAATTCTTGACCGGCTCTTGTTACTAAATTTAATCCTGCTAATTTTTCGGTAATATGTCCAATAACGGAAAGGTGTGGGTTTCCTTTTATTTTTTCAAAATCCGCAACAGGAACTGTAAACAATAGTTCATAGTCTTCTCCACCACTTAATGCAACCATTGTGCTGTCTAAATCAAATTCTTCACAAGTAGAAATTACTTGAGGATCTAATGGTATTTTATCCTCATAAATCTTGCACCCTACATTACTTTTAGAACAGATATGCATTATCTCAGAGGATAAACCATCGGAAATATCAATCATTGCTGTTGGTTTTACATTAAGTTCTTTTAAAAGAGATCGAATATCTTTTCTTGCCTCTGGTTTTAATTGTCTTTCAATAAGGTATGTGTAGTTATCTAAATCTGGTTGGTTTTTTGGGTTCACCTTAAAGACTTGTTTTTCTCTTTCAAGCACCTGAAGGCCTAAATAAGCCGCTCCTAAGTCCCCTGAAACAACTATTAAATCTGTTTCTTTGGCTCCGTTTCTATATACAACATCTTCTTCAGAAACCTTGCCAATCGCGGTAATAGAAATTAAAATCCCTTTTGCTGAGGAGCTTGTATCTCCTCCTATTAAGTCAATCTTATAGGTTTCACAAGCCAAACGGATACCAGCATATAATTCTTCAATCGCTTCAAGAGTAAAACGATTAGAAACAGCAAGCGATACTGTAATTTGTTCAGCTTTGCCATTCATAGCATAGAGATCGGATAAGTTCACCATAACAGACTTATATCCTAAATGCTTTAGCGGCATATAGCTCAAATCAAAATGAATACCTTCCACCATTAGGTCTGTGGTAATTAGTGTTTGTTTTTCAGAACTCTCCAGCACAGCTGAATCATCTCCAACCCCCTTTATAGTTGACTCATGTGAAAGTTTAGTATGCTTTGTTATGTGTTCAATTAATCCAAACTCTCCAAGTTCTGACAAAGGTGTTTTTGCTTGATTTTTATCCTCTAACATCTTACAAAGATATGTACATCCAGAGAATAATCTGGTAGATTATTCTAGGATTCTCTTTTTTGATTAATTGTTTATTTAAAAACATTGCTAAGCGCCTGTGAAAATTGAATTTTACTCCCTTAAGAGTTGGTCTAGAATGTCATCTAAGTTATGACTAATAAAAAACCATTATATATACTATTATTTTCAATAATTCGTTTTAACCTTAGGTATTCATTAAAAAATAAATGTAATTTGTAGTATCTTTATTTTTTGTCAAAAATTTCATATTCTTTTAAATGCTTTAATAAAAATGAAAAAAAATCTTCTGTCTCTGATTGTTTTATTAATAATGTTTTCGTGTCAAAAAACAGAATATCCATTAATAATGTCTCCTGTCATCACCTCTGGAGATACTGGAATAGATTTGGTCGAAAATACTGGTGCCGGTCAAACGGTTTACACTATTACAACCTCATCCGTTCTAGAAATAAATGGATATTATTTGAATGGACAAGATGCTGACTTATTGTCTTTAAATGATAACCAAGTAACCTTGGACGCTAATCCAGATTTTGAAACAAAATCTAGTTACAGTTTTGGGGTTACCGCTTATGATATTGATGGAAATATAAGTAATTTACAAACAGTTACATTTTCAATTATTGATGTAGATGAAACCCCTCCTTATGTTCTTGAACCTTGTGAAAATGGATTTGCTGGAGAATACCCTTGCAATAATTACGATTTAATTGCTCATATAGACATCGATGATTTAGGCGGTGTTGGGGCTTCAGGAAATGATTGTTGGGGGTGGACAGACCCGTCTACAGGAAAAGAATATGCTCTTATGGGAGTTAGCACAGGAACCTCCTTTGTTGATCTTTCTGATCTAGAATTTCCAAGAATTGTTGGATTCTTACCTACTCATACCACCAGTAGTTCCTGGAGAGATATCAAGACGTATGGAAATTATGCTTTTATAGTCAGTGAAGCCCCTGGACATGGAATGCAGGTTTTTGATCTAACCAAATTAGGAGATGTTTCATCAGATGCGTCACCCGTTACTTTTTCTGAGGATGCTCATTATGATGGGTTTGGAAGAGCTCATAATATCGTCATTAACGAATCAAAAGGTTATGCTTACGTTGTCGGAACAAATACTTTTAATGGTGGGCCTCATTTTGTTGATCTTTCAAACCCTTTAGCTCCTGTGGCTGCTGGAGGTTATGGCAATGACGCGTATTCTCATGATGCACAAGTTGTTACATATAACGGTCCAGACACAGACTACACAGGAAAAGAAATTTTAATTGGTAGCAACGAAAACGTTGTTGTTATTGTTGACGTGACAGATAAAACAAACCCAACACAAATTTCAACGATCACTTATCCCAATATAGGCTACACACACCAAGGGTGGTTCACAGAAGACTTCAATTATTTCATTTTAGGAGACGAATTAGATGAACTTAATTTTGGAGGAAACACAAAAAATATAGTCTTTGACTTTACAGATCTTGACAACCCTTCAATTCACATGGATTATATTGGGCCTACAGCAGCAATAGACCATAACGGTTATACAAGGGGAGCGCTTTATTATTTGGCAAATTATACGGCTGGAGTCAGAATTATTGACATTTCAAATATAGATCAAGAAATCATGACTGAAATAGGGTATTTTGACACCTATCCAGAAAATGATAATACCTCTTTTAGAGGAGCCTGGAATGTTTATCCCTACTTTACAAGTGAAAACATTCTAATAAATGACATCAATACCGGATTATATCTTGTTAGAAAAAGCCAATAATTTTATGAGAAAAATTTGGTTTTTTTGGGGGGCTTTGATTATTTCTAGTTGTATAAAATCCGATTCGGATATTGGCCCTGTTTCTTCTGATGGCAGTGTAGCGTTTGTGAAAACTTTTGGTGGATCTAAAAACGATGTCGCAAAATCTGCTTATGCGACGTCAGACGGAGGTTTTGTTGTTCTTGCTTACACTCAAAGTACAGATGGTGATGTTACTGGTAAAGAAGGAGATAGTTTTGATTATTGGATTCTTAAATTCGATTCAGAAGCAGACTTGCAATGGAGTAAAACCTATGGAGGTACTGGTGACGATAGAGGAAGTGACATTATTCAAACTTCTGATGGTGGATTTGCCTTGCTAGGATATACAGATAGTGTAGATGGAGATGTAACAGCAAGTCAAGGGCTCAGAGATTTTTGGATTGTAAAGACAGATGCTTTTGGAAATATTTCTTGGCAAAAGTCTTTTGGGTTTTCAGGAATCGATCAAGGAACCAAGATTCTTGAAACTTCAGACAATCATCTCTTACTTTCAGGGATTTTAGATGTAACTGCTTCAGGAGGACAAGGAAACTTTGGGCGATTCTCAACAAGACATGCTGGAGGAGATTATTGGTCGATTAAAATATCATCAAATGGAGACATCGTGTGGTCAAAATTTTATGGCGGATCTTTTACTGATAATCCTCAAGGAGTGATTGAAAATAGCAGGAATGAATTTATTATAGTTGGAGGCTCTGACAGTAATGATGTAGATATTACAAATAACAAAGGATCTTATGATTTTTGGGTAGTTAAATCTGATCATGAAGGGGAAATAATTTGGGAAAAATCTTATGGGGGGTCTGAAATTGATGAAGCAAGGGGAATTATAAGCTCAGAAGAGGGGAGTTATGTCATTGTTGGAGACACTCGGAGCAATGATCAGGACATCTCTTTGAATAATGGTGCTGCTGATCTATGGATAATTAAAATTACTGAAGACGGAGATATTTTGTGGAATCATTCGTATGGGGGTTCTAGTTTTGATGTTCCTAGATCGATTGCAAAAACTTTGGATAACGGATATATTATCTCAGGGAGTTCAAGAAGTTCTGATGGAGATGTCTCAAAAAACAACGGCCAGAATGATGCTTGGATTGTAAAAACAACGAATGATGGTCAGTTGGTTTGGGAAAAGAGCGTTGGGGGATCTGAAATTGACTTTTGCTATGATTCCGTTCAACTAAATGACGGAAGTCTTATCGCTGTTGGTGAAACCTACAGTTCCGATGGTGATATTCTAGAGAATAAAGGATTTGCCGATGTACTAATTATAAAAATGAATTAAAATGAAAAACCATTTTTTAGCAATTACCTTTCTTGTCATTATGTTGAGTAGTTGTAGTGAAGATAACGACATAAGTGTAGATTCTGTTTCTGTTATGCTAAATTTTACTCATTCATGGGGTGAGCTGGTTATAAGCAATGAGGACTTTAATGAACTAAAATTTACCACTGAAATTGGAGACCTGTTGAGTATTGGGCGTCTTCGTTATTTAATCTCTGAACTAACATTTACTCATGAAAGTGGCACTGTTACCCGTCTTGATGATTATAATTTGGTAGATGTTACCAATAATGAAGGATTGTCTTTTACAACATCAAAGGCTATTTTGCCTGGAAATTATACCAATCTTTCTTTTCGATTTGGTTTTAGCGAAGAGAACAATATTGACGGAGCTTATCCAGATTTAAATACAGCAAACTTTAACGTTCCTGGAGAAAACTCAACTCCAAACCTTGGAGGAGGATATCATTATATGCAGTTTGATGGGAGCTATCTCGACAATCTTTCAAATCAGTCGCCATTTAACTATCATGTAATTAGTGCTATTGATCTGACTAATTTAAATGAGCCTGTAGATACTTCACTAAAAATAAATATTGGTCCTTTAGTTGTTGGAGGAAGCACTAACATCGATATACAAATGGATGTTTCTGAGTGGTTTAAAAACCCAAACACTTGGGATTTAAACGAAAATGATATAAATTTAATGGGAAATTATGGTGTTCAACTATTAATGAATCAAAATGGCGCTTCCGTATTTAGCTTGGTATCCATTAGCCAATAAAGTGAGGAAAATATTCTTTTTTTTATCTGTAATAGGGCTTTTTTTTATCTCCTGTTCAGGCCCAGATGAAAATGATGATGGAGAATATACTCCAATTCCTTATTCTCTTGAAATACCAGCATTTTTTCAAGAAAAATTAATCAGTCCTTTAATCCCATCTAATAACCCTTTAACGGAAGAGGGCGTTGCTCTTGGGAAAAAATTATTTTTTGACACATCGCTCTCGGGGAACAACACTCAATCCTGTGCTTCTTGCCATAAGCCGCAAAATTCATTTACTGACAACACTCGTTTTAGTGATGGGATTGATGGGGTTTTTGGGTCACGAAATTCGATGCCTTTATTCAACCTAGCTTGGAACTTTTCAGAGCGTTTTGCTTGGGACGGTAAAGAAATCAGCCTTGAAAGACAAGCTCTTGAGCCAGTAAAAAACCCTATTGAAATGCATAGTCGATGGGCAGATGTTGCCTCCAAATTACAACAAGATCCAGAATATCCAACCTTGTTTTTAAGAGCCTTTGGAACTTCCACCATCGACTCTTCTTTAGTTACAAAAGCGATTGCTCAATTTGAAAGAATCCTTATTTCTGGAAACTCTAAATTTGATCAATACCTCCTTGGAAACAGCTCTTTAAACACTCAAGAATTAAATGGCTTCAATGTCTTTATGGATGAAGCTAGAGGGGATTGTTTTCATTGCCACGGAAGTGACAACAACCCATTATGGACAGACAATGATTTTCATAATAATGGCCTAGATGAGGTGTTTGTTGACCTTGGGCTTGGAGCCATCACAGGCGATCCAAATGACAATGGTAAATTCCGCTCCCCGTCATTAAGAAACCTTGCTTTTACTGCTCCTTATATGCACGATGGTCGTTTTGCGACTTTAGAAGAAGTCATCAACCACTATAGTGAGGGCTTGAAAATTTCACCAACAATAGATCCTTTAATGAAAAAAGCACAGCAAGGAGGTGTTCAACTATCTGCTCAAGATAAAGAAGATTTAAAAGCCTTTTTACTAACATTGACTGATTATGATTTTATAAATAATCCTGATTTTATTAATTAATAATTTTATTAAAAAATTAAATTTATTATTCCCTGCATTATTCATTTTAGACTTATGTCGTATCTTTGAACTAAAAATTTACATTTTTTTATAGAAACCATTATGATAAAAGTTTCAGATATTGCGAAAAAGAAAGTCATTGAATTAATGACTGATGATGGCTTTGATGCTGCAACAGATTTTGTTAGAGTTGGTGTAAAAAGCGGAGGCTGTTCAGGTCTCTCTTACAAGTTAGACTTTGATAAAAATCAACAAGAAAATGATAAGCTTTTTGAAGACAATGATGTAAAAATTGTCGTCGATAAAAAAAGTTTTTTGTATTTGATAGGAACTACATTAGA
>MDTG01392422.1_pt1 | contig 12336 bp, 14 predicted proteins | sample 811421 | NCBI WGS metagenome assembly MDTG01 (sample SAMN05326645, study PRJNA326480) | marine metagenome | isolation source: seawater | place: Pacific Ocean: South East | collected 2011
GTTAAAGCTCCAGTTGGCTTTTTGTCGTTTATAAGTATTCTCAAACCACTATTCAGGCCAAATAATATAGAATCAAATCTTATGTTATTTTTCTGAAGAATGTTAATAGTTTTGTTTTTATATTTATATGGTCTAGCAGTAGTTATTATTACTATGTCTTTCTTAGGAATCTTTCTCAGGGCTTCTTTAGAACCATCAATTATCTCGTCATTACCTAATTTATATTGATTATGCATAGCTATTACACCATCAAGATCAATAAACCATGTTTTTGCATCTGTATTTGATCTAGAAAAATCAAGGTACATATTTATTTTATCCACTCTTTAAAGTCACTCATAAAACCATCAACTGATTGTGTTGTTAAAACATGTTTAGAAGATTTTTCATATACGTTTAGAGCTGTGGTACATATGTGGGCTCCGGAAGTAAGAGCTCTCTCAATATCAAGAGGTGTTCTGATACTACCAGCTATAATCTGAGAGTTAGAATTTGTTTTTTCAATAATATTTCTAAGTTCGTAACATACTTCTTCAGGATTTCCACCAGAGTCAGCTAAACGGCAGAAAAAGATTGAAATAAAATCTGATTCAGCATCTAGGGCAAGATGGGCCTGACTGAGCGAAAATATACATGTAGTATTTACACTAATATTATTACTTTTTAATGATTTTATAACAGATAATTCATCCCATCCTATTGGAACTTTAATATTAAGATTTTCATAGTCAATCTCAGAGATAAATTTAGCAGCTTGATCGGTCATTTTAGAGTAATCAGATTCGAAGATTTCAATACTTAAGGGTATATTAAGCTTACATTCTTCTATTTGACGAGCAATGCCAGAAACAACTTCAACATAGTTTGAACCAGTAGTTTTTGCAATTAATGAAGGGTTAGTGGTAACGCCATCTAAGATACCCCTATCAGCCATTATTGGAATTTCATTTTTGAATGCTGAGTCTAAAAAAAGTTTCATAATATTTATACCCCTGACTCAACTATAAACGAGTCGGAGTCATTATCTTTTGTGCTTATCTCTATGATAACACAATTTTCTGTTGAGCCTCTTCTTCTGTGCATAATTCCTGGAGATAAATGAAAAATATTTCCTTTTACTAGCTTGATTGTTTTATTAGTAGCTCTGCCGTATCTCAGATCAATGTGACAGCTTCCTTCATAAACATAATAAGTCTCGTATTTCTCTAGGTGGTACTCTAAGCTTCCAGTAGAGCCAGCTTCTATGCACATAACTTTGCCACACGTACTTTCTGAAAATATTGAGTAAATATATCCCCAATATTTTTTTCTATAATCCTGTATATTATGTAGTTTTGATATTTTTTTGAAATTTTTCTTTAAAGAGCTTAACGAAAAAGGTAAATAAACCATTTCTACACGATCTATATCTTTGTGAAAAATGATAACATTTGATTTTGTTTTAGACTTGATTTCAAATATTGTATTCTTTTTTATTTTATAGGATTTTTTTTCTGTTATATCTACCTTTTTGTAATTATTAGGGCTTGTGTATTGAAATAATGTAACCGCACCATCAATAAGAAACACAGTTAAATCATTACTAGTTACCATTATTGTATTCGTCTTTGTGTTAGCTTTCAAAGGAATGTGCCAAACACCATAAAAGTTCTCTCTATAATCCCCTAAAATATTACAATCTTTGGAGATTTTCTTGATATATTTTTTCTTTGGTAAATCCGAAGAACTTAAGCCATATTCCATTTTTGCTTTTCCTTAAAATACTCTTTTGTCACGGGCATAGTTCCTAGAAGAGTTGTAGAACAAGCTGCCCATTCGTTGGCAAATTTCAATGAATCATGAAAATTATTGCCATTAAAATTATAAACGAACGACGCAAGAAATGCATCACCTGCTCCACATGTATCGATAGCTTTTACATTAAGGCCCTCTTCAGTAAAAATTTCATCATGATTTATGCCAATAACACCATTTTTACCATTTTTAATAATCAAAGGTTGTATATAGTCGGTTTTTTTTAATAATTTATATATGTCATTATTATTATCTAGCTTCATTTGAAAATGCTTCTCTGCTTCCTCTGCGTTCATAAAAGGTATGCAACCTCTAAACCATCCATACCTTGGTACATGTCTATGACATTGAGAGTCTATAAAGCATAAATCTATGTGTTTAATTGAGTCAAATATAGCATCACAAAGGTTTTTAGAAAAAAAACCTGTTCGATAATCACAGAATACTAACTTTGTGTTTTTATCGATAATAGATAACAATTTAGTTACAAGTGTTTGTTGAGTATTTGATGAGATATCATGGCTTGTTTCATCTAATATTTGAAGAAGTTTGTGATTATCAGCCCAATATCTTTTCTTTTTTGTTAAAGAGAAATTTTCATCTTCAATGAGAATTATATTTTCATCATTGAAATATTCATTATCAAGTTTATTACCTGCTGTTAACAAATTAACATTTGAGTGAAGAGATTTTAAATTTTGATAAACAAGTCCAGCTCCACCTAATGTCTGTTTATCTTTAATATGTTTTACGCTTATAGTTGGTGTTTCAGCAGACAAGCCTATAGGTATGCAATGCGAGTATATATCAATTATAACGTCACCAATGATGATAATTTTTTCTTTACTGTCCATAACTATTTGAATATCTGTTCCAACAAGAATCAATTATCTTTTTAGGGAGCTTTTTAATTTTAGAAAGTTTTAACGAAAAGTGAATAGTTTTTGCAATCTCCTCAACGCTGATAACATGTTTTAAGCATGCTTTAAGGGAATCACTAGCGGCAAAAACACCATGGCCCTTCATGAGAACAACATCTGATCTAAATTTTTTGTAAACTCTTGCAAACTCAAGTCCAATTTTATCATCACCAATATCTACCATTTTGCCGATTGGTATATCCCCTCCGAATTCATCTGCAATTGATGTCATATAACAAGGTATGGATTTTCCAGCAACTGCAAATGCTGTAGCATATGGAGAATGTGTGTGAATGATAGAATTTACCTTTGGGAGATTTTTATAAATCTCTATATGCGACTGGGTATCTGTTGATGGTTTTAAACTACCATTAATCACTTTATTATTGCTTATGGAAACAATGACGAAATCAGCAGGCTTTAATTTATCATATGATACGCCACTTGGTTTTATCATGATATTATTTCCTAATCTTACGCTAATATTACCACTTGTACCTTTTACAAGCCCATTATGAACTAGTTCCAAATGTGCTGAGAGTAATGATTCCCTGACTTTATTTTGATTCATCTGAATTTATTTTTTCAATAATATTAGTCGTAGAATAATTTTTATAAAATGGAAATATTTTTATTTCAATATGATCAGAAATTTTATCTCTTACTCTTACTTCATCGGCTGTCCACTCACCACCTTTGACGACAATTTCTGGATTAATTGTTTCTATAATGCTTGTGGGTGAAGTATCATCAAAAATAATACAATCATCAACGAAGCTCATAGACATAAGTATAGCTCTTCGATCATTCTCATTGTTAATTGGACGAGTTTCACCTTTGATAGATTTAATTGATTTGTCAGAGTTTAGCGCAACTACCAACTTACTTCCCAACGACTTGGACCATTGTAGTAGCTTGATGTGTCCTGTATGAATAATATCAAAGCAGCCATTAGTGAGGACTAAGTTATCTTTTTTTGGTGGATCAATTTTTTCAACTCTTTTTACATGTCTATATTCACCATAGTCAGTACCAAGCCATTTATTAACAAAAGATATATTATTACTATCTTCTGTAATCCAAGCTCCTAAAGCGATAACATTTGCATCATTATGCTCTCTAGATTTTTCTGCAGTTAATTCATTATGTACAAGCGCAGCTCTAACTCCATTAATTTTATTTGCAGATACTGCCATACCAACACCAGTTCCACAAATTAGTATGCCCTTATCTAGCTCTTTGTTACTAATTATTGTTCCAATAACGCTAGCATAATCAACATAATCAACGCTAATATCATCAACATATGGTCCTATGTCTACAACAACATGGCCTGTTTCTTTTAGATGAGTTTTTAATTTTTCCTTAAGTCGAACCCCGTTGTGATCAGATGCTATAGCTATACTGTTTTTCACAATCATACTCCAGTATCATAATACAATCATTCTATATACATATCTGTATATGTACAAGGTTATTTTATTGGTGATACTTTATATAGACTAACTATTTTTGGACACATAGTTTTGTAAAAAATTCTTCGATTTCATCTTTCTCAATGTTTGAACACTGAATTTTAAATTTACATGGAGGTACAAAATATCTATGAGAACACGGACAACAATCTAAAGCCTTTGAGAATGGATAAGAAGTTTCAGTAATATTTAACGCAAAAGGCGACGAGGAAGAAAAAAGAGCTAAGCAAAATTTCTTATACTTTTCAGCAATGTGTAAAGCTAATGAGTCAACCGTAATGATAAAGTCATTATTTTTAATAGTTTGAATAAATTCATTATAGTTAGTAGTTTTAATTTCAATGGATGGATCTTTAGTGAAAAGAGCATTGAAGTCACTGTACTGTTCATCTTCTATATTTGGAAATATTATTTTAATTTTACAATTCGGTATATACTTTTGTATCATATCAACAATAATTGCCCATTGATCAAGTGGATATCTTCTCAATTTATCTGTCTTGCTACATGTCGGATATATATTTATATTTTCAATAACTTTCTTATTGCTTTGAAAACATGACCAAAATTTTTCTTGTTGATTAATTAGTGCAATTTTAAATCTTTCAGACTGATCTGGAGTAAACTCGGCAAGCATTTTTTTTGCATAAGTAAATCTGGATACAAATTCTGATTCAGGATAAAAAACATCATATCCATAATAGTCGAGGAAGTTTTTATGCCTGCTTGATAAACCCCTTATAGTATTCGACATAGAGGCAAATGAGAGAAATCTGGCAAATGATGATTCACCCTCTAAATTTATTACATATTTATATGGAGTAAAAAAGATATGAAAAATATTTTTAAAAAAACTTATAAATAATTTGAGAGTACTTGATAGATCTAGATATATATTATGATTAGTGAACTCAGTAACTTTTTCAATTGCTGCTTTATTCGATTGCAAAGTGATTAAGGTTGTATTTTTATTCAAAATTTGATCATAGACATAAAAGTTTCCAATTCCCATAAATTTAATGATAAGTATTTTATTAGAGTTATTCTTGAAGAATTTAAAATAAATTTTCCAAAATGAACGCAAGATAAAGCCAAAAATATTAAAGATTGGGCTTAGTAATGACTCAGCTATAATTAATCTTGATGTATTCATATAATTTTATATTTTAGCAAGGCAATCACTGTAGATTACATTTGATATTGGTCCAGGATTATTTTGAGATACAAAGCACATACCTACTCCTATTATATTATTATACTGTCCTATTATATCATTTATTTTTGTATTGTTTATAAGCAAGTTGCAATAATGAATAGAATCTCCAAATTTTTTAATGCTTAAATTTTGCTCTGAAATTAAATTATTAAAATGAATATTTCCATGATCATGGACTTTAAGAATAAGTTTTCGTTTTTGATTCTTGAAATGTTGATTAACACGTAACATAGGAATAATATTTACCTTTGTTAAAATTTTTGATGATATACCGAAATAATGTGAGATTGCTCTATTGAATTTATAACTAATGATACACTCATCTTTATTTGATTTAATTTTTTCTCCAAGACTAAATGACAGATTATAAGTATTTTCCTCTAACGAAAGAAAATCTTTAGCTTTAATTAGATTAGAGCGTATTAATAAATCAATCGTCTGAATAACCCCGCATGATATAATTATCCTGTCAACTTCTATTTCTTTTATTTGAAAATGACTTTCGTTTTTATAAATATATTTTACTGTTTTCTTTTTATCATTTAAATTGCCTATCTCAAGTACAAAACCATTAATATCAGGTTTGATGAAGCTTGAGGAGTTCATTATAGAATTATTCGAGCTTTGAAGCTGAACAATGCTTTTAATGTTGGATGATACTCCAAACTTTTTACTTAATTGTACAAACTTTATACCATGTTTTGACAAGTTATTTATTTCATCTGATGTAAAAGCAGATGTATCGAAGAATCCTCCCCATATTTCAGAATTGCCTCCTGCGAGAAACCTGTCATGAAGATAAACATTATTTGGTAGGATATAATTTATAGTTCCGAGTGAATTTGATTTTAGTTTGAGATATTTATTAATACTAAGATTCTTTCTTTGATTAAAATCTAAATAATCACCCCAATGTTTTCCGAATGGAGAAATGATTGTAGAGTGTCCATTCGGTAAGAGTGACTGACAGCATAAGCTACTAAAACCTGATCCTATTATTAAATTAACCATAGATTATTCTCAGAAGTTTGTCTATAAATCTTGTTCTCCTTATATATAAAAACTTTGGCTGTATCTTAAACTGAACTTTTATATTTTTTTCATTTTTTATGTTATTCATAATGAAAGTTTCTATTTCATCAATAAATATTGTCCTAGTCTTTTTGATTTTCAAAAAGATATAACCGAGTAATCTTTCAAATATATTAGCATAAAGAATAGGCATTTTTGATTCATCAATGATTGTTGGGAAAGATAATTGAATTATTTTTGAGTTTAGATCATACAAACGCTCTAGCAGTAGTCTCTTAGCATACAAATATCTGGAATAAGTATATGATTTATCTGGAGGCATTGAGTCTATATAAATTAACACTTTATTTTGACTAAGATTATTTTTTATAAACTTATATGGTTCATTCACATTGCTATCTATAAAACAATTTAAGCTTTTATGATAAAGATTATGATGAAAACCAAGTATGATAATAATGTTACAATCATATTTCTGTGTATGAGTTGAAATTTTCCTCCATTCAATAATATCATAAGTACTACATTTATAATAATTTAGAAATGGTTGTATAAATTTTTTACTATTTCCTACAAATAGTATTTTAGATTCATTCATTTTATTGTAAATGTAAAAAATTTACTTATTGATATATTTACAAGAAAGACTAATATTAATTGAAGTAGCTTACTCAATAATGAGGATATTCCTATTGATATAAATAATTCAAGGAGATAATATCCAAGGAAGAAAACGAAAAGTATTTGTAAAGAGAATTTTAATAAAACTATAAGTTTCAATTTTCCTAAATCAAACGTATAAATAGAGTGTGAGTAGTATCCAAAAAATGTTGCAAGTATGAAGCCAGAAAGATGAGATATAAATAATTCCTTATCAAACATCTCAAACAAGATTAAAAACGTAATTAATTCAATGAATCCACATATGATTGATACTATTCCGTACTTTAATGTTAATTCAAAAAAAGACAATATCCTTCGTCTTGACGTATCTTGTAAATCAAATAGATTTTTCAGTATATTCTGGTCAAGAAAGTATAATAATTTATCAACATACAAGTAATATACTTTGAATAAGGTCATAATATTTCTATAAAACTAATATATTTCAGTTTTAATTTTACATCTTAAAAAATTAGTATATCAGCTTTTATTTTTTTATTTACATTGATTTATAGGGTTATTAGTTTATAAATATATAAATGATTAAATTTAGAGAAATATTTGATGGCAGAAAAGGAGAAAGTGATTTAGTTTCTGACAAGTGGTCTAGTTATATTGAAATATATGACAAGATATTCGATATATTTTCTAACAAAAAAATTAGCATGGTGGAGATTGGTGTCCAAAATGGCGGATCATTAGAAGTTTATAATCAATATTTTCCAAACTCAGAGGTTATAATAGGTATTGACAGGAATGAAGAATGTAGAAAACTTAAATTCACAACAAACAAGATTAAGCTGATAATTGACAATGCTGCAGATAAGTCAATTATATCAAAACTTAACAACTATGCCCAAAAATATGATATAATCATTGATGATGGTTCTCACACATCAGAGGATATAATAAAATCATTTTCTATCTTATTCCCCTTAATTAAAAATAATGGAATATATGTTATTGAAGATATGCATACATCATACTTTCAATCATGTCAGAATGGCTTGTATGCACCATTCTCAGCGAATACGTTCTTTAAATTATTATCTGATATTGTAAATTATGAATTTTGGAATAATAATCTAAAACCTTCTGATATCTTAAATGATTTTAAGAAAAAATATAATTTTCATCTATCAGACTATGATTGTACATCTATCAAATCAATAAGTTTCTATAATTCCGTTTGCGTCATAGAAAAAGGAGTAGATTTGTCGATTGGAAAAAGAGTTTTTTCCGGTAAAAAAGAAATGGTAGTACATACTACAAATTATGGAGTAAATGTTGAGGATATATTTAATATAGATAAAAATTTAATTGAAAATCCTACTCCTCCAGAGATATTAAATCTAGAATTTGATAGAAAATTGCAGGAAATGAAAGATTCAATAAATAAACTAGAAAACGACCTTTCAATTAAAAAAGATGAATGTGATAGGATGATTTATACCAATAATTTTTATAAGAATAAAAATATCTTTATATTATTACAAATAAGAGTTATGAGAATTGTATATGTACTTTCGACTAAGGTTTTCAAAAAAAGAAATCCAATAAACTTTTTGCTGAGACTTCTTGTTAGGTTCAATATAATTTCTCAAGAAACAGTTGATCATTTTATAAAATATGAATAACTATATTGAATCAATTAATCATTATAAATTAAAAGAGGTTTCTATAGCTTCATATCTGATATTTAATTTTATTGCCAGAGATATAAGCAGTTTTTTTTTAATTACTGCTCTCATACTGTGTCTAATTGATTATAAAAATCTAATAAGTTACTTGAGATACAATAAAGATATCGTTATTGCTATATTTATGTTCACTTTATGGATGAGCTTAATTGGTTATTATCACTCAACACCATTACGTGAAATGGACAATTATTATAGATTTTTATTATTATTACCTCTGCTCTCAATCAATTTTAGAAAAGATAATTTTGAATTCGTAATTATACTTTGCGGTTTTTTTTCTATAATTCACTTTTTATGGAATGTTGGAAGTTTAGAAAGCAGGTATCAAGGTACATCAAACACCTCTATAACTTATGCATATTTAATCGTTACAATTATATTATTATCTGCAAATTACTTGTTTAGAAATATTAGAAATATAAAAAAGGTATTAATGCATAGTATAATTTGTATTTCATTGATTTACATATGGTTCATGACAGAAACAAGAGGTCCTATAATAGCATTTTTCTTATGTATTATTTATTTATCCATTTTTTATAAAAACAAAAATTTATTATTTATTATGATGTTGTTTTTTATTTCAATTTTATTTACAAATGATACTTTTAGAGAAAGATTACTAAAACTATCAGACATTAATATTTATAATGCTAATGTAATAGATCATACATCGACAAGAGAAAGAGTCGCTTATATGCATTATGGAATTGATATGCTGAGTGATAGACCGCTTTTTGGGATTGGACCGCATAATATAGAATCAACAATGAGAAAAAACTTTAGAGATATACCTAAAAACGCACAAATTAGAGATCATTTACATAATGAATACATAGATATTAGTGTTAAATTTGGAATTCCTGCACTTATATTTTTGTTGCTTATGTATATTATTTTATATATAAAAGTCTCTCGATCAGATAGTGCAGTGGCCTCAATTATATTTATATCTTTACTAGCTTCGCAAATAACACAAAGTCAATTTGCTCATCATCAGGCAATATCATTTTTTATAGTATTGATATATTTGTTAATGAAAAAAGAAGAATTCACAAAAGATGATTATAATTAAAAATACTATTGCTAGAATATAAGATGAACTATGAAACATTATAAAAAGAATATTCCAGACGTAATAGTACTTGAAAATAAAGTACATAAAGATGAAAGAGGTTATTTTTATGAATCTTTCGTTCAAAAGGAATTTAATGAAATCGTAGGTAAAGAAGTTAGTTTTGTTCAAGATAACTGTGCATCCTCGAGGCGTGGGGTACTTAGAGGTATGCACTATCAAGAGGAACCGTATGCACAAGGAAAGCTAATAAGTGTGATTCAAGGAGAAATCTATGATGTAGCGTTAGATATAAGAAGAGGATCACCCTCTTATGGTCAATGGACAAGTGAATACTTGTCTAACAAAAATAAGAAACAGATGTGGATTCCTGAGGGATTTGCTCATGGATATCTAGCATTAACAGAAAATGTTTTTATAAACTATAAAACGACAAATTATTACTCGAAAAAACATGAGCGTGTAATAACCTATAATAACGATGATTATAAAATTAATTGGCCTGATCAAGTAAAATATATTATCTCAGAAAAAGATTTGATAGATTTATAATTTCTAGCCTAAATAGCCTTTACCGAGTCTTACATTAGATTTATGTTGTTTGAGAATATCCTCAGCCCATTGTCTATTTTCCAAATACCAATCAATAGTTTTTTCTAAACCTTGTTCAAGATTATACTGTGGATTCCATAATAACTGTTTACGAATTTTACTTGCATCAATAGCATATCTTCTGTCATGACCTGGTCTATCAGTTACATATTCTATTAATGTGTTATAGGATCTATCAGACGGCACTTTTTCATCTAAAAGCTTACATATTTTTTTGACAATATCGATATTTTGGTACTCATTATTTGATCCAATCATATATGTTTCTCCCACCTTTCCTTTTTCCAGTACTAAAAAAAGTGCGTCTACATGATCATCTACGTATATCCAATCACGAATCTGCTTGCCATCGCCATATATTGGTATCTTTCTGTGCATTAGAGCATTTGTTATCGTAAGCGGGATCAACTTCTCTGGAAATTGATAAGAGCCATAATTATTTGAACAATTAGTAATTATAGCTGGTATACCATGTGTATTAATCCAAGATCTTACTAAGTGATCACTAGAAGCTTTTGATACTGAGTAAGGATTAAGAGGGTCATATTTTGTTTCTTCGTTAAATTTAATATCATTTTTTACTGATCCGAAAACTTCATCTGTAGATATATGATGAAATATAAAATGATTGGGACGCCCTTTTTTGATCCAATATTTTGAACATTCATCAAGTAGAGTACAGGTTCCCATGATATTACTTGATAAAACAGTGAAGGCTGAATCTATAGATCTATCAACATGACTTTCAGCAGCAAGATGAAAAATATAATCAGGCTGAAAACTTTCCAGAATATTATGAATTTTCACCTGATCTCTAATGTCTGTCTTTTCGAAACTATATTTTGGATGACTTTCAACAGAAATAAGATTTTTAAGTGAACCAGCGTATGAAAGGCAATCAATATTTAAAACTGTATGGCCTCTCTCTATAGCTGATAGAATAACATTCGTACCAATAAATCCAGCACCCCCAGTTACAAGAATACGCATAAACTAAACTCTATTGCAGCAATTTTCATATTAATTATTATCTTTGCTATTTTCAAAAAGTATATACTCTACAGACTCGCATATCATGTGTCCAGCTATGGCATGAACTTCTTGAATTTTTGGTGTTTCGTCAGAATTAACTGATATTATGACATCACAATCATCACTCATTAACTCATATTTACCTCCAGTCATTGCTATTATACTTTTAACAAGTGGCCTGGCCTCTTTTATTAGTTGAAGGATATTTTCAGATTTTCCTGATGTTGTGTAAACAATCAATGTGTCATTGCTTGTTCCAAATGCTTGCACCTGTCTTGAAAAAACTTTTTCATATCCATAATCATTCGCAATACAAGTTAAATTAGAAGTATTAGTAGTTAACGCTATCGCAGGAAGAGATGGTCTATCGAAGTTAAATCTACCTACAAATTCTGCACATACATGCTGACTATCCGCAGCACTTCCACCATTTCCCGCCAACATGACTTTTCCTTTTTTATTATATGTATCAATAATTAATTCTGATGCTTTTTTGAGCGACTCTACAAATTCTTTAGAATTAAGAGAATTATTAATCACTTTTTTGGACTTCTCCATAGAATTTAATAATAAGGTTTCAATGTTCATAATTTTAAAATTTTGTCCTATCTGTGAGTTTACATTGACCTCTACCAACACTGCTGATTGTTGCAGATCCAGACACCCTATTAATAGTTAGTTCTGTATCCTCTCTACTTGCAACTATATAAGCCTCATTAAAGCTTACATTGTATGAGACAATATCAAGCTTATCAACAAGTCTAAATGTTTCTTTGCTATCATTAAAGATATAAGTCATGTCTTTGTCATTAAA
>MDTG01065216.1_pt1 | contig 12335 bp, 10 predicted proteins | sample 811421 | NCBI WGS metagenome assembly MDTG01 (sample SAMN05326645, study PRJNA326480) | marine metagenome | isolation source: seawater | place: Pacific Ocean: South East | collected 2011
TATCGAATATGAAATTTAAATGGGTTTTTAAATTTCTTTTGTTTGAATATAGCTTTTGCTCAATCGCAAGATCGAAGAAAAATTCCAATGAAGACTGAGTCATTGTTGGTACATTTCAGGACCAAAAAAAGTAAGCCAGAAACAAAATAATGTATACAAAACCAGGATTGATGCGATGAATAGGTAATTAAAACTTATTTTTATTTGTTTGTGACTTAGAAAGAGAAGAAAACCAAAAAATAAAACTTCGGAAACAAAAGTTCCAATAGCCGCTCCTTTTAATCCATACTTCTCAATCAAGAATATACTGCACAAAATATTGGAAACTAATGCGAGAATGGAGGCATAACTATTTCCAATTGTTTTTTGGGTGACCACGGTTCCAACATTTGCAACAGAAGACGCACCATGGAGTACTACCGCTCCAACTAACCAAGGTACGATCACGATTCCTGATTGATAAACTGGTGGAAGAATCAATTTCATGAGAAAAGCTGAGCACAGGACAAAAACACTTCCCAACAAAATGAAAGTCAACAAATAGCAGTGCAATATATTAACATAGATCTTGTCCCTTATACCAACATCCTCACTTAAAGCCTTGATTGAATGGGGCATCCATGCATTTCGGAAAATGGAAACTAAAACTTGAAGAATACTGGTATAAGTGAATACGGCCGCATAAATTCCAGCTGTGGCAAAGCCAAGAAAGTTAAGAATGATAAAGCGATCTGCTCGAGTATTGACTAATGAAGTAAAAACACCTGGCATAATTGGCACACTATATTTTAAAAAAGAAAATAATCGCTTGGACGAATAACTAAGGGTAAGAAAATCCCGATTCAAAAAGAGAGAAAGAAGAAGGCAGAAAATTCCAGAAGTTAAAGATCCATAGAAGAGACCCGCTATACCGTGATCAAATTCCAAAATAAATAGCAAGGAGCCGGCTGTATATATTATTGTGTACAATAAATTCATTACATTGAATTTGATAATTTCTCTGCACATCCGAAAGCAAGTATTGGTTATGTTAAAAAGTACTTGAAAAAGCGCAGAGGTAACCGCAATCGGAATAAGCCATACAATATCTTGGTGATCTTCTAGAACTGAAAGAGGAAGTATTACGACAATTAAAGAAATCGTAATGATCAAAAGGCCTGAAATGAATATGGTGATCAAACAGGTCGTGAATTTCTCAGCATTAAGTTTGCGATCAACTCCCGAAGACCAAAACCTGACTAATGCACTCTCTAAAGAAAGCGAAATTAAAATACTCGCAAAGACAGAGATACTGATGATGACATCAAAAGTGCCATACTCTTGCTCCGAAAACAAACGGGTCAAAATTGGTAGCAAGATAAGGCCCGAACACTTCGACAATGCGGCAAAAAAGCCGTATCCGACAAGATCCTTGCACAGATTAGAGTATAACTTCAAAGTCTTTTCTTGAGAAAACGGAATAAAATTTACCGCCCAAATCGAGTTCATTCCAGTTTTCCCCGATCCTCCAACTGGGAAGTTTTCTCGAAAGTTCTTTTTTGTCGAAGACCAGCATATTGATGCCAAGTTCCGCAGCCATCTCCTCCAGATGATCCAAATTAGTGTAAGGATATTCTGGGCAGTATCGATTCTCGATTAGCTTTTTTAGCTTATGCTTATTATGGAAAGGGAAAAGAACATTTGCGGGCGTTTGCAAGAGTACTCGCCAAATACCAATCGCATGAAATGGATAAAGAATTAGGTTAATTTTAAAATTTTGTTTTTGAAGAAAAGATAACAATTTTAAATCTTCATATTTTCTGGATGCTCTCGAGTCTGGGAGCAAAAAGATTTCAATCAAAAGGTATAATATTCCATAAATTAGGAGTATATATAAAATAAATTCAAGGGAGAGGCTTTTAGCCATGACGACCGTACCCAGAAGAGCAAAGAACGACGCATGACTGATGTATCTCTCGGCCTCTCCCAAAAAAAGAAGAAGAGGCAAGGAAACTAGAATAAAAAGAATAGCACTTGCCAAAACAGGACCAGCAAAAATATTCAATGAGCGTACAGTCTCATCATTTTGGCAAAATATTAAAAATACGAAAAAAAGGAGAAAACAGGGAAATTTTAAAATTATAGAGGAATAAGAAAAATCTTGTACCAAACGAATAATGAGTCGGGAGAAATTATTGGTTAGCGTTTTGTCTTTCTCAAAACTGAAAATTCTCTTGAAGTCATTTCTTCTTGATACGGCAGTTTCGTTAGTGAGATTTTTTTTGAAGTACCAAGCCAGATGCTTTAATTGTTCTTTCACCGATTTTGCAAATCTGAAATTCGAGCAAACCAAAATCCCTACCAGACCCGCGAAAGAGGTAGCTAGAGGGACAAAATTATTTTCAAAGATACAGACCAGTGGAGTGAGAAAAAGAATTGCCTGAAGTCCAAATTTCGAACTTCCCAACACGAAGAATACGCAAATCGCACCAAGTAAAATCCTTAATTCATCATTTATCCCTAAAGGAAGGATTGTTAGAATGAGAAAAAGATTAACTAGGACTTCCGAGAATAGTCTTGGTGTACAAAAAATACGCGGGCCTAAGTTTAGCTTAGTGAAAAAAAGGGGGGAAAACAGATACAACAAAATGACCCAAGAAGCATCTTCCAATGAAAAGCCCATCTTCAAAGTCAAAAAATATATGATCAGCACATAAACAGAATCCAACAATGGATTGAGTAGCCTATTGTATTTGATGATCAATCCGATTGGAAGTCTCCCCACAAACCAGTGCCACAAAAAAGGATGTTCAATCTCAACTGACTCCAGTATTCTAGTCTCGATAGAGGTAAAGGGCCCCCTACCCTTCTTTTTAACTTGCTTCACGAAATACAAGTGCCCGAAAACATCGAAATTGTTTTCCGATTTAAAAATAATGAGATATCGTAAAACGAAGGTAATTGTCACAAGGATGATACCCCAAAGGGTAATATAGTCTGAATCAGCCATGCTTAAAAGTACTCAAGTTCAATATCTTCGCCTTTTTTCAGGACTTTTCCTTTGATTTCTCCAGGTACTCCTAAAATAATGGAGAAATCAGGAAAATTTTTGGTGACGACTGCATTGGCCCCGACTAGGCAATGGTTGCCGATTCTCACTCCTTTTGTAATAACAGCGTTGGTACCAATAAAACAATTGTTGCCTATTTTAATTTTACCATACTCATAGGGCATTTTACCCCCTGACAAGGCCCACTTCACGGAGTCGTGACCCAAGATGTTAACGCCAGAAGAAATCGAGCAGTTCGAGCCAATCTCTATGCCCATCTCCCCCCCGTCCAACCCGGTGTAAGGACCAATCCAAGTGTTTTCCCCGACTTCAACACGACCTACGACCGTACATGTATTATAAACCGTGATGTTTTTGTTTTTACCAAATAAGAAATCGCCCCGTTCCTTCCAGTCAGTAAGATCCTCAACAAACGGATTAACTCTATCAAACTTCATGCGGGTCGATTTGCGAAGTTTCTTTTGTAGACCGTGTAACTCTTTTTCTAAATCACTCACTTTTTACCTTATTTGATAATTCATATAGCCACCTTCAAAATCCTGCCCCAGTCCATAATCGACCGCAACTTGGATGGAATCTTCGATCGATAACCCACTCCGACGTGCCCTTGTAACTAGCTCACCAACTTTCAAACCAACTGCGTTTAATTTGATCACAGGTTTATCGCCCAACTCAGAGGGTTGGTAACTCATGAATTTAGCAGGTCGAATTTTCTTGGGTGAATGCCTTATGCCCGATTCTTGCAACTGCGGGACATCAATGTTTCCATAAATATGAGCCCACTTCAGATATGGAAATGCTTGCTTAAGTTCAAAAAAGCTTAATGCCGACTCTTGACCCACAAGTTCTTGGTAAAAGCAGGATTCGTTACAAATAATCGCATCAAGGTATTGTTTCCCTAGAATATTTCTCAATTCCGAGTAAGGATAACAACGGTTCTCTCTTTCATCGCCGGTTTGCGTATACCAGTCAAAAGATATTCCAAGTGCCTCCAAAGCTCTTGCCGTATATTCACCTGATTTGGAACTTCCCAGAAGTACCAGCTCATTTTCGTATATTTCACATTTAAGTTCAAAAAGTAATTTCATGGCCAGCATGCCATTCAAGGGAAACATATTTAATTTTGGACCATTCTCATTGGTGCCAACAACAGTCACGGAATTTTCAATGCAGCTTTTAATACAAAAGTCGGTGTGCCTAAATTCCCAAGTTTCCCACATAAGTGGAATGACGGAACTTTGCTTCATTAAACTGATCTGGCTTGGGGTGATTGGGCGAAGCATATAAGAATTCGTGACGATATCCGCTTGACTCCAAACTCGCTCAGGAATTGAGCAATGGTGTATTTCAAAATGGTCTATCTTCAGTTTTCGTGCTGTATCTTCGAAGCTTTTCCGCAAATCCGTAAATTTTCCGTATGGCGAATCTTTTCCCACCAAATTTACCTTCGCCCCGGCAAGCAGGGCGGAAAAAGGTAGATAAAAGTAAGGTCCACTGGCTAATTCAGTTACTACTTCAAGGTCCTGAAGGTCCAGTTCGTAATATTCGTTAAATCTTTTGCAGAGACCAATTGAGTTATCGCAGCAATCTTTCAAATCACAAATATATCAATTTTTCAAAAAAACTCTCGACTCCTTGGCCGGAAATTTTGCCTGCTAGGATTTTCGATAGGTCGTGATGATATTCCCTAGAATCTTCATATTGCTCCAAGGCACTGGTATTTAGAGCAATGTGTATGGGATGAAAATTAAAATTACGAAATCCGCGAAACTCTCTCTCAAGAAGAAACTCGTCTGAAAATGATGGTAGGAAAGTTGAATTTCTAAAAGAAATATAACCATCGTCTCCGAAAAAAATCGGCATCTCAACGATGCCCGAAGGATGGTGAAAGGGATATAATCCAGTCTGACCGAACATCGCATAATTGCTTGAAATCTCAAACCCCAAGTCCCAAAACTGAGATAAAAGAAGACTGCTAGTGGTAAGGGAATGACTCCTGATGATCTTAGCGGATGGAAGCAAACTTCTCTTTAGATCCGACAAGTATTGAAAAGATTCTTCTGTCGATTCCTGCCCATTTTTGGAAAAAAAGGGATTAAAATTTGGGTGAAGACCAAGTTGAACCTTGGGATCGTCTGCGAATCTCTCTATAAGAGGAGTTGGATGCGTAACAAAGAAGGTCGCTTTCACACCTGCTTTTCTTACCTTTTGATAGGTATAGTCGATCACCTCATCACTTGCCCAATCGAGGTCAAAGCTAAGCACTATTTTGTTGGATGGACAAAGGTCTTTTAAGAGATCGTCAAAAAAAACAAAGTCCCTCATGTAGACTTTTCGTATTGAATTTTAATTTCGTTTTCCAAGGAATAGCCGATTTCGATTGCTTTCGCAGGCGAATGTGCTCCAACAATGATAAATCCCGACCTATCCGTTCCAATTTTCACCTCGCCGATTTCATCCCCGAAATTCTTGAACATTTCAAAGTCCAAAACAGCGGCATTCTCCCTGACCGTATTCAAACCTGAAATTGAAAGGACTTTTCCCTTTTCAGGGGTAAGAAAATGGTAGTTGCAGGCTCGTTGCAAAAAAGGGCTCAGAGTCTCCGGAAGGTCGCCAGCGAGTATCCGAACCAACTCCACAAACATCCTTACTCCAGTCACAAAAGGTACAATGGGTTCTGGAGTCCCCCCTCCTCCGCACCTAGCACCCAATTCAAATAATACAGGACCATTCTTGGTTGTTGCTAATTCGACATGAGCGGCACCTATATTTATGCCCACAGATGCAATCGAGTTCTCTATCGTTTCGACCAGTTCTTTTTGTTGCAAAATAGGCAAGGAAGTTGGGTATATTACGTTTTTATCAACACGATAAGGCAATTTGGTTTTTATCTTATCTGCAATCGCAAGGACATGTACCTTGCCATTAAAGACGATCACCTCCGCACTATGTTCTTTTTCAGACTCAATGAATGTTTCCACCAAGGTGGTTTTGTCATCATAAAATTTCGTCGAGAATTCGATTGCAGACCCTAACTCTTCACAAGTGTTAACGACAACTACGCCCCTGCTTGCTCCCCCGCAACCATGGGCGGGCTTTAAAATACAGGGAAAACCAATTGCTTTTACTCCATCGTATATCTCTTTAATGGAATCAGCAACGAAGACCTTCGGGCAAGGTAAGCCGTCTGCCATCCACTTTAATCGCATTTTCTCTTTGTTGGTCGCCAGTTCGGCAGCCTGAACGCTTATTCCAAGCAAGTCCATTGCTTGGCATACATATGCCGCAGTGGTCACTCCATAATCGTTCAAGGGTATGATGGCATCTATTTCCCCCTTTTTAGCTACCGACAATACTAATTCTTTGTCTGCTATATCGCATACTTTGGATTCGTTCGCGTATGCGAAGCCTTCTGCCTCTGGATTTTTGTCGACTGCGATAACTCGGTAACCTGCATTCCTCGTTGCTTCAATCGACCGAGAGTAATACCTGGAAGCTCCCAAAATCAGAACTTTCTTCATTACTCAATCGAAGCAATTCGACACTCGAACTCGTGAAGAGTTTTGCTTTCTTCCTCCCTAAGTTCAGCGTTTTCAATCAAAAAACCCTTTCCATCAGCCATTCCAAACAACTTTCCCGGATCATTAAGCTTGTCGACAATTAAGGTCCCGCGTGGAGCAAGCACCCCACATGGAGCAATTCTAAATCCATCATAGTCAATAGCCTCCATTCCGTATGCCAAAGATTCCCTCAATGTAATTAGGGCCTTAATTTCAGCGGCAATAAAACCAGTCATATTGGGTCTTAGAACCGGAATTTTGCCGTCATGCAGCTTCTTTATCTCTTTAGAATTCAACCCACCCACGATAGCGTCCACGACAATCAGTTTAGAAGAGAAGTCACCCAGATCAATACTTGGTAGATTTTCCGTTAAGACTAAGAATTCAGGAGAAGAATTACCTGGATTGATGGTAAATCCAAGAATTCCAAGCTTGAGCTTACTTAATTCCGACAACTCATTTTGGCCAACCACCTTAACGGATGGTCCATTGGGGATGCGGGAGGAGACCAAGTTCAACAAATCGCAAACCGACCTAGACCATACATCAAGATCACTGTAGAAAATAAGCTTTTCTTCCGGAGTCTCTTTAACGACATTTTCGATGATTCGATCACTAATCCTCAGCTTTTTGTCGCTGTCTAAGCAAATGTAATCCACCTGATCCAGGACTGCCTTGAGTACGCTCTTCGAATCCCTCAGGCTTGCAATCTCAGCACTTGCGTAAACGATGGAATCGGTTTCATGGATGACCGTTGAGGGCTTCGACCGATTTTTCACCCTGTACGATTGAACGATATTAAAAACGGACTTCTTTCCGAATTTTGATGCGATGCTCGAAGCTTTTTTGGCCGCTCTGTGCGAAACCTCCATTAAAGAATTTTCACGATCGTTGGAACGCGTATTGGATAGTTGAATGGAAATTCTTTTATTTTCTCTGCTCTTCTTGGATAAGTCCGAAGCAAGCATTTCAATCAGTCCGGAATCTGCATTCACTCGATCATGCTCGGATACGCTAACAATTAAATCTCTTGGGTCGACCCGGTGTTTGTCAGCATACTTGAAAACCAAGCCCAAAAACGATGAATGGAACTGCGCGTATCCGGAAATTATGTCGATTGAGTTTATCTGGTTATAATTCTTGAGATAGTCGTCGATGACTTTTTCCGCTAGATCCAGAATTTGCTTAACTTCTATTCCCAAATCTATGCTTTTTCGCTTTAAAGCCAGAAGGAAAATCTCCGTATTCGCGTTTCCTGAGCTCCTTCCCAAACCTCTCACGGAAGTATCTACGACAGCTGCACCCAGATCAACTGCTTTTAAGGAGTTCGCTATGCCCAATCCCAGATTATTGTGTCCATGAAATCCTATCTTCATATTGGATGAGCTGCGAATTTCCGAGAAGTAAGCTACCAGGTCATCCGGAAACATTCCCCCAGCCGAATCAACCACGCACACATAATCAAATCCAAGATTCTCCACCACTTTGGCTACTTGGCCCACATGCTTAGGGGCCAAGGCATAGGTTTTCATTAGATTGGAAAAAGTAATTAAGCCCAATGACTTAGCTTTTTCAACATAAGGGGAAGACTGGGTAACATCTGTCACATTCGTTCCTATCCTAATGAAATCCATCCCGTGATCAGCAGCCATCTTGATATCGTCCATCGTCCCAATTCCTGGAATAAAAAACATACCCCATTTTCCATTTTTCACTGAAGTAGAAGCAGCACGTAAATATTCCTCATCGCTGACCGCCGCAAGCATGAGCTTATCCTTTCCTGCACTCATACCCAAGCCATGACCCACTTCAATCAGCGGAACGCCGGCCCGATCCAAGGAACTTGCAATGATTGCCGTGTCATTTGCTGTGAATTGAAAATTTACCACATAGCTACCGTCTCTAATAGTAGTATCAAGCAGCAAAAGATCATTCATTCATTATTTTACTTGCAAGGGTTCTGGGGTTGTCTTGTTGGAAGGAGTTTTTACCGTGGAAATAATGCACATCCATCTGCCCCTTTTGTTGCTCCAGTCGATTCGGTCATCCGGATCAATCGGTACGACTCCATGCTTAACCTCACCGTTAAAGAGAATCAAATCGCCTGTTTGTGCAACATCATCAATAGGCACTCTATGACCTGCCTCATTCACTAAATAAAGCCCCCCATCCTTGTAATCTTCTCCTTTTGTCGAAAGTTGCAAGATAGGCACGACCAATTGGTGTGCTCCAACCGGATCCGAATGTTCGGAAAAATATCCTCCTCCAACCGGATAATGCTGAAAGGCGATTCTCACTACAAAATCGTCTGTCGGACGATTTTTTAAAAACATATTTTTTTCAAAGCCCGAAAGAACATTCTTCAAAAAAAACAATTCTTCAAAAGTCCTAAAAAAATCAAAGTGATTTTGATTCCAGTTATGAAACAAGTATTGATGACAGATGCTTTTTACCGCCGACCCAGGATACTCGTTCACAATTCTGTGAAAATCGAAGGATCCCGGGGCAATGGGATGATAACTGGGCAAGGAAGAAGTTCCTACAGTATGGAGGTATTCCTTCATTTTCATCATTAAGTCATTTTCATAAAAGTTTTTTATGATGTAGGCGTCGCATCCAAGAGCTATGTCGTTACCAATGCTTTTCAATAAATCTTCGTTATTTAGAAGATCCGCAGGCTTGGATTCCAAAACTTGTATGTTATCAAGGTATTTCACTGCTACGCCATTCATTTCGAGGGAATCCTATTTATAGATTTGTAAATTAAACTCATATTTCAGGTAATCCATTTTTAAGTTAATTCTGCTTGATAGTTCATTTCCTAATTTGATTGCATTCGCGGGGTCCAAGTGAAACGCGTTAATATTCATGTAGTCCACATTCGTGGTCATGAAATCTACGGATATACCTTTTTTACAGATCGCAAACATAGAAACCATCATCTCCTTGACATATTCTAAGTGTCCTTCATTTCTAAGTCTAGCATTGAAAATACCAGATGCAATGACCCAATCAGAGGAAAGACAATGCGAATCTTCCAAAATATCAAGGCAATGAAAATCAACTTCTGGGTTCATTTCCCTAGCGATTGCCAGTAATTTTTCGTTTATGTCGATGCCGACATACTGACAATTATATATTTGTTTACTTAGATACTTGTTCAAATCACCAAATCCACATCCTAAGTCGATCACGGAATCGAAAGGCTTTACCCCTATAGAAGTCAGGGCCTTGAACCTAGTGTTTTGTCGTGAAAGACCACCAGCCCAACCGATCGATCGGGCATCATACCCGTATAAATCCAGTCTCTCGTTATATTTATGAAGATATTCTGATTTGTCTAAACTATTCAAATACAACCTTTTTAATATTTCCGCTTAGTATATTAGCGACATTCACTTTTTCGTGATCAACTCTTGATAAAAAATTATCCAGATAAGTTCTTATATCCACCTCAGGAAAATCCGAACCAAAAATAATTTTCTGATCAATCAAATGTAATGAATTGAAAAAATCATCGATCAGCGAAGTGCCTTTAAAAAACTCCAAATAATACGAACAATCTAAATACACATTTTTATTGGACCTAGCTACAAAGAACGCATCCCAGAACTTATGACAACCCAGATGAGAAAGAATCAGTTTTAAATTTGGATAAAGCTTAGCGATCCGATCGACTTGAAGAGGGCTCAATTCATCAATTGGCAAGTCCTTTGACTGTAACCATCCACAAATCATTAATGGCAGATTCAACTGTTCCAGAATTTCCAATGCCCCACATTCGAGCAACTTCTTTAATGAAGTTTTTTGCATTCTAGGGTGAAATTTCAATCCTTGAAGACCAAGAGCGGCACAATGCTCAATGTCTTTTTTCGCACTTGAATAAGAGAAATTTCCAAACCCAATGAATTTATCGGGATAAGATTTCACAACATCGGAAACATAATCTTTGTCGCAGTATCCTTCTACCGGCAATAGAAGAGCCTTACTTATCTTGGATTGCTCCATTTGGATTAGAAGATTTTCTAAGGACGCATTATGCACGCTCGTTCCCCAAGTACCGTCTCTGGTAATATTTACATGACAATCAATTACTTCGCTCATGGTAATATAAAAAGAGAAATTTTTTAATCGGACCGTGTGGGGTTCAAATTTTCTTGGATTAGTAGTCTTATTTGGTTACCTTTAAGCGGTAATTTATTTGAATAAAACACATTCAAACCAAATTCAAATCAGATTTGTCTCATTTCCGTAAGTGCTTGGCATCCTTCTGGAGCAATCAATCAACATCGATTGAGCACTCCATCCAAATACTCGTTTACATTTAGAAGAGACCAAATCAATAGTCGGCGATTTTGCCTACCTGAAGTATGATCTTTAACAAGTTCCTGTGTGATTTTAAAATCAAGATAGTTGTAGAGAGGACTATTTTTGTTGGATAAAGTATTTCGAACAAAATCTATACTCTCCCCTTTAAACCAACTTGCATCAGGTCCCGAAAACCCCTTTTTTTCTCCCTCGATAATATCCCTTGGGATATACTTTGACATCATATCCTTGAGAATCTGTTTTCCATCGTTTGTCTTTTGAAAGTCTTTGTTGAACTTTTTTCCAATCTCATTTTCGTTTAGACTTGCCACGTTTCCAAGGTTATTGAGCTTTAGACTAACAGGACACTGCATAGCAAAATCGACCAAGTCGTTGTCCATGAATGGTACCCGAGTCTCCAAGGAATGAGCCATACTCAGTTTGTCTTCGATAACAAAAAGACTGTGTAAAAAAGTCTTGGCTTCAAAATACAATGAATGATTAATAAAATCCTCTGGCTTTTCCAATGAATTTGAGTGAGTGGAGAATACATCCTCGAAAATATCTCTAGTCCAAACATCTTTTATCTCTTTCCAAATCGGAGCGAATACATTTGAGATAACGGTATTCGGAATCAATCTCTGCCAATATAAATAATATTCATCAATGTATTGGCTAAAGTTTTTAGCTGTAGCTCCTCGATAATACCTCCATGGATAACCACCAAACAATTCGTCTCCTCCCGCACCAGAAAGTACAACTTTCACAAACCTACTAGCCAATTTTGAAGCATAAAAGTTTGGGTAACTTTGTCCTACCCTTGGCTCTTCCAAATGCCATACAAGATCCGTCAAGCAACGCTCCATATCGCCTGCTTTTAGAACCATTTCGTAGTGTTCAGTTTTAAATTTTGCAGACATTGCCTCTGCCTTTTCTCTTTCATCAAATGCTAATTCAATTCCAGAGGCTGAGCTAAGATCAAAACCGCAGGTAAATGTTTTTAGATATGGAAAGTTGGAAGTTGCCAACGCACTTATTGAACCTGAATCCATTCCACCACTCAAATAACTACCAAGCTCAACATCACTGACTAGCTGACGATTTACTGCCTGTTGAAATAAGCGATCCAGTTCCTCGATATATTCTCTTCTATCAACCGGAGTATTTGGTTCTTTGAAATGATAATCCCAGTATTGAACGAATTGGAGTTGATTAGAATTCCGTGAAAGATCAATGGTTGCATAGTGACCTGGAGGTAAAAGATGAATCCCTTCCAAAAGTGTCTGATCTGTAAAAATATTCTGGAATGTGAAATACTCGATCAGTGCCTTCTTGTTAATTTTTCGATCAAAAGCAGGTTGTTCCAATATAGCTTTTTGTTCCGAACCAAAAACCAGTTTTCGATTATTTTGAAAATA
>MDTG01250564.1_pt1 | contig 12335 bp, 12 predicted proteins | sample 811421 | NCBI WGS metagenome assembly MDTG01 (sample SAMN05326645, study PRJNA326480) | marine metagenome | isolation source: seawater | place: Pacific Ocean: South East | collected 2011
GAAATATGGAAGAATATTATTAAGCTCAAGTATAGGAACAAAATTTGGAGGAGGCCCTAATTCTTTTGCTTATTCTTTGTCAAAATTTAATAATGAATTCTTTCCAAGTTATTATAAAAATCTTACTAAAAAAAATATCTTGATTAATACACTACAAATTGGTGTTACAGACACAAAAATACATAAAAATTTGCCTAAAAAAAATTTAAAACAAAGAGTTAAACTTATTCCAATTAAAAGAATGGCGCGAACAAAAGAAGTTGCAGATTATATATTTTTTTTAAGCAGTAGTGAAAATACGCTACTTTCAAGAACTGTTTTAAATATTTCAGGAGGGGAATAATGATTAGTAAAAAAGATTTATCTTTTTATAAAAGTAATGGTTATCTTTTAGTTAAAAATGTTCTTAAAAAAGAAGATTTTGAACAAATAGATAAAACTCTTAAAAAATTGGAAAAATTACAATCCCCAGGTCGAGGTTTATCAGAACCTGGTATTAAAAAATCTTTAATACATTCATTACACAAAAATCAAAATTTAATAGAAACTATTGAAAAAAAAATTTGGTTTCAGTCAATCTCAAAAATTTTACTTAAAACTGATCAAATAAAAGTGTGGAATGCTAAATCTAACTTAAAAAAAAGATGGGCTGGATCAGTTGAATATTTTCATCAAGATTATATTTATTGGAGAGAATTAGGTTTTAATTCAAGTGATATGATTAACTGTATGATTTTTGTTGACGATCATACTCATACAAATGGTGGATTGTGGGTATTTCAAGGTTCTCATAAAAAAATGTTTAAACATAGCCCTTTTCTAAATATTAATTCTTTGCAAAAATATTTTATTCATCCATCCTTACTAGATAAAATTTCAAAAAAAATGAAACCGATATCAATATCAGGAAAAAAAGGATCATGCTTATTTTTTCATAGTAAATTAATTCACGGCTCTGCTCATAATATTTCACCAAATGATCGACGAATATTATTGTATGATATTTCAACTAAAAAACATTTTGAAAATGCAAATAAAAATAAAATAAATTCATTTAATAGAGATTTTAGAAAAAAATTTGAAAAAAAGATATTACTTCAAAGAATAAAAGCTCTTAAATAATGACCAAATTAAGAATATATCAAAGATTAAGAAAGCCAGCACCAAATCCAAATAAATTTTTGAGACTCAATAGAGCAGAATATGGCTCATCATTTAAAAAAAAAAAATATGACTATGATAATTTTTATCCAAATATTGATCCATTAATCGATTCTGCATGCAAATTTTATAAAGTTTCAAAAGATAAAATTATTATTGGTTTAGGCGCAGAGTCTTTAATCAAAGATATATTTTTATTTGCAAGCTTATATAAAATTAAAAAAGTTTTATTAAATTCTAATAATTTTTTTATGTATAAGTATTACTCAAAATTATTTGGGATCAAGATAAGTGAATACCTAATTAATCCTTTGGATAATTACTTTGATGAGAATGATTTATTAAAAAAGATTAAAAAAAATAAAGTAGATTTTGTAGTATTGGTAAATCCTTCACACCCATTTGAAAAATATTGGAAAATTAGTCAATTAAAAAAAATAATCCACTATTGTAAAAAAAATAATATTATAGTTATGGTTGATGAAGTTTATTTATCAAAATCAACGAATAGTTCTATCAAGCTAATTAATCAATACGATAATTTAATTGTACTGAAATCCTTGTCTAAAATGCCAGGATTACCGGGTTTAAGAGTAGGGTTTTTATTTGCTAATAATAAGTTAACAGATTATTTAAATTCTCTAAGGTTAGCCATTGAGTTACCAGAAAATAGCATCCGAAAAGCAACTAAATATTTATCGAGTCCTAATAAATATATTTTTCCTAATATAAGAAAAATTCATTCGGCAAGAGAGTATGCAAAACTAGAATTTAAAAGACGAAAAATTAAATCATTTGGTGATCATGGAAACTCGGTTTCTGCATTATTAAGAAATTCACAACAAGTTTTAAGTGTTGGAAAATTTTTACAAAAAAATAAAGTTTTAATAAATTTTACTTTCCCAAAACCACTTGATAAGTTTATTAACTTGACTACAACAAATAAAAAAAATATTAAAATTTTTTTCAAAAATTTAGATAAAATATATAAATAGGTTAATGAAAAATAGCCAGATAATTGAAAATTATTGGAATACAACAGATGATTATGAAGATTACCCAAACCAAATTAAAAAAATATTTCAAATAATCTACATATCAGAAGAAAGAAAATTTAATGAGTGGATAAAACAAATTTCTCTAAAATATAAATCTGATATTGATTGGTGGATTGTTCTTCCTGTAAGTAGAAATCCCTATGTTAGTGAGTTGTATAAAACTGTCTGTATCATAAAGACATTAAAAATATTAAAATCTAAAAAGATATTACCAAAAAAGATACTTGTTAGTTCAGATCATATAAAAAAAATTGTAAATGAATCGTTTGATATTAAAATAATTTCAAAAAAAAAATCTATTTATTACAAATTTTTTTTTTTAAAAAATTTAAAAGCAGCTATTTTATTTTTATTAAATTACATTTTAGTAAATCTGCTCTCAAAAAAAAATAAAATTAAGAATGAATTATTAACATTAATAGATACATTTATAATTAGTGAAAAATATCAAGAGACAAGTTTTTATGGTGTGCTTTATCAAAAATATTTAAAAAAAAAAAAGAATTATTATTTTGTTCCTACTTTAATATATAAAAGTTTTTTTTATTATATAAAAAAAATTTTAAAACTAAAACCAACAAAGTATTTATTTAAAGAACATTACCTAAAACCAAAAGATATAATATATTGTTTAAATCATATATGTAGAAAAAATAAGTTTTTAGTTTCCTACAAAAATTATTATGGAATTAATTTAGACCCATTAATACATAAGGAGTTAAAATATAATTCAGATTATTTTTCAATATTTCAATCTTTAGCAAACTATTTATTCACAAAGAGATTAAAAGAAAATAAAATAAGATTAAAAAAAGTAATTAATTGGTATGAAAACCAACCAATAGATAAAGCTTGGAATTATGGTTTCAAAAAATTTTATAGTGAAACAGACATAATTGGTTATCAAGGTATGTTAAACGCCCCAATGTATCATTGTTTATCTCCAACAGAAAATGAGGTAAAATTAAACTTAACACCAAAAAAAATTATAGTAATTAACAAATCACTTATTCAAGAAAGATCAAAATTTACAAAAATAAAAGAAATTTTTCAAATAGGTCCTGCATTAAGGTTTAATGAAATATTTAAAAGCAAAATTCCTCAAAAAAAAAAAAATATAATAACTATTTTTTTAGAAGGTATTAATGAAAAAAAAGATTTGAAAATGTTAAATAAGTTCATTCAAATAGCAAAAAAAATTCCTGAAGTTCATTTTCAAGTTAAGGAGCACCCTAGAATGATTTTAAATAAGTTAAAAGTTGATGTACCGGCAAATTTAAAATTCAAGTATAATAAGTTTTCCATTTTGGCAAAAAATTCAGCAATATCTGCTTGCATCGGTGCAACAAGTACAGTAATAGAAAGCCTTGCATATGGTTGTTTTCTAATTATTCCATCCAACAGTGGTTATGAAAAAATTATTCTTAAAAATCTCAATATACCTAATCAATTTTTCAAAATATGCAGCAATGAAAAAGAGATTACTGATACAATTAAAGCATATCTAAAAAGACCTAAAAAAATAAAAAGCAATTTATTAAAGAAACATTTATTTGAAAAAATTACGAATGAAAACATCAAAGTATTCACATAAGAATAAGAATTCAAAAATTATTGTATTTGATCTAGATGGTGTATTGCTTAATTCTAAAACTAATATGAGATTGGCATGGAATTTTACAAAAAAAATAAATAATTTGAATACTCCTTTTGAAAAATATTTTGAAAATATTGGAACTCCCTTTATCAATATTCTAAAGAAAATTAAAATAAATAAAAATCAATTAAATATTCAAAAATCTTTTAAAGAAGGGTCATTAAAAAATATTAATAAGATAAGACTTTATCCAAATGTAAGAAAAGTTTTAAAGAATTTAAAAGAAAAAAAATATTTAGTTGGAATTTTAACTTCAAAAGATAAAAAAAGATCTTTAAAAATACTAAAAAAGTTTAAAATAATTAATTTTTTTGATTTTATTGAATGCCCAGACAAAATGATTAAAGGCAAGCCTTTTCCAGACCATTTATTAAAAATTATGAAAAATTATTCAGTAAAACCAAAAAATGTTACATATGTTGGCGATATGCACAGTGATTATTTGACAGCTAAAAGAGCCAAAGTAAATTTTATTTTTGCCAAATATGGATATGGTTCTGTAAAAAAAACAAACAAAATAAAAAAAATAGACGAATTATTAAAAATTTTTTAATGGATAAAGATAAAGTTAAAGTAGTAATTCTTTGTGGTGGACTTGGTAGTAGGTTATCTGAAGAAACAAAATTAAAACCTAAACCAATGGTAAAAATAGGAGGTATTCCAATATTATTACATATAATGAATATTTACTCAAAATATGGCTATAAAAATTTTATATTAGCACTTGGTTATAAAAAAAATTATATAAAAAAATTCTTTAGAAATTTTAAAAATAAAAATAAATGGAATATTGAATTAGTGGATACAGGAAAAGATAGTCTTACAGCAAGAAGGATTCTACTTTTAAAAAAATATTTAATTAAAAATGACTTTTTCTTTTTGACTTATGGAGATGGTGTGTCAAATATTAATTTAGATAAGTTGATTCAGTCTCACTTAATTTCAAAAAAAACTGCTACAGTGACAGCTGTCAGGCCGCCAGCTAGGTTTGGTGAGCTAAAATTTAATGGAAACCTAGTCTCTAATTTTGATGAAAAAAATCAAATTAATTCTGGTTGGATTAATGGTGGTTTTTTTGTTTTTGGAAAAAATATTTTTAATTATTTGCCAAATAGTAATACGATGTTAGAGAGACAAACAATGAATAAGCTAACTGAGTCAAAACAACTAAATGCTTTTAAACACCAAGGTTTTTGGCAATGCATGGATACTTTAAGAGACAAAGAAGTTTTGAATAATATTTGGAAAAAAAAATTAAAATGGTGAATGTAAATTTATTTAATAATATTTATAAAAATAAAAAAGTTTTAGTTACTGGACATACGGGTTTTAAAGGTACTTGGTTAACATTGTGGTTACTATTAATGGGTGCAAGAGTATGTGGCTTTTCAAATAATCAAAATACCAAACCTTCATTATTTAATATATTAAAAATCAAAAAAAGAATAAAGGATTGTAGGGGTGATATAGCTATATACAGCAACATATCAAAAGTAGTAAAAAAATTTCAACCAGAAATTATATTTCATTTAGCAGCACAATCATTAGTTAAAAAATCTTATTTAAAACCAATTGAAACATTTAATACAAACACAATGGGTACTCTCAATATATTAAAAGCAAGTGAGCAAAGTAAAAAATTAAAAGCAATCATCATGATAACTAGTGATAAGGTTTATAAAAATGTTGAGATAAAAAGAGGTTACAAAGAGGATGATTTAATAATGGGTAATGATCCCTATAGTGCTTCCAAAAGTTGTGCAGAATTAGTAATTAATATGTACTTAAATTCTTATGCTGAAAAAAAAAAAATTAGCATATGTGTAACAAGAGCTGGAAATGTTATTGGAGGCGGAGATTGGTCTAAAAATAGAATAGTGCCAGACTTGTTTAAGCAATGGTCAAATTCGAAAAAATTAAAAGTCAGAAATCCAAAATCAACTAGACCGTGGCAGTTTGTTTTAGACCCACTTGGTGCCTATTTATACTTGGGGTATTTGTTACTAAATAAGAATACAAACAAAAAAATAAATTTTGAATGTTTTAATGTTGGTCCGAAAAAAAATGTTAATAAAAAAGTGATAGAACTAATTAAATTAATAAAAAAAGATGTAAAAAATTTAAATTTTTATGTTGCAGACGAAAAATCAAACAAAGAAGCAAAGCTTTTAAAATTAAACTGTAGCAAAATATTTAAATATACTAAATGGAAACCAGTTTACAATTTTAATGAGACCGTAAGAAATACCTCATCTTGGTATGTAAATTATTATACTCGAAAAAATAATATTTTTAAGTTTACAATTAATCAAATTCAAAATTATATAAAATTAGCAAAATCTAAAAAGGTATCATGGATAAAGTAAAATTATATAAAACAGAAATAAAAAAAAATAACAAAGGAAATGTTATAAAATATTTGGAAAGATCTAAACATCTTTCAAAAATAAGTGAAGTTTATTTTTCAGAAATTCATAAGAATAAGATTAAAGCATGGAAAAAAAATATAACATCAGAGCAATTTTTATTTGTATATGAGGGTAGAATTAAACTAGTGATTTTTGATGATAGAAATCCAAAAAAAGATCAAATATCAGAATATTATATTGGAAAAAGCTCAAAATATTCAAGAATATTTTTACCAAAAAATGTATGGTATGGGTTTCAAGGATTAAATAAAAAAAATGTCATAATTAATTCTATAAAAATACCACATAGTAAATGTAAATTTTTTGCAAAAAATTTAAAAGATAAAATAATACCTAACCTTTGGAAATAAATTTTGAAAATACTTTTTTATGGAGGGACTGGTTATTTAGGTTCATCAATTATTAGCAGTATCAAATCAGATCATGAAATTAAAATTATAACTAGGAAAAATTTAAAACAAAAAAAAAGTAAAAATATAGTTTTTTTAAATCAATTTAACGATAAAAAGAAAATATTAAAAGAAATAGTAAATGCAGATTTATTTATTTTTTCCAATGGACCATCTTTCAGAAATAGTAAAAAAGAATTGTATCAATACATATCTTTTTTTCAGGAAGAAATTGATTTAATTAAATCTAATAAAAAAAAAAATTCAAAAATAATTTATTTTTCAACAATTCATGTTTATGAAAATAAGACTGTAAAAAAACCTAACTATGCAAGTCTAAATAGTTCCAAATCCCATTACGCTATAAGGAACAGAATTTGTGAAAATATACTTTTACAAAAGTTCATTAAGCATAGAAATGAATTGCAAATATTAAGACTTGCAAATATTTTTGGTGTTGCCAAAAATTATAAATTAAATTTAACAAATCAAATGTTTAATTTAGCTATTAATCAATTTTGTTTAAAGTCAATAAAAGGTGAGGCAATACATTTGTATTCAAGTAAAAATGAGAAAAGGAATTATGTTTCCATTAATGATTTTATAAATTTTTTTATAGAGTCATTTATAAATAGAAAAATTAAATTTCCTCCTATTATAAATTATGCTTCAAATAATTCTATTTCAAATGATAGAGTGCTGAAAATTTTGGTATCTGAAGTAAAAAAATTAATTAAGAAAACACCAAAAATAAGATTTTTAAATAAATTTAAAAATTCAAAAATTAATTATAATTTTGATATAAAGGAGATTGATCAAATGGGTTTACGTCCAAAAATTTCTATTAAAAATGAAATTAAAAATTCCCTGAAAAAGATATATGCTTTAATTTAATTATGAAATTTTTAAACTCTTATAGTCAACTTTTAAAAAATGACAATTTTTTAAAAAAAATAAAAAATAACCTTAAATCGTTTTTTATAAATCAAAGATCAAAGAAAAATATAAAATTACCGAAACAAAGTATTATATTTCCATTTTATCATCATGTGTTTGATGACGAAGTAGAAGGTTTTAAAATTCAATTAAAATATATGCAAAATTATGGAGAATTCATATCATATGAAGAATCGATAAATTTATTAAACAATAATTTTAAAGATAAAAATATTTATTTTTGTTTATCATTTGATGACGGCTTTAAAAATATTTTTAATAATGTTACTGACATTGCTTTAAGTTTGAAAATTCCAATTAATTTTTTTATACCTACAAGTTTTATAGATAATAAAAGGGAAGATGCTGGAAAAGTTTTTTTTAACACCTCAAAGCTTAATGTAGAATTTTTAAGTTGGAATGATTGTAAAACAATTTCATCAGAAAAAATATTTACTATTAGCTCTCATTCTGTAAATCATAAACTTATATCACAACTTTCTTATGAAGAGAGTTTAAAAGAAATGAGAAACTCAAAATATGAAATAGAAAATAACTTGAAAATTAATTGTAATCATTTTGCACCTCCAGTAGGAGATTTTTTATTCCCCAGAGATACTGATATTGTAAAAAAAACTGGATATAAAAGTTTGTCTACTACTTTAAGAGGTCAAATGAGTAATTTGGAAAAAAATGTTTACAATATTAAAAGACACCACCTCTTAGCTAATTGGGATATAAACTACCTAAAATATTTTTTTTTTAATTAATTTTTTTAAGAATATTTTTAATTTTATTAAAAAATAATAAGTATATCCAAGAATAGTTTCAGAAGAAATATATTCAATTATTTCACAGGATTTATTATTTAATTTTGTTTTATAGGCTTCGGATCCAATAGTAAAATCAAAGGATTTAAAGTTTTCTGTTTGACAATTTTCTAAAAGTTCACACAGAAGAATATTTCCTGGAGAATATTTTTTGTAATCATTATCATAAACAGGAAAAATGTAATAAAAAATATTATTATAAACATATCCAATATGTGCTGAAATTATTTTATTTTCTATTTTTAAACAACTGAAAGTAATATTTTTGTTATTATAGTCCAATAAATTATTAATATAGTTTTTATACTTTTTTATATTTAAATAATTCCAAGCATTTGTTCTATTTAACTGTTTTGTTTTTTGTGTAATAAAAAAATTTAAAATATTTTTTTTTTCATGTTTTGTAGGGTTCAAATTTATTTCTAAATTATAATTGATTTTTAATTTTCTATATTCATACTTAATTTTATTTTTTAACTTTTGAATTATATTATGTTGTTGTTCATTTCGAGTAAACATTAACTGATATGAAATATTATTGATTTTAATGGTATCATCTAGATAATGAGGATTGATGTTATTTATAAAATGAATGTTATCAAATTTAACTATTTCACGTAATTGAGAAATTATGAATTTAAAATCATTAAGTTTTAAATGGTAATTTGTTTTAAGAATAGGTTGATTATAATCAGAAAATGGAAATCCATTCCAATTTAATATTTTTAAAAAACTTTTTTTAATATTAAGTGGTAAAATTGAAACTAATTCCTCATTTTTATAAAACAAAATAATATATAAATCTAAGTTAACTCCACATATATTGTACCAGTATTCTTGCCAATCATATGTTTGGAAAAAACTAATTTGTGATTCTTTTTCTAATTGATACCATTTTTCTTTTAATTCAGTATCAAATTTTTTTTTTATAATAATTTTGCTTTTAAACATTTTTTATTAATAAGTTGTGCATTATATTTTTAATGATGATTAAAATTTTGAAATAAATTTTCCAATCTTTAGATGTATTTTTTTTAAATTCATTCAAACATTGAGCAAATAACTTAATAAAACCTAATTTTTTTTTATGAACAAAAATTTCTGGGTATAGGGTATTAAAAATTTTCTCAAACTTTAAATAAATATATATTTTTTCAAGATCGTTGAGCTCCTTGTTAAAATCATATATTGATTTTGAAAAAATCTTATCGTCTTTTTCTAGACTTGAACTATTACTATACCACTTATTACCAAATATGGTTGGTTTTCTAAGTTTTTCATCAAATTCTATCTCTAAAAATTTACACAAATTTTTTATCTCAAATTCAGAATTTAGTATTAAATTTTTGTAGTTTATAAAATAAAAATTATTTAATTTATTTTTTTTAAGCTCAATGAGGGTTAAATAGTCCTTTAAAAAAATATCCACATATTCTAAAATATTGTTTCTCCATATTTTTAAATTCCTAGAATATTTCTTGAATGAAATATAAACATCCATGGGGTTTCTATGAATTAAAATAAATTTTGAGTTTTTTAAATTTTTTTTAGAAAACTCAATTAAATTGTTTTTTAAGAGATGATTTCCATCTTGTATTATAATTATATCTCTTGGTTTAATATTGAGAGATATATCAAGTGACTCATGAATTTTAATTATAAAATCTTCAATATCATAAATTTTTTGATTATAAAAGTTTTCACAAAATAAATTATAATTGAAATTTGAGGGAGGAGAAAAAATACCTATATTTAAATTTAACTCTTTATGTGTATTATCTTTCTCAAGTAAATATTTGATTTTTGATGTTTCTAAAAATTTTTTTTTAAAATTTTTTGAATTTAATTCATTTTTGGGAACCTTATTTAAATGTTCTATAAATTTAATTTCTAGTGGGAAAGAAGATATTTTAGGGTGAGAATCTAATAACGTCCCAACTAAGGTTGTACCATTTTTAATTGGACCAACAATATTAACTATTTTTTTTGATGACATTCTAACAGTTTATCACTTTTTAAAATTTAATTTTTGTTAAAGTAGTTCCGTTCAATTTTTGGTTAAGAGGTATAAATATATATTTTCTCCATCTGTGTAAAAGTCTTTTATTTAATTTTGTGCCACTATAAAAGCTTGGCCAAGAAAGTATCTCTATTTTATTAACCCATCCCCAGTCTAATATTTTTTTTACATCCTTATTATTATTTAAAATACCAACAAAATGCATTGGAATAATTCCTTTTTTAATTTTAAAAATTGGTTTGATTCTATTTATTTTAGCAAAATGATTAATTCTCTTTAGTCTTTTATATCTTAACAGAGACTCTTTTTTAAAATTTATCTTTTTAAGTATGTTTTCAGAAATATAGTCCATCTTTTTTATATCAAAATTATTGTCTTGATCAGAATTTAGATATGGAGATTCATAATTTGGTCTTTTTCCAGAAAAAATTATTTTTTTATGTAAATTTGGAAAAGCAAATTTAATTTTTTTTTTAATTTTTTCAAAAAAATTAGGTTTATAAATGGAGACAGTTTTAAAAAAAATATTATTTGTTTTTTTGGTGTATAATCTTCCACCACTGTATAAATTTGGAATAATTTTTCTAGGAGAATCAACTCCAATATCTCCAATTTTACCTAATATCTTTTTTTTATATTTTATATTTAAAGAGTGACAGTTATCTTCGATTAAATAAATTTTGTTTTGTTTGGAAAAATTTAAAAATTTATTAAAATTTTGTGGATATCCAAAAAAATGAACCATCAATATTGCACCAACATTTTTCTCTATTTTTTTACTTAATTCTGTCCAAATAGGTTGAAAATTAACATCTAGTCTATAAAAAACTATTTTTAATTCATTCCTCAAAAATACTTTGACTGCTACGTCGCAAATTATTTCTGGAACTAAAATTTTAGAATTCTTTTTTAAAGATAGTGTTTTGATACCATAGTCTAAAGCTGACCTTCCATTATAAAAATTATATGTTTTCATTACCAAGATTTTTTAAAGTGCTTATAAATTATATTTCCACCAGGAATTAAAATTAAAAATAAAAAAATAAATTTTTTTAAATTTATTTTTTTATTAGAAAAAATTACCCTAAAAAATTTTTTAATGTTTTTATTTATTAGATATTCTTCAATTTGTGATTGAAGAATATTTTCTCTAAATAAGTTTAAATATTTTTTTTTATTTTTTGATTTTTTTAAAAGTTTTTTAAGTTTATTGAGAAATAATATTTTTTCACTATTAATAGTTGAAATTTTATTTTTACTAAAGCTATCCTCATGGATTCTCCACCAAGATAAACATTTATTTAGGTATCTAAATTTTGTTGACATACTTAAACGGATTAGAAGATCCAAATCATGAACTATATTTAATCTTTGGTCAAACTTACTTTTTAACTTTTGTAAATGAATATTTCTTATAAGAACTGTATCAAAGCTAATATAATATTTTTTTAAAAGTTTTTCAAAAATTTGTCCATCATATGGCGCAGAAGAGTAAAGTTTTTTCTTTCTTTTTTTATTAAAAAAGTATGAATTTGTAAAACTTATTCCATAACCAGGATATTTAAGCAAATCCTTTATTTGAAATTTTAATTTATTCTTGTTCCAATAATCGTCACAATCTAAAAAAGCAATAAAGTCTCCTTTACATTTTGTTAAAGCTATTTTTCTCGCAGAACCTAAATTTATAAAATTTGAATAAAAATATCTTATTCTTTTATCTTTAAATTTTTTTACAATTTCTGACGATCTATCATTTGATGCATTATCGAAGAAAATTAGTTCCCAATTCCTGTATGTCTGGTTTATTACAGAAAAAAGAGCCTCTTGAAGATATTTTTCTCCGTTATGGCAATTC
>MDTG01214027.1_pt1 | contig 12334 bp, 11 predicted proteins | sample 811421 | NCBI WGS metagenome assembly MDTG01 (sample SAMN05326645, study PRJNA326480) | marine metagenome | isolation source: seawater | place: Pacific Ocean: South East | collected 2011
AAGCAAGTCCCATTTGCTTCTGTCCCTGATCGAGGTTTATTTATGCTTCAGTCTCATGGTGTTCAATATTCATTTAATGAAATGTTAGCTATTCAAACGCATGATGGTTTGTATGATGAAGCGAACAAAAAATATTTATTTGCATTTCAACCGGAACAAAAACCACGTACCTCTCTCCCGTATATCCTCCACCAAGCAGATTTAATGGCCGCCAGGATTGAATTTGAAAGAGAATGGTTACCTAAATTTAAAAATCCCGTGCCCCCCCAGAAGGAGAATTTTACATTGTCCACAGAATCTAAAAAATCAACTAAAGACAAAGCGCTTTCACAACTTGAAAGTAAAGGTCTTAAGGATTTATTTGATAAATTATGATAGAAACCATAGTCATCAGTATATTAGGGGTTTTGGTTGTGATCTTAGGATACACAACCTTTAACCTCTTACGTAAAAATGAAAAACAAGAGGATATCCTTACGGGGTATGTTACCTACTTGGATCAATTAAGTCGAATTATAGAAATCTCTGATGCCAAGCTTAAAAAAATAGATGAGCGAGGAATCTTTAAAAACGATGACGAAATTGGTTTTATGTTTGAACAAATAAAAGAACTTCAGAGAATTCTATCCAATTTCAGGGTAGATAAATTATGAGCCAACCAATAAAAAGAAAAAGAAAAAAAAAGTCTAAAAACCAATATTTTACACAAGCTACAGAAGATGCTATAGTAAGATATAATAATTGTTCAGACCCAGAAGAGCGGAGTGAAATCTATCGTAAGGAGATTCACTACGCTTTTTTTAAACTAACAGAAAATATAATCCACACCTTTAAGTTTTATTATACAGAGGTAAATGAGATAGAACACCTCCAACATGAGGTAATTACATTTTTGTTAGATAAAATTCATTTATTTGATCAATCAAGGGGTGCTAAAGCATTTTCATACTTTGGAACAATTGCTAAACGATATTTAATTATCCAAAACACTCAAAACTATAAAAAAAGAGTAGACAAAGCGCCAGTTGAAGAATTACACCATGATTTAAAATATTCTTATGATATTGATTATAACCCTATGGAAAAGGATGATTTATCTGATTTTTTAGATGATTATTTACAATATTGTACCGAAAATATTTATATTTTATTTCCTAAGGAAAAAGATGCTAGAGTAGCAGATGCTATATTAGAAATTTTTAGGAAAAGAGAAAGTATTGATATTTTTAACAAAAAAGCTATTTATCTTTACATTAGAGAAATGGTTGATGTAAAAACTCCTCACATAACGCGTATAGCGGATCAATTAGGAAACATTTTTAAGGAAAATTTTATTTTCTATAAAGAATACGGGTATACAAAATTTAATTGATCCTATATTTATAACCATGGGACAATTAGATAAAAACATATTTGGTGGTAAAAATTTTGCGGATATTCTAGAAGAAATTTATAATAACCAAAAGAAAAAAGAAGAACAAATTTCCACCCTTATATCAGAATTAAAACCTTTAATACAGGATATTGGGGATGCTACACTTGTTGTTCCACTTCTTAAAGAGTATTTAGAAATATCTGTTAAAAACGATGAGCAACTTATTAAAATGGCTACTATTGCTCAACGTGCCATTCAAAATGAAACAGATGATGGTAATTTTGGTATGACTGAAGAAGAAAAACAACAGTTATTAAATGAGATAAATAAATTCGGAGAGGATAAAAAGAAAAAATAATGCCCCAACAATTTTATGGTATATCTTCTCTTACTAGAACAACTGAGCCTTCAAAAGGAGGCAATTCTAGTAACCCCCCTAGTATAATTTCTGTTAGGGTAAAAGATATTATATTAGATGATACCCACCCAGAATTTGAAAATTATGGTGAATGGAATGGGATTGGTACCATTTTTTATGATGCCATTGATTTTCCATTTGCTTCTCAAGTAGCTAATACTGCTTCCCCTCTATTTTCAAATCAAAAATTTTATCCCTTAATAAATGAGTTAGTTTCTATATTATTTTTAGCATCAACTAATACCCAAACCAATACAAATATAGTAACCGCTTATTATCTACCCTCTATTAACCTATGGAACAGTCAACATCATAACGCACTACCTGATCCAACACAAGAACCTGATCCTAATTCCCAACAGGATTATGAACAATCATCTGCAGGGGTTTCTCAGGATGTAAGAAGAGTAAATGATAATTCTACTGAAATAAATTTAGGAGAGGGGTTTAATGAACAAATTAATACCTACCCACTACAAGCTTTTATAGGGGATTATTTATTAGAAGGAAGATGGGGCAATTCAATAAGATTAGGTAGCACTGTTCAAAATAAACCTAATGAATGGTCTTCTGTTGGTGAAAATGGAGACCCTATTTTAATTATAAGAAATGGGCAGCCCTCTGGTTTAACTCAAGATAGTTGGATTCCTACTACAGAAAACATAAATCAGGATCAATCATCCGCCTATTTTACCAAAGGACAAAAATTACCTATTGAAATGGCTAGTGAAACTTATACTAGCTATCAGCAAGGGCCTACAATAGCTAAAGAATATGTTGGTAATCAAATAATACTTAATTCGGATCGTTTAGTTTTTAATGCTAAAAAAGATCATATATTACTTTCTTCAAAAAATTCTATTAGTTTAAATGCTCCTACTTCTATTAATATAGATAGTACCCAATTTACCGTTGCGGGGGGTAACATTCATCTTGGAGATAAAAATGCTACAGAACCATTATTAAGAGGAAATATTACAATTACTCAATTAGGTACTATGATTGATGCTCTGATTCAATTTTTCACTCTATATTCTAATGAACCCCCCAACGCAAAAATAGCTTCTACCCCACTAGCAAGATCTAATGTTGTCCCAATTTTAAACTCAGTTAAATCTATATTACAAAATCAGGCTAAATCTAAAAATAATTTCACAATATAATGGCTAGTGATTTTTGTAACATACCCCAAGATGATGAAACTAGGCAGATATTAAATCTTCTTCCTCCTTTACCTAGTATTCAAAGATTAGTTAATGTTATTTTACAAAAAATAAATGACATAAAATCTAAATATACTGCTAAAATTGAAGAATTTTTAGCTCAGTTTACTTTAGGGTGCCCTACTCCTGAGCAAATTGAGAGAATAGTTACTCTTAGAAATAGAGCTGTTGAAGAATTAACTAAAGTATATGATTCTGTAAATAGAATAGCAGACAACATAGCAGGTATTACTGGGTTTGTATCTTTAATACTTACTATAGTAAAAGTAGCCCAAACCGCTATTTCTGCTCTTGGTTTAGCCCAAATAATAGCCCCTATCATCCCAAATCCAGCACTTGTAAAAATTAATGCTGCTACGGAATTAGCTCAAAGTATAATAGATAAAGTTAGATATAAAGCTGATGGTGATGCAAGGTTAGTTCCCATTGTAAATGGTATTATAGCTGCTAACGTTGCTATACAATTATTTGTTTCGGCTTTAAGGGATTTAATTTGCAAATTGGAAGCACTAGACCCCCAAATATTAGCATGCGCCGAAGAAGCAGGAATGAAAAAACCAGAATTATCTCCTGTTTCACCTGCAATTATCGCCTTTGTAGAGGAAGCTTTAGAAGAAAATCAAAACAGCACAATAGAAACTACATATAGAGGATTTATTTTTGAAATTGAGAAAGTTCCATTCTCTCCCACTGTAGACAGATCAAGGGCTAATGCATTGAATAAAGATGGAATAGCAATACTCTCATCAGAATTATCTTTTACTAAAGAACCTTCTATTTTAATAGAAGAATTAAAATTTGTGATAGATAGAGATAATTTAAGAGCAGAGTAATTAAATATTTATAAGAAATGAAACAAAACGTATTAAAATCATTAATTAAACAAGCAGTTAAGGAAGCAATCCAAGAAGAAATAAAAGATATACTTCTTGAAGCAGTACGTGCTCCCAAACAAACTGTTGTAGAACAAATACAACCCCAGAAAGTGGTTGAAGGACCCACTATGAATTCTCAAGAAAAAAGAGAGGCATACCAAAACATAATGGGTGACATGAGAGCCCAATTTACATCTCAAGATGTCCCAAAACCCTTCAATCCAGTAGGGGGCCTTCCTGGAGGTGATTTACCTGCAGGAGAAGTTAACATGAACCAAATAATGGGTTTAATGAATAAGTAATAATGGCAATTAAACAAACTAACATATTTCCTTTAGATAAACAACCCCGAAAAGCTGTTGGTGTTGCTTATCCTTTTTCTGCTTTTGCAACAAGTGGAACTGGAAGTGAAGTAAAAGTTGGTGAGTCTACGCCTTTTAAATCTAATTATACCACTAAGGATCAAATAAAATCTAATTTATCTGTTTTTTTTACTACTAATAAAGGTGAAAGGCCCTTAAATCCTAATTATGGAGGTGGATTAAAAGATATTTTATTTGAACAATTAGGTGAACAAACATATGATATAGTTTATAAAAGAATTACTAGTGGATTAGCAACCCACTTCCCAGAAGTAAATGTAAAAAATTTAGAGGTTTTACAAAGTGTTGATCAAAATCAACTAAAAGTAGTTTTATCTTATACAATATTTAACAATACTGAGGATACCTTAGAATTAAATTTTAGTGCCTAATGGCTAATAGTAATAAAGACATAAAATACATAAATAGGGATTTTGACACATTAAAAAATGGGTTGATTGAGTTTTCTAAAACTTATTTTCCTAATACTTATAATGATTTTTCCCCATCCTCTCCTGGGTCCATGTTTATGGATATGGCTTCTTATGTAGGAGATGTGCTTTCATTTTATATAGATAATCAAGTACAAGAAACTTTTCTCCAATACGCTAGACAAGAACCTAACCTTTATGATTTAGCTTATATTATGGGTTATAAACCCCGAGCTACAGGGGCGGCAACAGTAGATATTGATTTATATCAACAAGTTCCCTCTAAAGTAGTAGATGGAGTATATGTTCCCGATTTTAATTACGCACTCAATATAAAAGAAAACTCAGTTGCTTCTTCTAACCTAGGAGAAAATACTAAATTCTTGATCCAGGATTCTGTTGATTTTGCTGTATCATCTTCTCAAGATCCTACAGAAATTTCAGTTTATGCTATATCAGGGGGAAATGCTTCATTTTATTTACTTAAAAAAACCCGTAAAGCTATTTCAGCTACTATTAATACTACTACTTTTTCTTTTACTGATTCTGAAAGGTTTCCTACTGTAACTTTAAATGGAATTAATATTATAGGAATTTTAGATGTGACAGATAGTGATGGAAATGTATATGAAGAAGTTCCATACCTAGCCCAAGAAATGGTATTTGAAAAAATAAAAAATCAAGGTAACGGATTAACAGATTTTGGACCAGATCAAAATTTTGATAGTGATGCATCGAGTGTTCCTTATCTTTTGAGATTAAAAAGGGCTCAAAGAAGGTTTGTTACTAGATTTAAATCTAAAACTAAATTAGAAATTCAATTTGGGGCAGGTAACCAAGACCAAGGAGATTCAGAAATAGTCCCTGATCCTTCTTTAGTAGGTATAGGTTTACCTAATGGGAAAGATAAATTAACAGCAGCTTATAACCCTGCTAACTTTTTATATACTAGAACTTACGGTATAGCCCCCAAGAATACTACATTAACGGTTAGATATCTAGTAGGAGGTGGGGTATCTGCTAATATTCCTTCAAATTTAATAAATACATTAACAGGAACTATACAATTTCAGAATACTAACCCAGGTAATGATAGTACAGCTCAAGCTGTTTTTGATTCATTAATAATTGATAATCCTACAGGAGCTAGTGGAGGAGATGATGGAGATTCTATTGAAGAATTAAGAGAAAATTCCCTGGGATCATTTGGTTCTCAGTTAAGAGCAGTATCTCAAGAAGATTATTTAATAAGAGCCCTTAGTTTACCCCCAGAATATGGTACTATTGCTAAGGTATATGCCGAACCCCAACGTCGTTCCGAATTAAGAATAGGAGAACAACCTCGTACTTTAGATTTATTTGTTTTAGCATATAATAATAACTTACAATTAACTAATGCTAGTAATGCATTAAAGGCAAATTTATCTACCTATCTTTCTCAATACAGAACTATAAATGATTCTTTTAGAATAAGAGATGGATTTATTATAAATATAGAAGTAAACTTTGACATAGTTGTATTACCTGATTTTAATAGTAATCAAGTAGTAGCTAATTGCATCACACAACTACAGGATTACTTTAATATAAAAAACATGCAAATAAATCAACCTATTTTACTTAAAGAAATAGCTATTTTATTAGATAAAGTAGAAGGAGTTCAAACAGTAGGTGATATAAATATTATTAATAAAGTAGGAGGAAATTATTCAGTATATGGTTATGATATAAAAGGGGCTACATTGAATAATATTATATATCCCTCAGTTGACCCCTCAATTTTTGAAGTTAAATTCCCTAATTCTGATATAAAAGGAAGAGCAATAGCATTTTAATCATGGCCATATATAAAATATTTCCCACAAAAGACGCCACCATTTACTCTAGATACCCGGCTAGAAATACCGGATTAGATTCTATTATTGAAGCTAGTGTTGATACAGATGCCAAATTAAGTAGATATTTAATTCAATTTTCCCAAACTGAAATAAATACTTTAGTAGATGGGATTATTAGTTCTTCATATGCTAGTGGGTCGGGATTTGAAGATATAAAAGTAAACCTTAAAAACTTTATAGCTGATATAAAAAACCTAAATACAGACACTACCCTTCAGGTATATCCTATATCTGGATCTTGGAATATGGGAACTGGTCGTTTTAATGACAGCCCTGAAACAGATAATGGATGTAGTTGGGTTTACAGAACATTTTCAGGATCTAATGCATGGGTAACTTCTAGTTGGGCCGCGTATTCTACTGGTGCATTTGGAGATACTCCTGGGGGAGGAAATTGGTATACAGGATCAGCCTTAGGACATAATGTAGTAGGATCTCAAGAATACACATATAACAGTAATAAGGATTTAAATATAGATGTTACAGGCACATTTAAAACTTGGTATAGCCAATCAAAAGAAATTACTACAGATGGATTTAATAATGATGGGTTTATTATTAAACAAAGTGATTCTGATGAAGTAGGGGGGTTATATAAAAATGCCGAAATTAAATTTTATTCAGTAGACACTAATACTATATACCCCCCTGAACTTGAATTTAAATGGAAAGACTCAACCTTTGATACTGGTTCTTCTTCTATCCCTATAATAAGTAATTCTGAGTTAGTAGCTTCACTAGATAATAACCCAGGAGAATTTAGAAGAGATAGTGTTCATAGGTTTAAAATTAACTGTCGTTCTAGATTTCCTTCAAGAGTATATCAAACCTCTTCAATATATACTAACCAACATTATTTACCTATATCTTCATCTTATGCAGTGAAAGACTTAGATACTAATGAGTATGTAATAGACTTTGATAACAATTATACTAGAGTTAGTGCAAACTCTACAGGTAGTTATTTTGATTTATATATGAAAGGATTGGAACCTGAAAGGTTCTATCAAATTTTATTAAAAGTTCCTATAGATAATCAAACTCTAATATTAGATGATAATTATTACTTTAAAGTTATAAATGGATGAGTAATAAGGTTAATTTAAATAGAACATTATTTGATAAAGTAAAGTATTCTAAAACGATAGATAATTCGTTTAAAGAATTACTTCCTCTCTCTCAAGAAGAATTAGTTGATCCCATAACAATTGAAGATTTTTTTGAGGCTTATGATGATTTATTTTTTGAAATCCCTAAAACGGGTTTAAATTCTCATAATACTTTAATTCAAAGAAGTAGTGAGTATGTAGGTGATGAACAAGTAAATGAAGAATTAGATGCTCTTTATGCAGAAATTGCAGCTTTAAGAGAACAACTCCTTGATACTCAAAAAGAATTAGCAGATATTCAACAGGCCCAAGCAGAAGAGAGCTTACAAAATTTAGATAATGGCTAAAGTAGTAGTAAATAAAATAACAGGAGATGTAATTGAGGGATACGATCAAAAAGATTTATCTCTAATTCCGGCATTTGAAGCAACATCTCAATTTACCCCTTCTACTGATGTAGTAGAGTTTTCTATATATAATGAACAGGGTTTATTAGAATACATAAATTCTAATTATAAAGATTATTCTGTTACTCTTGATTACAATAACCAAAACAATTCAGTATCAACTGTAACAGTAGACCCTGAAAAGGATGTTTTAAAAGAAGGATATGAGCAAGGAAATTATACAGTTTATTATAATTTTATTAGGAATATTGCTTCTTCATCATCATCAACCCCATATTTTATAAATCAAATTTCTTCTGATAGGACAGAAGTAAGATTAGCAAATAATAATTTAAATAATGATGAATTACAACAAGCTGTATCCTCTGTATTAGAAGAACTTAATGATTCTCCATATTTTGAAGATTTTAGATTAAATTTTGGTAATAATACTATTCTTATTGCTAATAATATACTGTTAGATACATCAAATGAAGATCAATATACAGTTTTAGTAAAATTATATGAACCCTTACCTACACAAATTGAGCTAAAAGACTCTTTAACAATATCATTACAAACTGCAGATGAAATTTCATTTAATGTAAGATTTGAAGATAAAGTAATCCCACCCCCACTACCTAAAAAATTAGGAGCCCCAAATTTTGACCTTACCTTTTCTAATAAGGGTAATAATGATACTACCTTTAAAACAGCCCAAGAATTACTTTTAGGAGCTTCTTTAACTTCATCATATGACCAAGTTCAGGCTATTTTAAACCAAAAAGGTATAACAGTTAATATAGATTATAGTGATTTTAACAATTTTGTATATTTTTCTTCGGCAGAACAAAGAGTAAAAAATTTCTATAATAAAATAGGATTAATTAAAGGATTTGATAGTGATATATCAGCTATAGAAGCTATTGATGATGGTACTTCACAAGTATCTTCTAGTATAGCAATTTTAGAACAAAAAAGGCAGAATGTTATTAAAAGTTTTGATGGATACGAAACATACCAATATTATACATCAGGTTCATCTTTTGCAGGTAGTATAGGTAATGTTTACCCTAAAGATAGCGCTTTAGGAGGCCCTCCCTGGGTACCAGTTGCTCCCTCGTCAACATCAGCACAAACATGGATTACGGCTTCATTAGCTACAGCATCAGCTTATGATTTAGAAAGTGTAGATAGATTAGCTAATAGTCTCCCTACCTATGTACAGGATGATTCTAGAAATGCTTCTTTCTTACTATTCATGGATATGATAGGCCACCATTTTGATAATATTTGGATTTATACTAGAGATATTTCAAATAGATTTGATGGTGATAATAGATTAGATTATGGGATATCTAAAGATATTGTAAAAGATGCTTTAGTTTCTATGGGAGTAAATGTTTATGGTAATAACCAATCAGATTTTAACATATACTCTGCCCTTACTCAAGTTAATGAAGACGGTACTACAGGGTTACCTTCGGGCAGTGGAGAAATAAACACATCTACTACAGACATTGCTGATCCCGAACCTAAAGAAGATATTATTAAAGGTGTATATAAAAGAATATTCCATAATTTACCTTATTTATTAAAAAAGAAAGGATCATACCAGGGCTTAAGAGCACTTATAAATACTTTTGGGGTACCTGGAGGTATGTTGCAAATAGGAGAATTTGGAGGGTGGAGAAAAGATACTGGAACTTATAAATACTATAAACAAGTAGATAATCTTGGATTTACTGGGGGTGTTGTAACAACAAATGGGTCTACTGCTAAGGCAGGTTCCCCTTTTGAAGGAGAAGATCCTAATATATTATTTAGATTTAAATGGTTACCTAATGATCTTCCTGCTAATGGTACTTCATATAATGTAGGAAATTTTGGAGGTTCAAATCTAACCCTAGAATATACTGGAGGAGGAGCTACTGGAACTTATTCTGGGGCTATTGCTTCTTCTAGTTTAAATATATTCAAGGGAGAAATGGCATTAGGAAGTGCTACAATTACTGCTCCTTTCTTTAACGGAGAATGGTGGAGTGTAAATATTAATGATGGGGCAGTTATAAAAGCAGGGATGAATTCCCACGAATCCGGAGATGGGTTTCAAGTCGCCTATGTTCTTACTGGAACAAACAACGCCTCTACAGCAGGAGGTTCCCAAGGAAGATTATTTGGTAATGGAGGAAGTGCAGATGCTCCCGTAAATAGATTTGCATTCCAAGAACTTAGATATTATAAGTCTGAAGTTTCCAACACCTTATTTAGAAATTACATTATGAATCCCTACCAAATAGGGGAAAGTACTGGTAATGTAATTAGTGATGTTTATGATGACTTATACTTTAGAGCTCCCTTAGGATCGGGTGGAGTAAGATTTTCTAATGGTGATGTTGTTTCTTCCATCCACCCCCGTGTTTCGGGATCCCATGCTAGTTTCCAAGCGGATTCATTTAGTGGGGGCAGTACTTACACTATAGCAGATGGAGTTGGAACTGTTGATTTTTCGCCTAATAAAGAGTTTATATATTTTAACGAGCCAAGTTCAGGAATAAAAAATAGAATTAATAAAGCATTTAGAAATAGAACCAATAGTAATTTAATTACAGGAGAAACATTAAGTAATTTATCTAGTATAGATCAAAAGAATTTAGATGCTCTAAACTTTGATTACCCAGATATAGATTATTTAGAGGTAGGATTTTCTCCTCAAAATGAAATTAATGATGATATAGCAGCTACCTTTGGTAATGTCCCGGATTTAGGAACAATTATAGGAAACCCAGCTCAATTCCAACCAAATTCATTGGATAGAAATAACAGTACTTATACTGAATTATTTCAAACCGCCTCAAATTATTTTGAAAAGTATGATGAACCCTATAATTGGCATGATTATGTTAGGTTAATTAAATATTTTGATAGTTCATTATTTAAAATGATTAAAGAATTTGCTCCTGTTAAATCTAACGTTACAACTGGTGTGATTATAAAACAACACTTATTAGAAAGGAGTAAAGCAATAATCCCATCATCTAGTATAGAAGATACTATAACCTATACAGGATCTACTCCCACAATAGGAATTGTTGAAGGAGGAGCCGGGGGAGTATTTAATGCGGTCAATGGTCTATCTTATTTTCTTGAAGGTAGTAGATTTGATGCACGAGGTGATTTAATCGGAGGATCTAAACCTTTTCCTCCCTCTTCAAATACCCCTACTCCATTTGTATCTCAGAGTTTTTTATCTACAATAGCTACTGCAGGTGGAAATATATCAATTATTAATGATACCCAACAAGAATTTTATAATGGTGAGTTAGGCGGAACTACAATTCAAGTAACTGATGGTGATTTGATTGATTCTAGACTAAGAGAAAATGTAGGAGAAGATAATGGTTTTTCTGATAATTGGGATGGTGTCATGTCTTACAACAGATTTAGAGTAGGAACAGGCGTTGCTCCAGGTAATGTACAAGTTATATCTAGTGCTCCCGAAACTTACCAGGTGGATAGATTATTTTTTAATTCTAAAGAGGATTCAAGTGGTGATGATTATGATACTCAACTTCAAACTTTAAGTATAGGATCTTTCATTACAGTAAAATCTAATGGCTCATTCCCAGCATTTTTAACCTTCCTTGTAACTGATATTGAAAGAACACCAAATACTACTAGTGGGGGGCATAATTATACTTTAGGAGTTACTCAACAAGGAAACCTTACGGGGGATTGGTATACAGGTATAGCAAATCTAATTTCAACAGGAGCAAGCCTTTCTACTTGGGGGGGAGTAAGTTCGGTTGATATAACTTTTGATCCGGCGTCATCAATAGATAGAACTGTAGATGAAAATACTATTCCTATATATAATAATGTTAGTGATAATAGATCTTCTAACACTCGTATGGATGTAGATTATTCCGAACAGGGTTCAGGAAGCTTGGTCCCCGTAAATTTAGGACAGATATTAGATAATTCAGCCCTTCGAGCTCAAGTACAAGATTCTAATTATGAATTAGATTCTTGGTCTAATTCAAGATATAGAGGGGTTAAAAATAGTTCTGTAGGCTTTAATATACCCTATAAGGCAAATTAAATATATAAAATATGGCAACTTCACAGACACCACCAATAACTCCCCCACCTACTCCAGTTGAGGGACCCTCAATGCCCCAATCGGAGAATTTTTCTAGTACTCCCCCTGTAGATCCAATTGAGGTTGAAGTAGAAAAACAAAAATCACTGGAAGCA
>MDTG01313057.1_pt1 | contig 12334 bp, 11 predicted proteins | sample 811421 | NCBI WGS metagenome assembly MDTG01 (sample SAMN05326645, study PRJNA326480) | marine metagenome | isolation source: seawater | place: Pacific Ocean: South East | collected 2011
ATTCTTTTTTCAATTTAAAAAGGAGATTAATTTTTTCGGCGATTGGTTTTAAACCGGCAAACTCCTTGGATAAATTAGCGTATTCCTTGAAATTCTCTGGAGATATCTCCGAAAGTTTTTCTTGAATTGTTTCAAAGTTTTGTAATACTTCTTCTAACTTTTTATCTTCCATATTAGTCTTTAAAAAAATTTAAAAATTTTAGTATTGAACTTTTTTCTTTTTCATTGGTTTCTTTTTCAAAATAATTCCTCAAATATTTTTCAAAAATTGATACCTGATCGGGATTCAAATCAATTTTTCTTATGAAATTCGAAAGAAAATCATTTAATTTTTCATCTAAAAATTCTGAATTAATTTCAATAGTTTCCTCAAATGATAAGTCATATATTTTTGAATAAAATTGTTCTAAATCATTTAAATCATTTAGGAAACAATTACTTATTTTAAAAATTTCTGATTCTATATTTCCTGGAATCCCACAATCAATTAAGAAAATAGGTTTATGCTTGCGCTTTTCCATTATTTTTTTCACAACCAAATTGTTTACCAACTTGAAATTAGATCTAAACCCAACCAAAATTATATCATATGGCTTTAAGAAATTTGATAGAATATCAATGTCTTTTATCTCTTTTCTCTCATTATTATAATATTCAGCTTCAGAATGAAAACATTCATCGAAATTACTGAACTTTTTTTTCAAGTAGTTTCCAATATTTTTCGTTAACTCTGAATCACCAACTGCTAAAACCTCAACAGTTTTAAGATCACCAAATATAATTTTTGATGTCTCAAGCGCAGCTTCTGCTATTTGGTTTGGTTTTGATGAAAAAATATTCTTTTTTTCTATCATTTAACTACATTAATTCTAAGAAATATTTGTCAAAAAATTATCAAGCTTATTTGCCATAAAACTTTCTTGTTTTCCAGTAATAAAGTCTTTCCATATTAGCTTGTTGTTCGCCCATTCTTCATCACCTAGGATCACACATCCACTTGAACCTATTTTATTTGCTTTACTAAATTTTTTTTTTACATTTCCGGAATTAATGAAATATACCTGCAAGGGCAGTTTAGTTTTGAGTTTGTTAAGAATTGATAACATGGTTTTATTGTGAATATCATTTATGCAAAAAAAACTGATAACTTTTTTTGGATTACATTCTTTTGCCATGCTAATTACAATTCTTTCAATGCCTGCAGCCCAACCTACACCACCAATATTTTTTCCTCCCAAAGATTCAACAAGTCCGTCATATCTTCCACCAGCAAGAACCGCACTTTGTCTTTTGTTAATCAAGGAAGTATATTCGAAGGCAGTATGAGAATAATAGTCAAGTCCTCTTACTAAATTATAGTTTATTTTATAATTGATCTTCAAATCGTCTAAACCTTGCAATAATTCATCAAAAAAGTCTTTTGACTCATTATCAAGATAATCATAAATTTTTGGAGAATTTGCAGCTATTTGTTTATCTGTTTCATCCTTTGAGTCAAGTATTCTTAGAGGATTTTTTTCCAATCTTTTTTTACTTTCGTATGACAAACTATTTTTATTATCACTAAAGAATTCCTTTAAAATTTTATTATATTTAACTCTTGATTTATAATTACCCAAAGTATTAAGTTCTAAGTGAACTCTTTCTCTTATTTCCAATTCAGACAAAAATTTTTCAGCAATCAATATTGACTCTAAATCAAATAAAAAATTTAATTCTCCAAAACTTTCAATTCCTACTTGGTGAAATTGCCTTAATCTTCCACTTTGAGGATTTTCTCTTCTAAACATTGGGCCAGTATAAAAAAACTTTTTTATTTCATCGTCTTGCAATGAGTTCGAAATCAGAGCTCTACTAACTGCTGCCGTACCTTCTGGCCTCAAGATTATATTGTCTCCACCTTGATCTATAAAATTATACATTTCTTTTGATATAATATCCGATTTTTCACCAAGAGATTTAGAAAAAACGTCAATATTCTCAATCAAAGGAGTTGAAATTTTTCTAAAACTGAAAAAACTACAAATTCTTGAAAAACGGTGAACTATATAGTCATGTTTTAAGATGCTATCGTCAAATAAATCTTTTGTTCCTTTAAGTGTTTGTATAAACTTTTGCAATTGATTCTAACTTTGGTTTTTCAACTCTTTTTGCTTTTTTTCACATAGCTCAACTAGATGGTCTATCATATCTCCATCCCTCAATACATGATGCTTTTCGCCATTCAAGTAAATTTGATGACCACTTTTTCCTCCAGTAAGGCCTATATCAGTTTCTTTGGCTTCTCCTGGGCCATTCACAACACATCCTATAACAGACAATGTCATAGGTGTTGTTATGTGTTCTAGTCTTCTTTCAAGCTCTTCAACATTTTTAACAACATCAAAATTCTGTCTTGCACAAGAAGGACATGTAATGACATTAACACCTCTATGTCTTAGATTTAATGATTTGAGAATATTAAATCCTACTTTAATCTCTTCAATTGGATTAGCAGAGAGTGATACTCTAATTGTATCTCCAATTCCTGCCCATAATAAAGAACCAAGTCCAATTGATGACTTTATGGTTCCAGGAATCAATCCACCTGCCTCTGTAATACCTAAATGTATTGGATAGTCACAAGAATCTGCAACACCATAGTATGCTGCTACTGCGAGAAAAACATCAGACGCTTTACAACTAATTTTAAAATTATAAAAATCGTTGTCCTCTAGAATCTTGATATGTTTCAAAGCTGATTCAACCATTGCTTCCGGGCATGGTTCTCCGTATTTTTCAAGCAGTTCTTTTTCAAGACTTCCAGCATTAACTCCGATTCTCATGGAACAATTATTATCTTTTGCTGCTTTAATAACTTCTTTAACTCTATCAGAGTTCCCAATATTTCCAGGGTTTATTCTCAAACACGCAGCTCCACTCTCAGCGGCCTCAACTGCTCGTTTGTAGTGAAAATGTATATCTGCGATAACAGGTATATTTATATTTTTAACAATCTCCTTTAAAGCAAATGCTGATTCTTTATCAGGACATGAGACTCTGACTAAGTCAGCACCAGCAGCTTCTAATTCTAAAATCTGTTTAACTGTTTTGGAGACATCTGTAGTTAGTGTGTTAGTCATTGATTGAACAGAGATGGGTGCGTCGCCTCCAACCTCAACATCACCTACCTTTATTTTTTTTGTCTTTCTTCTGCTTACATCTCTCCAAGGCCTAATACTCATTCTTTCCTTTCAGTAATAAAGATAATTATATTCTGTATAGCAATATAAACAACTTAAACCAATATAAAATCGAAAAAATGCTCCATATTTCAAACGTATTTTTTGCCCTTTAAATTGGAATTTTTCCTAGTATTTTGATACGTGATTATTCGCTTGTTCCAGCAGTTCTTGAATAATTTCTTTTACGGTTTGTATTGATTTTACCATACTAACGCTTTGACCTGCCATCAATGAACCATTTTCAATGTCTCCGTCTATTACAGCATTTTTTAGGGAACCTGACCAAAAATGTTCGATTTTAAGTTGTGCTTGCTTTAGTGAAATATCATTGTTGTTTAACTCAAGGATAATTTTTCTTTGTTCAGCTACAAACTTATTTGTCGCTTTGTTTTGAATAGCTCTAACAGGAATAACTGGAAACCTCTCATCTAATCTAAAGGTTACGTTAGTATTCCTTGCTTCGGATTTAATGAAAATATCTTTAAAATTTTGATGTGCTTGAGATTCATGTGCACACACAAATCTTGTTCCTATCTGGCAACCAGAGGCTCCTAACTCCATAAACTTTACTATCATTTCGCCCCTTCCAAGCCCTCCAGCAACAAAGACTGGAACCTCAGAAATTTCTGGTAAAATTTCTTGAGCAAGAACATTTATTGAAACAGGTCCTACGTGCCCACCAGCCTCACTGCCCTCTAAAATTATTCCATCAATTCCATACATTATCATTTTCTTTGCTATGGAAATGGTGGTTGCGAAACATAAGACTTTTATACCTCCATTCTTAATCTTCATTATCTGACTTTTTTTGGGAAAACCACCAGCCAAAACAATTAAAAAAACCTTATGCTTAATACAACATTCTATTAAATTGTCTATTCCTGGATGCATAAGGATTAGGTTAACCCCAAAATTAAAGGAGGTTTTTTTTTTTGTTTTTTTTATTTCATCCTCCAATCTTAGCGCGTCCATCGAACCACATGCAATAACACCAAATCCTCCTGAATTTGAAATGGCTGATACTAAATTATTCTCTGACAACCAAGTCATTGCTCCACCCATAATCGGAAATTTCGTTTCCAGAAAACTATTTCCTCTTTTGAATAATGAAGATAATTTTTTATTTAAAATCATTTTTCTTCTTTGACTTTTTTAAATCTAGTTCGTAGACAGCGTGCAGAGCGTTCAAGGCAACTCTTTTTTTTTTTGAGGAAATTAAAACACTAATTTTTATCTCTGATGTTGAGATTACTTGAATATTAATATTTTTGTTTGCAAGTGTTTCAAACATTTTTTGAGCTACACCTACATTACTTTTCATTCCAACTCCTACAATAGATATTTTGCAAATTTTAGAATCGAGATGAATGTTTTCAAATTTTATATTTGATTTCTTTATTACGCTTACTGAATCAGAAGCATCTAACAGAGGTACAGTAAATGTAATGCTCGCAAACCTGCCATCATCCGTGACATTTTGAACTATCATGTCCACATTTATATCTGCGTTAGCAAGTAATCCAAAAATCTTTGCTGCGACACCAGGCTTATCTGGAATCCCTTTTAAGGTAATTTTTGCATCATTCTCTGAAGAGGCTATACCAGTTACAACTTCTTCTTCTAATTTTTTTTCTTCTTTTACAACCAAAGTTCCATCCTTATTTACAAATGAACTCCTAACATGAACTGTAATACCATATTTCATAGCTAATTCAACTGACCTTGGATGTAAAACTTTAGATCCCAGAGAGGCCATTTCAAGTATTTCTTCATGAGTAATGAAAGAAATCTTTCTTGCTTTGGTTACTATCTTTGGGTCAGATGTAAAGATACCCTCAACATCTGTATAAATTTCGCATTTAGATGTTCCTAAAGCTGCAGCGACAGCAACGGCCGATGTATCAGAACCACCCCTGCCCAGGGTAGTTATTTCCTGGTTAAAGGTTACACCCTGAAAACCAGCAATAATTAATACGTCATACTTTAAAAATTCTTTCTTAATAAAACTATCATCAATATTTTTTATTCTTGCTCTGCTAAAGTTGGAATCAGTTATAATAGGAATTTGCCAGCCCAATAATGACCTTGCCTTAATTTTTTTTTCAAGGAGCATTGTTGTTAACACTGCTGAACAATATTGTTCACCAGTGGATACGATTGAGTCGTAATTTGTGTTAGAAATATTTGAGCTTATTTTCATGTATTCTGATATTAACTTATTAGTAATACCGCCCATAGCAGATACTACGACAACAATTTTTTTTTTTACTTTCAGTTGCTTTATAATTTTTAAGGATACTGTTTTTATTCTATGGACGTCAGCTAAAGAAGTTCCGCCGAATTTTATTACAGAAATTTGCATGTTAAATTTTATAAATTCTAATTAATATGTATATTATATATTGAAATAGAAATTATGATAAATCATAATATTAGCAACCATGTCAAATTTATTTAATGAACTTTCTCAAGAATGGTGGAAACTAGAGGGAGCTTTCAAGGCTCTTCATTCATTTAATTTTGTGAGAGTCGCACTTGTTAACAACATTATAAAAGAAAATTTTAAAAAAAAAAAAGGGGAGATAACTATTCTTGATGTTGGTTGTGGAGGTGGAATATTTTGCGAACCGCTTGCCAGAATCGGATATAATGTAATGGGAATAGATACTAGTCATAGTTCAATTAAAATTGCTAAAGAACACTGTAAAAATAGTAACCTTGAAATAACATATCACAACGCTGATGTTTCCACATTGGATCCTAAAAAAAAATTTGACTTAATTACATGCATGGAGGTATTAGAACATACCAGTGACCCTAAAAAAATAATTAAAAATATAAGAATGAGACTTAAACCTAATGGATACTTTGTTGGATCAACTATTAATAAAACAATATTATCATATTTGTTCGCAATAAAAATTGCTGAGGATTTTTTGAATTTAATTCCCAAGGGTACCCATGATTGGAAAAGTTTTATCAGACCAAATAGCCTAAAAAAAATGCTAATGTTTAATGGTTTGTTAAAATTTAAGTCATATGGCGTGAGTTATAACCCGATTATAAACAGCTGGAAATTTCAAAAAAATTGCAACGTTAATTACATGTTTTCTGCCACATTGGAAAATAAACAGAATTAAGTAAATAATTTAAATTTTTTTTACTAATAAACTTCCATTGAAGGTATTTTTTTTCTTACATCTTGGATGTTCTTTACATCAATTGTTTCCCTAACAATAGAAATTTCTTTTCCAGCGTCCTTTAATATCTTACCCCATGGATCGACTATCAAGCTATGTCCATATGTTTGCCTTCCATTATCATGTATACCGCATTGAGCTGGCGCGAATATAAAAACTCCATTTTCAATTGCTCTTGATCTCACAAGCGTAAACCAGTGGTCTTTTCCTGTTGAAAAGGTAAAAGCAGCTGGAATTGTGATGAAGTCAGACCCTTTTTTTGCTAAACTTTTATATAATTTTGGAAATCTTACATCATAACAAATACTCATACCCAACTTTCCCCAAGGGAGGGTAGATATTTTTAACAATCTTCCAGCGTCATAGTTTTTTGATTCTAAGTATTTTTCTCTTTTACTGAGGACCACGTCAAATAAATTAATCTTATCATAAAAATTCATAATATCGCCTTCACCATTTATAAGAATAGAACGGTTAAAAAACTTACCATTTTTTTTTCTAATTGGGACAGAACCAATTAATATATGGGTTTTTAATTTTCGTGCGCTTTCTGATATAAATCTTAAAAATTTTCTATGCCAATTAGACCAATAATCATCAATCTCTGTTTTTTTATCAGAGAGAATTGCAACGCACTCAGGCATGCATATTAAGTCTGTTTTTTTTCTTTTTAAAGAGGAAAACATATTCTGTAATAAATTTATATTATGACAAGGTTTGTTCGAGCTTGTTGTCTGAAAACAAGCTACAGTAAATTTTTTGCTCATAACGTTCTCACAGTAATTTTTTTTTTAAAATTCCTCTTTGATGTAAATCAACAAGATCGTCGCATCCACCAATGTGAACATCGTCAAAAAAGATTTGAGGCACTGTTTTTCGACCATTGGAACGATTAATCATTTCTGTTTTTAATTCTGGTTCAAGATCAATATTTTTTTCAACGAATTGAAAATTTTGATTTTCAAGAAGATTTTTTGCCGTTATACAATAAGGACAATATGTTGAAGTATAAATTATTATTTTTTTCATAAAAATGGTTGAAGAGATATTTGATACAAAATCTTTACAAAGATGTAAAGGAAAAGCCGCAAAAAAATGGTCAAAGTACAATTTTATATTTAAAAAATTTTCCCCGATTTTGTTAGAAAAAGTAAAACTTTTAGGATTAGGTTTAAAAAAAGTACTACTAATTTCTTCAGATAAAACCGAAATGTATGAAAGCTTGTGTAGCCTTAAATTCGATGAATTAGTCGTTGTTTCTCAGTATGAAGAACTCTTAAATGATATTTTGTTAAAACAACATTTGAGAAAACGTAAACTTGAATATGTGAAATTGAACAATCTACAGGAAAAATTTGACTTGATAGTTTGTAACTTCAATCTTCATAACATTAATGATAAAGGGGTCTATGCGAATTCATTAAAATCATTATTGAATTCTAAGGGTTTATTAATTTGTAATTGCTTCGGAGAAAACACGCTAATTGAATTGAATCAATCGTTAATTAAAACTGATGAAATTATTTTTAAAGGGACACACCTCCGAATTCCTCTGTCAATAAAAATGACAGAAATCTCAGAATTATTTACCAGAACCGGTTTTTCCGAGATTGTAATAGAAAAAATTAATTTTGATATTTATTATGAAAACGTTAAAGAACTACTCTATGACATCAAAGGAATAGGAGAAAATTCTACATTAAAAAGAAAGTATAAATCTCTTATGACTCCCAATTATTTAGACAAATTAAATGAAATTTATAAAAAAGAATATTCTGATGATAACTCCCTTCTAAAGTCGACTTGCGATATATTATCTGCAACAATGTGGAAAAATTAATCATAGAAAGTATTTAGTTTATCCAATACTTTTCTATTGGATTTTAAGACATTGTATTTTTCAAGTTCTTTTAATGTAAGCCAAACATATTTCTGATTTTCTGTTGGATTTACAGTGCCTGACCACTTATAACACAGGAAAAAATTAAGGAATAATTTAACATTTTTTCTTGCAACTCTGTAATTACAAAAAAAAATAATATTATTTACATCCAAATTTATCGTTAATTCCTCAAAAATCTCTCTTTTTAATGTGTGTAACAGAAGTTCATTTTTTTTTACCTTGCCTCCTGGAAACTCCCAGAAACCAGCAAATGATTTTTTTTTGGGCCTTGAGGTCAAAAGAAAGTTTTTGTTTCTTCTTAAGATTCCCGCCGCGACAACTATCCTCATCCGTTTAACTTCTATAATTTGCGTTAATTTTTATATATTCAGTTGTAAGGTCACAAGTATAAATTTTAGAAGATCCTGTTGAAAAGCCAACATCAATAGATAGGTAAATTTCATCGTTACTTAAATATTTTCTTACTGCATTCTCGCTTCGTAATACTAAGTTACCATTTTTCAAAATGTTGTAGTTACCCAGTTTCAAAGAAATTTTATTTGTATTAATTTTTGCTCCAGATTTTCCTACGGCCATTATAATTCTTCCCCAGTTTAAGTCAGACGAAGACATAGCTGTTTTAAAAAGGGGAGAATTTGCAACCGACATAGCTATTTTTTTCGCTTCTAAATCATTTTTTGCCTTTTCCACATGAATTGTGATGAATTTAGTTACTCCTTCCCCATCCTTGACAATTTGATGAGAAAGTTCATACATGGTCTTTTTCAGAAGACTAAGGAATAAATTAATAGTCTTTGAAGAAGTTTTACCAAAATTTTCTGATTTCTGCTTGACAGAAATTACCATAATCATGTCACTTGTTGAAGTATCACTATCCACTGTTATCGAATTAAAAGTTTCATCAACTAATTGCTTTATTTTTTGCTTCTTAAGGTTTTTGTCAATTTGTACGTTTGTGAAAATAAATGCCAGCATTGTTGCCATATTGGGAGCTATCATTCCAGAACCCTTGGCTATCCCATTTAAAACAATGTTGTTTTTCGTTCCTCCCCTGATGCTACTTATCTTGTCGTAGGTATCTGTTGTCCTAATCGCATTAGCAGCACTTTTCCATGCTTTTGCCGTATTACCAAGATTTTCAATCAAAAAAGGAATACTCTTTATTATTTTTTGAGTTTCAAATTTTTCTCCAATTATTCCTGTAGATGCCAAGTAAATTTCCTCTTTTTTTACTTTTAGTTTAACGGACAAAAAATTAACTATTTCTTTAATAGCTTTCTTACCTGAGCTGCCATTAAAAACATTTGCATTCCCTGAATTTATTAATAACGCTGATATTTTTGAGTGATATGAAATTGATTTATTCCAAATTATGGGATTACCAGGAGTAGTAGACTTAGTAAAGAAACTAAAAATTCTGCTCGGTTCACAAAACTTTATTAAAACCAAATCATTTTTCTTTTTTTTTTTAAAACCACATGATGTTACGGATATGTTGACACCATCAATTTGGTGGAAAATACTTATTTCTTTAGGAGCGAATTTAGAGACTTTTGATACCACTTTTATTTTTTTATAATTATGTTTTTTTTATAAATTTATTATAAATATATATTAAATGTTAAATTTTCTTACAAAAAAATTTTTTGGCACTTCAAACGATAGAACTTTGAAAAAGATTATGCCCTTAGTAGACGAGGTCAATAAACTTGAAAAAGATTATGAAAAATTATCAGATGATGACCTATTGCAAAAAACTCCATATTTTAAAAGCTTAATTGAAGAAGGAAAAAATATAGAGGAATTGCTCCCAGATGCTTTTGCGACCGTCAGAGAAGCTGCTAAACGTTCTCTTGGACAAAGACATTATGATGTTCAAATCCTTGGTGGTATTGTTTTACACAAAGGTATGATTGCAGAGATGAAAACTGGTGAGGGGAAAACTCTTGTTTCAACTTTATCCTCCTATCTAAATGTAATTGGAGGAAGTCACGTTCATATAGTTACTGTAAATGATTACTTAGCAAAAAGAGATTGTGAATGGATGGGACAAGTGTACAAAAAACTTGGGCTAACAACAGGATTCATTGTGAATGGCATAGACGATCAAGATAGAAAAAAAGCATATACCTGCGATGTAACTTACGGAACAAATAATGAATTTGGATTTGATTATCTCAGAGACAACATGAAGTTTTCAAAAGAACAAATTGTTCAAAGTAAATTTGATTATGCCATTATTGACGAAGTTGATTCTATACTTATAGATGAGGCAAGAACACCGCTGATAATTTCTGGAGCAGCGGAACAATCTTCAAAATTATACAAAGTAATCGATGAAATTGTATCTAAATTAAATAAAAATGAGTTTGAAAAGGATGAAAAATCAAAAAGTGTTGTTTTAAATGATAAAGGAATAGAACGAATAGAAAATATTCTTTTTGAGCAGAAACTTTTAAAAGAGGGCAGTCTATACGATATTAACAATGTAACTTTACTTCACCATACCAACCAATCATTAAAAGCAAGATTTATGTTTGAAAAAGATAAGGACTACTTGATTCAAGGTGATAAAGTTTTGATTGTTGATGAGTTTACAGGTAGGGCAATGGAGGGAAGAAGGTTTTCTGAAGGGTTACATCAAGCCATAGAAGCTAAAGAAAACTTGGAAGTGCAAGTTGAAAATCAGACTCTCGCAGCTATCACTTATCAAAATTACTTTCGTCTTTACTCTAAATTAGCAGGTATGACTGGAACTGCGAAGACTGAGGCAGACGAATTCTTCGATATTTATAAATTAGATGTGGTTGAAATACCTCCAAACAAATCAATGATTAGAGATGATGAGGAGGATGAAATCTATAGAACTATCGAGGAAAAGAATAAAGCAATACTTTCCTTAGTCGAAAAGTGTAGAGAAAGAAATCAACCGTGTTTAGTTGGAACAGTTTCTATTGAAAAGTCTGAACAGATTTCAAATGTTCTTAATACAAAAAAAATTCCTCATCAGATTTTAAATGCTAAGAATCATCTAAAGGAGGCTGAAATAATTTCAAATGCAGGTAAACCTGGACAAATTACAATTGCTACAAATATGGCCGGCAGAGGTACCGACATAAAACTCGGCGGTGCTGAAGATAGTGGTAATCAAAAAGATAAAAAAATTACGCTAGATAGCGGAGGTCTTTTTATAATTGGCACTGAAAGACATGAATCAAGAAGGATAGATAATCAGTTAAGAGGAAGGTCAGGAAGACAAGGAGACCCTGGTTCTTCGAAATTCTTCTTATCCCTTGAAGATGATTTAATGAGAATCTTTGGTTCAGAAAAACTTGATTCTGTTCTTCAAACACTGGGTTTAGAAGAGGGTGAGTGCATCAAGCATCCTTGGATTACAAAAGCTCTTGAAAGGGCACAAAAAAAAGTAGAAGGAAGAAATTTTGAAATTAGGAAAAGTTTATTAAAATTTGATGACGTCATGAATGAACAAAGAAAAATCATTTATGAACAAAGACGTGAAATAATACTCGACGATAACGTAGATGAACTAATTGAAGACATGAGGCATGATTACGTCAATGAGTTTTTGGATAATAATATTTCCACAATCGAGGAACTTGATGATGAAAAGAAAAAAATTATCAAAGAAGAGTTCTTAAAAAATTTGGGTATCGAGGTAAATTTTGAAGAAATACTTAACAAGGAAAATTATCAAATAGATGATGTAAAACAGAAAATTCAAGAGCTTTCTGACAACAAAATTAATCTTAAGAAAACCAATTATGAACCTGGAATTTTTCTTTTAGCTCAGAAAAGTTTATTATTGCAAATAATAGATCAAGCATGGAAAGAACATTTGTTATCTCTCGATCATTTGAGACAAGGTATTTCACTTAGAGCCTATGGTCAAAGAGACCCTCTTAATGAATATAAGCATGAAGCGTTTAATATGTTTGAACAGATGACTAAGAATATAAGAATGACAGTTTCTAGGCTGATAAGTTTTG
>MDTG01157338.1_pt1 | contig 12333 bp, 10 predicted proteins | sample 811421 | NCBI WGS metagenome assembly MDTG01 (sample SAMN05326645, study PRJNA326480) | marine metagenome | isolation source: seawater | place: Pacific Ocean: South East | collected 2011
ACAGCAGACTCTGCAATCACATCACTTATTCCAGCAATATCATGAGCAGCACTAAAAGCTCTTGGGTTAATGATAATTTCAAAATGAAGATTATTATTTTTAAGAATTATAGCATTAGGTTTGTCTGCATCTCCTCGATAACCTATAAATTTATTTTGATCTTTTAATTTATATTTATAATCGTCTTTAAGAATGATTAAATCTTTGTTCTCAATTTTCAAGCCAGCGATATTTTTCCAACTCGTTCCGTCAACTGGAATATATTTATCAAAAAATTCTCTAACATATTTTATTACCTCTTGTCCTCTAAGAGGATCATATCTTTCACTTCCACCTTCATCAGACTCGATTATGTTAGTTCCATATAAACTGTCATATAAACTTACCCATCTTGCATTAGCAGCATTAAGAGTATATCTTGCATTCATTATTGGCACCACTAATTGTGGGCCAGCTACTTGAGTTATTTCGTCATCGACATTTTTTGTATCAATTTTAAAATCAGGTCCTTCATCCCTTAAGTATCCAATTTCTTTTAAAAATTTTTTGTATTCAGTTAAATTTATTTCATTTCCCTTGTTTTTGATGTGCCAATTATCAATTTTTTTTTGCAAATTTTCTCTTTCTTTTATTAGATTTTTATTTATCGGCGCTAATTCATGTACCACTTTATCAAATTTCATCCAAAATTCATTTGAGTCTATTTCGATATCTTTAAGCAATTCATCATTAACAAATGATAATAATACCTGAGAAACTTTTAAGTTATTAACACTTTTATAGTTTGTCGACATAAGGATAATTTTAAAACCCTGGTAAAATTAAGTCAAATAATTTATAGAAGCACCGACATTTTGTTGTCATTTTTTCTACATATGTAATAATTAAATTTAGTATGAAAAATTATCTTAATTTTGAAACAGACATCAAAGATTTAGAAAATGAAATTGAAAAATTAAAAGATCCATATAATCAAAGTGGTCTTTCAGAGGTTGATACACAAAAAATTTCAAAAGCACAAAAAGAGCTAGATGAAAAATTGAATTCAATTTATTCGAATCTAGATCCCTGGCAAACAACTATGGTTGCAAGACATGAAGACAGACCTAAATCGAAGTTTTTTATAGATAATTTATTTGAAGATTTTATTTTACTTTCAGGAGATAGAAATTACGGGGAAGATAAATCAGTTTTAACTGGATTTGGTAAATTTAATGGACAATCAGTTTTAGTAATTGGTCAGGAAAAAGGCGAAGATTTAGATACCAGAATTGAAAGAAATTTTGGGATGATGAGACCAGAAGGTTATCGAAAAACAATACGTTTAATGGAGTTAGCTGATAGATTCAAAATACCAGTTATATCTTTTATTGATACACCTGGAGCTTACCCAGGAGTCGGGGCAGAGGAAAGAGGTCAAGCCGAGGCGATTGCAAAATCAATTGAGTGCTGTATGAAATTAAAAGTTCCTACAATAGCCATTATAATAGGAGAAGGTGGATCAGGTGGAGCGATTGCCCTCGCATCTTCCAATAAAGTTATTATGTTAGAAAATGCAATCTATTCAGTGATATCACCTGAAGGATGCGCAACAATTTTGTGGAGAGATCCAAAAAAGATGCTAGATGCAGCAAAAGCAATGAAGCTTTCAGCAAAAGATTTGTTGGAACTTGAGATAATTGATGAAATAATACCAGAGCCAATTGGTGGAGCCCATAGAGATAGAGAAAAAATTTTACAAAACATTAAGACCTCTATATCAAAAAATTTAGACTTATATAATCAAATGTCACCTCAAGAAATTTTTGATAATAGAAAAAATAAATTTTTAAGAATCGGAAGAAACAAAGGTTTTATTAATAATTTAGATGATCTTAGTTCGCTAAAACTCAAAACAAATAATCTTAATCAAATTTTAAAATCTAAAAAAATAATTATTGTTACTGCAACAACTGCAATACTTTTACTTTCATTTTTACTCTTTTTTTTATAAAGCTCCACAACAGCGTTTGTATTTTTTTCCAGAACCACAGAAGCATGGTTCATTTCTGCTCATTTTTTTTCCAACGTACTTTGGGTCTATTTCTAAAGGTTTAGTTTCTTCTTTATTATTTTTTGGAGCTTCAACAACCCTAAGGTTCATTAAAATTGTGATGAAATCAAATTTCAATTTATCTAAAAGGTTCTCAAATAATGAGAAAGCTTCCTTTTTGTATTCAATTAAAGGATCTCTTTGACCATAGGATCTTAAACCTATTACTTGTCTTAGTTGTTCTAAGTATTGGATATGAGACTTCCAATTTATGTCAATTGATTGTAAAAATATCCTCTTTTCTATCTCTTTTGACTGCTCTTCTCCTAAATATGTAATTCTTTCCTCACGAGTTTTTTTGAATTTTTCAACTATATTTTCTTTAAAATCCTTGTCATTATATAAAATAAGTTTTTTAAATTCATCCTCATTAAAATTTTTACCTAAAATAGATTTTAGTTTATTATCAAAATCATTATTTTTTGGATTGGATACCTTGTAAGCTTTTAAATTTAATAAATTTTGTAAAATTTCTTTTAAAAATTGTTCAGAATAATTAAAAATCTGATCGCTGTTCATTGCATCTTTTCTCTGTGAAAAAATAACATGTCTTTGATCGTTTAGAACGTTATCAAATTTAATTAATGTTTTTCTGATGTCAAAGTTTCTTGCTTCAACTTTTTGCTGCGCTCTTTCTAAAGCTTTATTAATCCATGGGTGGTCAATACTTTCTCCATCTTTAAGACCCAGTTTTTCTAATATATTATTCATTGATTCTGACCCAAAAATTCTCATTAGATCATCTTCTAAACTTACATAAAAAATTGACTGACCTTCATCCCCTTGTCGTCCCGATCTACCTCTTGCCTGATTATCAACTCTTCTAGACTCCATTCTTTCAGTTCCAATTACAAATAATCCTCCAATAGATTTTATTTTTTCTTTATTTTCCTTAAGCTTGTCATTTTCTAGGGATCCTTTTTTACCACCTAGTTGAATATCAACACCTCTTCCAGAAATACTAGTAGTGATTATTACTGATCCTTCTTTTCCAGCATTAGCAATAATTTCAGCTTCATTTTTGTGATTTTTAGCATTTAAAACAACGTGTTTAATATTTTCTTTTTTTAAAAGATCAGAATAAATTTCTGATTTATTAATACTAGATGTAAAAACTAAAAGAGGCTGTCCAGTTTTATGACAATCACTAATTTTTTTAATTATCGCACTATTTTTTTCTTTTTCAGTTCTAAATATTTGATCATTTAAGTCTTTTCTTATCATTTTCTTATTTGTTGGAATTACAATTACTGGTAAATTATAAATTTCAAAAAATTCCTCTGCCTCCGTAATTGCAGTACCAGTGCATCCAGATATTTTTTTATATAACTTAAAATAATTTTGATATGTGATTGATGCTAATGTCTGATTCTCAACTTGAATATCAATTTTTTCCTTAGCCTCTAATGCTTGATGCAATCCATCTCCGAACCTTCTGCCCTCAAGAATTCTTCCTGTTAACTCATCAATAATTTTTAACGTATTATTTTGTACAATATAATCTTTACCTTTTTCAAATAAATGATTAGCCCGTAAAGCTTGATTTACATGGTGAACTAAATTTAAATTTTCTGGATCATAAAAGTTATTATTTTTTAAAATTCCTGCACTTGTAAAAATTTTCTCAATATTATTAATACCTTCGTTTGTTAAAAGAATATTCTTATCTTTTTCATCGATTTCATAATCTTTTTTTTCTAACTTTCTTACTAATTTATCAATGGCTAAATATTGATTTGTTTTGTTTTCTGCAGCACCAGATATAACTAAAGGCGTTCTAGCTTCATCAATTAAACATGAATCAATTTCATCAACAATTGAAAAAAAATGTTCTCTTTGAACCATCTCATTTTGAGAAAATTTCATATTATCTCTAAGGTAATCAAAACCAAGTTCACTATTTGTTGCGTAAGTAACATCACAATTATAATTTTGCTTTCTCTCATTGTCGTTCTGTTCATTATTAATAAATCCAGAACTAAGACCTAAAAAATTATAAATTTGCCCCATCTCTTGCGAATCTCTTTTTGCCAAATAATCATTTACTGTTACGATATGGACACCTTTTTCATGAAGTGCGTTTAAATAAGCAGCAAGAGTAATAGTTAATGTTTTTCCTTCACCAGTCCTCATCTCGGCAATTTTTGCTTGATGAAGGACAACTCCTCCAATTATTTGAACATCAAAGTGTCTTTCATTTCTGGTTCTTCTTGATGCTTCTCTTACAAGAGCAAATGCTTCAGGCAGAATTTCATCTAAGGTTTCTCCCTTCTGGATCCTCTTTTTTAACTGAACTGTTTTTTCTGGAAAATCCTCATCTTTTAATTTTTTAACAGACTCCTCTAAAGAGTTTATTTTTGTGACAATTTTAGATATTTTATCTAGTTCTCTTTGATTACCAGACTTAATGATTTTTGAGAAAAAGCTTAAAGGATTTAACATTTGTTTTTGATTTATTATTTACTTATATCCTTTAATATAATTATTAAATAATAATTTTAAATACTATGGGCTTCAATTTAAACAATTTTTTATCTTCCCAATCAAAAAATAAGAGAATGAAGGAATTTCAAGATTTAGACCATGTTGATGGAGTATCGATATCAACTACTAGTGCAAATTTATATCTAGATCCAAGAGATGATATTGTCATGTTTTATTTTAGAGATGGTGCTAATTATGCATCAGTTTATACACAATCAAAAATTGTTTCAGAAAATATTAAATGGAATTTAGGTAATAAAGTAAAAAAAGTATATTCACTTTTAGTGAATACAAGAAATGCAAATTGTTTCACAGGTAAACAAGGATTTAAAAGCTTAGAGAAAATTGCAGAACTAATTTCTGAGAAACTCTCAGAAAAACAAAAAGAAGATGAAGACAAGCCAAAAAAAATTAAAAAAAAAGAAATTATTTTTGGTTGTACAGGCACAATAGGTGAAACTTTTCCAGAGGAAAAAATAAAAAGCAAAATTCCAGATTTAATTAATAAAATTAAATATACACAAAATAAGTATATTTGGATGAAGGCTGCGCTAGGTATGATGACTACTGATACACAACCAAAAATGGCAATGGAAGAATGTTTAATTGGAAATTGTAAAATAAAAATATTTGGGGTTGCAAAAGGATCTGGTATGATACAACCTAATATGGCCACAACACTTGGCTATATATTTACTGACGCAGACATTTCTAACAATATTTTGAAAAAACTATTAAAAAAGAATATTGCAACAACTTTTAATGCAATTAGTTGCGATAGTGATACGAGTACCAATGACATGGTTTCTATATTTTCAACAGGAAAGGCCAAACATTCAAAAATAAATAATATTAATGATGTAAAAATTAAAGATTTTGATGATGCATTAAATAAAGTTTTGCTAAATTTGGCAAAAAGAGTTGTAGCTGACGGTGAAGGAGCATCCAAGTTTATTACAATTAATGTTCAAAATTGCAAAAATGAAAATGATGCAAAAAAAATTGCTTTCTCGATTGCAAATTCTCCGTTAATTAAAACAGCTATAGCTGGAGAAGATCCTAACTGGGGTAGAATAATTATGGCAATAGGCAAAGCTAATGTACCCATAGATATTGAAAACTTAACAATAAAATTTGGAGAACTGTGTATTATTCATAATGGTAAACTAAACGTGAATTATAAAGAAGAGGATGCGTCTGAATATATGAAAAATGATAATATCAATATAACAGTGAATATTTCAAAAGGTTCAAAAAATTTTATTGCCTATACGATGGATCTTACAAAAAAATATATAGAAATTAATGCAGATTATAGGAGTTAAGATACATTGAATTTTTATAAATTATCATTAAATAAAACTTATGATAAAATATAGGCTTATCTGTAAAAACTGTAATATAAAATTTGATAGTTGGTTTGCATCTTCAAAAGAATTTGAAAGGTTAAAGAAAAAAGATTTTTTGAATTGTCACCAATGTAATTCTAAAAATATTGAAAAATCGTTGATGGCACCCAAATTAATAAGTAACTCAAATGAAGAACGATTAGAAAAGATAAACTTTAAAGAAAAGGAAATAAATAAAAAAATAAAAGAATATCAAAAATTTATTAAAAATAATTTTAAGTATGTCGGTAAAAATTTTGCTTATGAAGCAAGATCTATACATTATGACGACAAAAAGAAAAATAAGGGAATTTTTGGGACAGCAACCAACGAAGAAATTAAAGAGCTCAAAGAAGAGGGTATTAATGCAGAAACTATACCTTGGATAGAAGATAAAAATAATTAGTTTTTAACAAATTTACCGATATAATTAATTGATTTATCAGAGCTCAATTTCCATTCGTCTTTGATTATATTAAATTTCATACCATTTAATGAAACTAAACTTAAATCATGTTTCTTTAATAAATTTATGAGGTCTTGAGGTTTTACAAACTTTTCCCACTCATGAGTACCAATAGGAAGCCATCTTAATATATATTCAGCACCTACGATTGCGAATAAATATGACTTCAAAGTTTTATTTAATGTAGCCACAAACATAATACCATTTTTTTTAAGAAGTTTAGAGCAAGACTTTATAAAAATATCTACATCTTCCACATGCTCTATGATTTCCATATTTAGAATGACATCAAACTTATTTTTGCTGTTCAAATTTTCTGGAGAAGAACATAAATATTTAATATCTAAATCATTTTTTTTTGCATGTAATTTTGCAACACTTATGTTTTTATCTGACGCATCTATTCCTAATACTTCAGCACCTAGCCTGCACATTGGTTCAGACAAAAGCCCTCCACCACATCCAATATCTAAGATTTTTACTTTTTTAAGCGGCATATTTTCCGTTTTATTAAGATTTAAAGAGCTAATAATATTATCTCTAATATATGAAATTCTTACGGGATTAAATTTATGAAGTGGCTTAAATTTACCATTAGGATCCCACCATTCTTCCGCAATTTTAGAAAATTTTTCTATTTCTTTTTTATTTATTGTGTTAGTTTTCATAAATTAGTTGACTTTATATTCAACATGAATTTTATCAATATATTTTAATAAAGAGATAAATTTAGCATGAAAATTGTAGTATTGAAATTTGGCGGAACATCAGTTGGTACAATTAAAAAAATCAAAAAAATAGCTGAGATAATTGGTGAGTATAAAAAAAAGAATTATATGACAATTGTTGTATCATCTGCAATGAGTGGTGTGACAAATGATTTAATTAAAAAATCTAAAGAGTTAAGTCACAATTTTTCAGATGCCGAATATGATGTATTAGTTTCAACTGGAGAACAAGTAGCTTGTTCTCTTATTGCTGGAAGATTAATTCATCAAGGTTATTTAGCAAGATCTTGGTTAGCTTGGCAAATACCAATAATTACAAAAGGTACAAACAAAAATTCCAGAATTGATCACATAAATAAAAAAAAAATTTTAAAATATCTTAGAATTGGTGGCATACCAATAATAACTGGTTTTCAAGGAGTAAATAATGAAAATAGAATAACCACTATTGGTAGAGGTGGCTCAGATGCAAGTGCAATAATGCTTGCAAAATTTTTTAAAGCTGAAAGGTGTGTAATTTATACAGACGTAGAAGGAGTATATACAACTGATCCAAATAAATTAAATAAAGCAAAAAAAATTAATGTCATCTCTTACGAGGAAATGTTGGAAATGGCATCTTTGGGAGCTAAAGTAATGCAACCTGTTTCAATACAAGATGCTAGATTAAATAGAATAGATATAGAAGTAAAATCCTCATTTATTAAAAAACCAGGCACATTGATTACCAAAAGATCAAATATTAGGAATAATAAAATTATTACTGGAATTTCTTTGACACACAACGATTCAAAAGTGACTTTAGTTGGGGTAAAGGATAAACCAGGTGTAGCAGCATCAATTTTTAAACCTCTATCTAAAAATTTAATAAATGTAGATATGGTTGTTCAAAATATTTCTGCAAATGGAAAGGAAACTGATTTAACATTTACAATTAAATCTGAGGATTTGTTAAAAACAAAAAAAATAATAAAAAATAATAAAAATATAGATTTTAGAAAATTATTACTTGAAAAGGATGTTTGTAAAATTTCTATTATTGGTGTCGGAATGATTTCAACGCCAGGTGTAACTTTTAGAATGTTTCAGGCCCTAGCAAGAAAAAATATAAATATATTGGTAATTTCCACGTCTGAAATTAAAATTTCAGTATTAATTGATAAAAAAAATATTAAAAAGGCTTTAGCGGCATTACATAAAGAATTTAAATTAGATAAATAAGTACTATGAGCATAAGACCATTTAGAAAAATTTATAGAAGAAAAACGAAAGTTATAAATGTTGGTAATATAAAAATTGGAGGTGAAAATCCGATATCAGTTCAATCTATGACCAACACTTTAACAACCGATGTTAAAGCTACAATACAACAAATAAATGATATACAAGGTGAGGGTGCAGATTTAGTTAGAGTTTCATGTCCTGATGAGTCCTCTACAAAAGCTTTGAAGGAAATAATAAAACATGTAGATGTGCCTATTATTGCTGATATTCATTTTCATTATAAGAGAGCAATTGAAGCAGCAGAAAGTGGTGCTTGCTGTTTGAGAATTAATCCTGGAAATATTGGTGATAAAAATAAAATAAAAGAAGTTATTAAAGCTGCAAAGAGCAATAATTGTGCCATAAGAGTCGGAGTTAACGCGGGGTCTTTAGAAAAAGATATACTTGAAAAATTTAAAGAACCATGTCCAGAAGCCCTAGTAGAAAGTGCTCTGAGAAATATTAAAATTCTTGAAGATGAAGATTTTTTTAATTTAAAAATTAGCGTAAAATCATCAGATGTTTTTTTATCTATAGAGGCTTATAAACAACTTTCAAAAGTATCTGATTATCCACTTCACCTTGGTATTACTGAAGCAGGAAGTTTTGTAGCTGGGAGTATAAAATCATCAATTGGGATTGGATCATTACTTCTTAATGGCATTGGAGATACAATCAGAATTTCCTTATCAGATGATCCAGTTCAGGAAGTTAAAATTGGAAATGAAATATTAAAATCTCTTAATTTAAGAAATAGGGGAGTTAGAATTATTTCTTGTCCATCATGTGCTAGGCAAGGTTTTGAGGTAATCGATACTGTGAAGATATTAGAGAAAAAACTTTCTCACATAAAAACACCAATCACCTTGTCAATTATTGGATGTGTTGTCAATGGCCCTGGAGAAGCAGCAATGACTGATATTGGGATTACTGGAGGAAGAAAAGGAAATAATATGCTTTATTTGTCAGGCATCCAGAAAGAGAAAGTTTTAACAGATGATATGATTTCTAGGGTTGTTCGAGAAGTTGAAAAAAAAGCCTCTGAGTTAGAAAATAATTAATGATCCCCCAAAAAACAGTTGAAGAAATTATTAAAAAACATTCATCTCTAGAGAGAGACTTGTCATCAGGAAATATTGACAAAAATATTTTTGCAGAAAAATCAAAAGAATATTCTGATTTAAATGAAATAATTGAAAATGCCAAAAAATATATATCTTTCGAAAAAGATAAAATAGAACTAAAAAAAATATTAGAAGATCAAAATACTGATCAAGAACTTATTAAGATGGCTGAAAAAGAGTTAAATGATCTTAAACTACAACATGAAAAAAATGAAAAAAAATTAAAACTTTTTTTGTTACCAAAAGATGAAGCAGATAAAAAAAATGCTATAATTGAAATTAGAGCTGGAACAGGTGGTCTAGAGGCAAGTTTATTTGCAGCAGATTTATTTAAGATGTATGAAAAAATAAGCAATAAAAAAAAATGGTCATTAGAACTCATTTCCATTTCTAGTAGTGATGCAGGTGGTTTAAAAGAAGTTATAGCTTCAATTAAAGGAAAAAATATTTACTCTACTTTAAAGTATGAAAGTGGTGTTCACAGAGTGCAAAGAGTTCCGGATACTGAGACACAAGGTAGGGTTCATACTTCAGCAGCAACCGTTGCAGTTTTGCCTGAGGCAGAGGAAGTTGATTTAAAAATAAGTGAATCAGATTTAAGGATAGACGTATTTAGAGCTGGTGGTCCCGGTGGTCAGTCTGTGAATACAACTGATAGTGCTGTAAGGATAACACATATACCCACAGGTTTATCAGTTTCTCAACAAGATGAAAAATCTCAACATAAAAATAAAGCAAAAGGAATGAAAATCTTAAGAGCAAGACTTTATGAATTAGAAAGATCAAGAATTGATCAAGAAAGGTCAAAAGATAGAAAAAATAAAATAGGTACTGGAGATAGGTCAGAAAGAATAAGAACTTATAATTTTCCACAAGGAAGAGTTACCGATCACAGAATAAATTTAACATTACACAAATTGGAGGAATTTCTTGAAGGAGAAGTATTTGATGAGATGATTGAGTCTTTAACACTTCAAGCTCAAGAAGAGAGTCTTAATAATCTTTAATTATGGATATACAAACTGCAATAAGCGAAGCTAGATTTTTATTGGAAAAAAGTAGTATCAAATCTCCAAAATTAGATTGCGAAATGTTGATGTCTAAAGTGCTTAATAAAAGTAGAATTTATGTTTTATTAAATTTAAATAAAAATTTAAAAAACAAAAAATATAATGATTTTACAAATCTTATTAAAAAGCGATCAGGTGGTAAACCAATTGCATATTTAATGGAAAAAAAAGAATTTTGGGATCATGAATTTAGAGTAAGAGAGGGTATTTTAATACCCAGACCAGATACAGAATTAATTGTTGAACAAGTATTGAGCTTAACAAAAAATAAATCGAAATTGAGAATTTTAGATATTGGAACAGGATCAGGATGTATAATTTTGTCGATTTTAAAAGAAAGAAAAGATTTTAAAGGTATAGGTATAGATATTAGTAAAAAGTGTATAGATATGTGTAAAATTAATACTTTTAAACTAAACTTAACTAATCGAGTAAAATTTTATAAATCAAATGTTGACAATTTTGTAGATGCCAAATATGATTTAATTGTATCTAATCCTCCATACATAGATAAGATTAACTTAAAATGTTTGGAAAAAGACGTAATTGATTATGAACCAAAATCAAGTTTAGACGGTGGATTAGATGGATTATCAGAAATCAGAAAAATTATTGAAAAATCATCTGAACTGATAAAGATTAACGGCAAACTTATTTTAGAAATAGCTTTTGATCAAAAATTTAAAGTCATAAAGCTTTTAAAGGATAGAGGGTTTTACATTAATAGAGTTTTAAAAGATCTAGCAAAGAATGATCGATGCATTGTAAGTACAAAACTATAAGTCAGATTTAAAATGGTAACATTTAGAAATAATAATAACAGTAGAAGAAATAGCTTTAGAAGGAATGATAGAAATTTTAAGTCCAATAATGAAAGAAGCAAGTTTACTTCTAATTTTTCTAATAATGAAAATTTTCAAAGAAAAATACCAAGCAGAAATAACCATAATGCCTCGAAGTTGATAGAAAAATATAATAATTTAGCCAGAGAAGCTCTTTCTGGAGGAGATAAAATTTTATCCGAAAATTATTTTCAACATGCGGATCATTTTACAAGAATTTTAAACGAACAAGAAAAAATAAGAAAATCAAAACTTTCAGATAATGCATCCAAAGATATCAAGATGGACGAAAATAATGAAAATAAAATTGATCTTGTAGAAAAAGATAAAAAAGATACTTCAAAAATTCAGTCTGATATTAATTGAGCCCAATTATTTTTTCAGATTTTAAAACATCTAATTTTATTTTTTGAGTTTCAAAGATTTTTCTTTCAGAACCTTTAAGTATCTTACCCGAAGGAAGCTTTAATGTTTGTGAATTAATTTTTTTGCCATTTACAATCACTTCGTAATGCAAATGGGGACCGGTTGATTTGCCAGTTGATCCAACATACCCAATCGTTTGACCTTGTTTTACTCTCACCCCGTTTCTTATACCTAAAGCAAACTTAGACATATGTGCATAGACAGTTTTATAAGTTGAGTTATGTTTGATTACTACACAATTACCACCACCACCACACCATCCTGCTTTTTTTATAACTCCATCACCTGAAGCCATTATTGGAGTACCCATTGGTGCTGCAAAATCAGTTCCACGGTGCATTTTCGTAAAACCATCAATAGGATGCTTTCTCATGCCAAACGGTGAAGAGAGTCTTGCACCATTAATTGGTGTTTTCATTAAAGCTTTTTTTACACTTTTACCATTTTTAT
>MDTG01080422.1_pt1 | contig 12332 bp, 11 predicted proteins | sample 811421 | NCBI WGS metagenome assembly MDTG01 (sample SAMN05326645, study PRJNA326480) | marine metagenome | isolation source: seawater | place: Pacific Ocean: South East | collected 2011
TGATTTAGCATTTGGATTTTTTCTAGGGTCTTCATTGAAAACTTTCCCAACATTGGTGGCAATAATACACTTACTTGCATTTACTGCTATTGCTAGTCTAATCGCTACCGCATCTGTAGTATGGCCCGGTTCAGTTCCTCCCATTACCACTACAGGCCTTTCTTCAAGTAATTGTATTGCTTCATTAACGCTTGTTGGTATAATTCCAGAAACAGAAATACCCGCCTCTGTAAAAGCCTCTCTGATTATTGTTGCATTTAGCCTAGTGGCAGCAATACCAATCTTATCTAAGTGATAGTCATCATCAATCAATGGTTTTGCTAATGATATCCCTTCTCTTGCAGGAGCACCTCCTCCTATGACTAATCCTAATCTATCTCCTGCTGCTACTCGTTCTCTGATAATCATGATTAAATCATTTAACCATACATGCTTTTCTTCTACTTCTGGACGCAATAAACTACCGCCAATTGCTACCACAATCATGGTCATCGGGTATACGGAGGCACTACTTCTCTATCAATGTCTAGGCTAGGTTGAGGATGAAGGGTTGAAATGCCCACCTCTTTGCCCTTATACGAGGGTAGACTATGTCCGAGGACTTAGAGATGCAAAAACGTAAACTTCGTGCGCGCAAGACTCTCGAAGAAGTTTCGAAGATGAGAGGCATGGGTACTGAGTTAGTTACAGTAATTATACCTCCCGAGAAGATGTTATCTGACGTTCGTCATCACTTAATTCAAGAAGGAGGGCAAGCAGCCAACATTAAGTCTAAATCTACAAGAAAACATGTGACTGATGCCATAGAATCAGCAGTTTCTACCCTTGGTAGGTACAAGACACCTGGTGAAAGAGGAATTGCCTTGTTCGTGGGGCATGTAATTATTGGTAACAATAAAAGTAGACTAATCTCAGTAGTTGTCGACGACCCTCCTGAGGCCTTCCCTTCATTCAGATATCGTTGCGATTCTTCTTTCGAAACTTCCCAACTAGAAGATATGTTAATCGATAAAACCGCTTATGGCCTTTTTGTTATCGATAGATCTGAGTCGGCTTATGGTTTAGCATCAGGTAAAAGACATCATTGCCAAGAACATATTACTTCCCAAGTCCCATCTAAACACGGAAGGGGGGGTCAATCTGCTCAAAGATTCGAGAGATTAATCGAAGAAGCTGCTCATAATTTTTTCAAGAAGTCCGCTGAAAGGGCTTGTGCATATTGGTTGCCAATGCTTGATGATCTAAAAGGGATAATTATTGGAGGACCAGGGGCAACTAAAGATTTCGTGGTGAAAAATAACTATTTCCATCATGAAATTAAGAAGTTAATTAGAGAGCCACATTTTGATGTCGGTTATTCTAATGATTCAGGATTGAGAGAACTAATTCAAAGGGCGGGAGGGCTCATGGATCAAATCGAATTAGATGTTGAAAGACGTTTAGTAGATAACTTTCTAAGAGAAGTGATGCAAACTCATCCTAAAGCTACATACGGTGAGATGATGGTTAGAGCGGCCTTAGATCAAGGCGCAGTAGCAACATTATTGCTTTCTGAAGGTTTACGAAAACGTAGAGTGGGGTGGATTTGCAAATCTTGCTCCAATGAATGGAGCCAAACACAGAGTAATTTGACCGAAATACCAGATTGTCCAAAATGTGGTTCCGATAATTTGGTTGAGGACCCCGATAAGACAATGGATTTAATTGATGAATTAACAGAACTTGCATCTCATACATCAGCTAAAGTGATTTTAGTGTCATTGGATACTGAAGAAGGTTCTACTTTGAGTACATCTTTTGGCGGCATTGCGGCAATGTTAAGATATGCATGGAGTTAGGTGGTTTAATGAGGGCACTTCGTAACGAAATAGTTCCCAAACTATCAGTTACTATGCAAAAATTAAACTTAAATGAAAATCAATGGCTAGATTCATTAGGAACATCTACAGATAAAACGCATGGAGATGTTACTTTACCTTGCCATTCCTTTTCTAAGATTCTAAGAAAATCACCAAATGATATAGCGATTGAAATTGCAGAAAATATAGATTCTGATTTATCAGAAATTGTGGAAATAAATGTCATAAACGGCTTCCTAAATTTCAAGGCAAATAATTCTTGGATTTCAGATAAAATTTCTATTATGAATTCTGATTCTAGACTAGGGATAGAATTAGATGATAAAAAAACTATTGTTATTGATTATTCATCTCCTAATATCGCGAAAAGAATGCATGTAGGGCATCTTCGCTCTACTGTAATTGGTGATGCATTGTCAAGAATCCTGTTGTTCAAGGGACATAATGTAATTGGCGAAAATCATATTGGTGATTGGGGTACTCCTTTTGGTATGTTAATAGAACATTTTATTGAATGTGAAAGTAATGATGTAGGCGAGATAGATCTTTCAACATTCTACAAAGAAGCAAGATATAAATTTGATAATATTGATGATTTCGCTACCCGTTCAAGAAAAAGAGTCGTCAAACTTCAATCCAAGGACCCTGAAACGATCAATCTTTGGCAGAGTTTAATTGATTACTCGCTTATCCATTTTAACTTAGTTTATCGAATGTTAGACGTTCTTCTAAATGATGACAATTTAGCTGGAGAATCTATCTACGAAGATTTACTTCCTGAAGTAGTTGGACGTCTCGAATCTAAGAATTTAATTGTTGAAAGTGAGGGTGCTCTCGTTGTATTTCCAGATGGTTGGGTTAATCGTGAGAATGAGCCTCTCCCTCTTATTATTCGTAAAGGAGACGGGGGTTTCAATTATGCCACCACTGATCTTGCTTGTATCATAAATCGTGTTGAATCAATTGAATGTGATGAGATGCTATATGTCGTTGGTGCAGAGCAGTCCCAACATTTCTCGATGGTTTTTCAGGTAGCTAATGATGCGGGATTTATGGATGATAAAATTAAAGCCGTACATGTTCCGTTTGGGCTGGTAATGGGCTCAGATGGTAAGAAATTAGCTAGCCGGGAAGGTAAAGCCATAACTCTGAAGGAGTTATTGGAAGAATCAGTTACTAGGGCTGAAAATTTGATAATTGAGAAGAATCCCTCTATGTCTGATTCTGATCGTAATGAAGTTTCTAAAATGATAGGAATTGGTGCAATAAAGTATGCTGATTTATCCATTGATAGAAATAAGAACTATATTTTTGATTGGGATAAAATGCTTTCTTTCGAGGGCAATACTGCCCCTTACCTTCAGTATGCCTATGCTAGAATTTGTAGTATTTTCCGTAAATCTTCTATTTCACGGGAATCAACATTGGATTCAGATATTATTATAGAAAACGATTTTGAAGTCTCACTTTGTAAATCTTTAATTGGCTTTTCTGAATCAATAGATGACACAATTAGTAGTTATAGCCCTCATCGTTTAGCAGTTTACTTGCACCATTTAGCACAAGATTTCGCTTCATTTTATGAGAATTGTCCGGTTTTGGTATCTGAAGACAGAAAAATAATGAATAGTAGATTAGCTCTTTGTAATTTAACAGCAAGAACATTGAGAACAGGTCTTGGCCTTTTGGGGATTGAAACACCCGAAAAAATGTGATTATAGATTTTCTTTGACTTGTTCAAGATCTCCTCTAAATGATTTAATTCTTTTAGAATTAACCATTAAACTCCAGAATGGTACAAAGTCAACTTCAGTTTTTATCCATTTTAGAGAATCTATCAATTTTTTAGATTCTACATTATCTAAATTTATTTTTTTAATATTATATTCTTTTATTTTATTATTATTCATCTTTAGATATTCTTCAACTTCTCTGCAATCCTCACAAGATTCTTTTGTTATTAAAAGCAAATAATTAGATATCTGATTAACGGTTTCCCAGTCATTAATTGATACAATTTCGTTCATTTTAATTAACTCCAGACGATGGTTATCTTTGAATGGCTCTGTCCTTCCGCAAGTGTATGGTATCAGTAGGCGACCCAGCACCAGACTTTACTTTGATGGCGAATGACAGAAATATGGTTACTTTGAGTGACTCGATTGGAAATAAGGTAGTTTTAGCATTCTATCCCGCAGCCTTTACTGGTGTTTGTACCACTGAAATGTGTACATTTACTAACTTCATGAATGATTTTGATAATTTAGAGGCCGAAGTTTTCGGAATCAGTGTCGATTCAATATTTTCTAATAACGAGTTTTCAAAAAGAAACTCGATAGGTTTTCCATTACTTTCTGATGTTCATAGGGATGCCACAAATTCCTATGGTGTTGGGATTGATTTTGTTATGCCTGGGTACACAGCCGCCCAAAGATCAGTATTTGTTATTAATGAAGATGGAAGAATTGGTTATTGTTGGGTTGCTGAGAATCCAGGTATAGAGCCTAATTATCAAGAAATAGTTGATTTCTGTAAGAATTAGTTTATTTTGATTATCTAACTTCTTCGCCGGTCCATCTTTTACTTAATTCATGTTCAATGTCCAGTTGATCTAAAATTCTTGCCACTACAAAGTCTATCAACTCTCCAATAGTTTTCGGTTTATGATAAAATCCAGGACTAGCAGGGAGTATAATTACCCCCCAAGTTGACATTTTTGTCATTGCTTCTAGATGAGCAGTGGCAAAAGGAGTTTCTCTAGGAACTAAGATTAACTTTCTCTTTTCTTTTAGAGCAACAAGGGCACTTCTTGTTGCTAGGTTATCAGATATCCCTGCAGCAATCTTTCCGATTGTTGTTCCACTACTGGGGCAAATAATGTATGCATCATATTTTGCAGAGCCAGACGCTGGTTTAGCAGCAAGATTGTGATTATCGTGCAAAGTCACTCCTTTGTTTTTGGATAAATCTTCAGGTATCATGTCACATTCAAGGTGTAGGTTGATTGCACCAGTTTTTGTAACTATCAAATCTACTTCCCAAGCAGCATCTGAAAGTGCTTCCACAAGACGAACTGCGTATTGCGCACCAGAGGCGCCAGTTAGGGCCACAACAGCGGATGGCATGAATCCCCGTGACAACTAGACATCTTGAAGTATTGCTTAATTTTTACAGACATTTTCCAATGCGGATGCTAAATATTTGTACTCATCTAAGTGGTTATATATCTGTGCAGAAATACGAATGTATCTTCCTTCTGGGTTCGGCCAGTACCATACTGGAACTTGTATATTATATTCATCTAGAAGCTCTAGGTGTATCGAATCTGGTTCATGAATTGAAAGTTTTGTGAAGTCCTCAAAATTCAGTTTTATTGTTGCTATGCTTGATAGCATATTATCTGGGCAAGGGGGAATAATATCTAATTTTTCACAAATATATTTTCTTGCATCAATTACTAAGTTATTATTATGTGCCATAATTTCCTCCCATTTCATTCCGACCATCTTACTGATTTCGCTAATTACAAATGGAATTACGCACCATGCCGAGATATCTCTAGTCCCAGTCCAATCGAATTCGTGTCTAAATCTCGATGTACCATCTAAAGGCATAGTCATTCCATGACTAATAGTTAGAGGATGTATTGATTTTTGTAAGTCTTTCCTAACATGTAAGAACGCTGAACCTTTAGGTGCACACAGCCATTTATGGCAATTGCTAGTTGTAAATGACGCTCCAATCTTTTCTAGATTTAGAGGAATCATTCCTATTCCATGTGCTGCATCAAGAAGTACCATCACTCCTTTTTCTTCTAACAAATTTACTAATTCTTCAAAAGGCATTTTTATTCCAGTCGGGCTAGTGACAGTATCAATTAATGCTAACTTTGTTCTTTCTGTAACGCAATTCATTATCCTTTCAATTATTATTTGTTGATTATCAATTGGAAAAGGTATGTCACAAGTAATAACTTTAGCACCAGTCTTTTTAGCAACATAATCAACTGTATTTCTACAAGCCTGATATGCATGATTGGGAATTAATATCTCATCATTTATGCTGAAATCTAGAGATCTTAATACGGTGTTTACTCCTGAAGTGGCATTTTCAATCAATGCCAAATCATCATAATCGCATTTAACAAAATCTGCAATTGCTATTCTAGCATCTAATAGCGCTTTTGGAGCAATATCTTCATAAAATTTAACCGGATCTCTTTCAACAATTTTTTTCCATCGATTTTGTTCTTCTAGGACTATTTTCGGCGTAGCTCCATAGGAACCGTGATTCAAGAAGATAGTTTCTTCATTGAGATTCCAGAATCTAATCATGGGGTTTTTATTAGGTATTTTCATAAAAAATCCTCTAGATTATAATCTTCTTCAATTGGTTCTCTGTTAAGAATCTCTTTAATATTTGAAATCAAAGTATTTTCCAGTAATTCTCTTGTTATTTTTTGATTATTATTCTCCTTATATCCTAATTTTTCCAATGATGTTGTAGTCCCTACATCCAATCCACAACAAGCAAGGTTCTCAATTCTATTTCCTGGTGTAGCATAGTTTAACGCCAAACCATGTCTGCTTACCCAGTGTAGAAATGCTAGTCCAATAGAACATATTTTTTTCCCATCTACCCATACACCCATCATTGCTGGATCTCTATATCCATTAATATCAAGATCCTTTAGAGTTTTAATCACTAAGTCTTCTATTTTATTGATGATTTTTCTGACACTTTGCTCATCTTTTTCCCATTTGACAATAGGGTAGGCCACAAGTTGTCCTGGGCCGTGCCAAGTAATCCCTCCTCCTCTATCGACAATTGTTTGCTCGTAGTCATCACTAACTACTGCTCCTTCTCTACTAGCTTTTGGTCCAATTGTGACAATCTCAGGATGTTCAACAAGAATGATTGAATCAATAATCTCATCATTTATTCTTTTTTGTTGCATAACATGCATAATTTCTGAGACTTTACTATGTTTAACAATTCCAGCCCTCAGGACTTGGATATTTTTCAAATAATCACCTCAGGAAGTATGTATTGCATGACCTAACGTTTTCAACACGCTTTCATGAAATGCTTCTGTCATAGTTGGATGAGCGTGAACTGTATCGGAGATGTCCTCTAATTGTGCACCCATCTCAAGAGCTAGAATAAATTCTCCATGCAATTCGGCTACATGGCTTCCAACTGCTTGTATCCCCAAAATCACATGATCATCTTTTCTTGCAGTTACTCTTATGAAACCTGCACTCTTCTCTGCTTCTATAGTCAAAGCTCTTCCATTAGCCGCTAGAGGGAATTTACCGACGATAATTTCTTCACCTTTCTCTTTCGCTTCATCAGGAGTTAAACCAACCGAAACAATTTCAGGTTCCGTGAAAACGATTGCTGGAATTGCAACTTTATCAAATTCTCTTTTTTCACCAGAAATAATTTCTGCAACCATTTCACCTTGAGCACTTGCCTTGTGCGCAAGCATTGGTTCACCTGCGACATCACCAATTGCGTAAACTCCTGGTGCCGAAGTTCTACATTGCCGATCAATTCTGATAAATCTACCAGATGCGTCCATCCTTATTCCCATGTTTTCAACTCCCCATCCTTTTGAATTCGGGCTTCTTCCAACAGTGACCAAAATCTTGTCCACAGTAATCTTTTGTTCTTCTGAGTCTTTTTCAAATATCAACTCAACTTTTCTTGAAGCCCCCTTTCCTTTAATCTTCGATCCTCTTGCAAGAGCATTGGTATGCACAGTTACCTTATTCTTCTTCAACCATATCTCAAGTGGTCTTCTAATTTCTTTATCCATTATTCCTAGGATACTATCCATTCCTTCAACGACAGTCACTTCTGTACCTAACTTTGTTAGCGCGCAACCTAATTCTAGTCCGATATATCCTCCTCCAACGATGGCAACTTTCTTAGGGAGTTTTTCCAAACTCAACGCCCCGGTAGAAGAAAGAACAAATTCTTCATCGCACGGCATAAAAGGTAAATCAATATGTGAAGAACCTGTTGCTATAATGACATTCTCTGCTTCGATATTTATTTCTCCCCCATCCGTCTTTACTGTACATTGTTTCGAAGAAGAAAATGTAGCCCATCCATTAATTAATTCTGCACCCGCATTTTTAATCAAAGCCTCTACACCTTTAGTTAATCTTTGAACGATACCATCTTTCCATTCTACAACACCTTTCATTTCAATTTCTGGAGTTCCAGGTACTGAAATCCCCATATGTCCTTCTTCTGAAGAATGTTTGTTCAATGCTTCATATCTTTCAGCTGCATGGATAATTGCCTTACTTGGAATACAACCAACATTTAGGCAAACACCGCCAGCTTTTTCTCCCTCAACAATTATTGTATCAAGACCCAATTGAGCAGATCTTATTGCTGCTACATATCCTCCTGGCCCTGCTCCAACAACTAAAACTTGACATTTACGATTATCATTCATATTTTCACCTACATAAAAATTAGAGCGGGATACTCTAATAATTTCTTTAATGATTGAATTAGAGCTGCTCCATTGGCGCCATCTACAATTCTATGATCGAAAGAACTTGATACATTCATTATTCTCCTGATTTCGATTTTACCATCTTGGACTACAGGCATTTCCCTTGCTTTGTGAACCCCTAGAATACTAACTTCTGGATGATTTATAATTGGAGTAGCTCCTAATCCACCATCTCTGCCAAGACTTGTAATTGTAAATGTCGAGCCTGACAAGTCTTCTAGACTAGCTGTCCCATTTCTGGCTGAACCGGAAACTCTCTGCATCTCTGAAGCGGATTGCCAAATGTCCATTGCTTCAACATGTTTTACTACAGGTACAAATAATCCTCTGTCTGTCTGAGTGGCTATTCCAAGATGAACTGCAGAGTGTTGAGTTACTATGTTATTCTCATCATCATAATGTGCATTACATTCTTGATGTTTTGGCATTATTTTTGCCAAAGCCATCATGATGAATGGAAGATAGGTCAACTTTGGCTGACTCTCATCTTTAGTAGAATTTAAGAATTTTCTAAGCTTTTCTAATTCTGTCACATCGATTTCTTCAAAGTATGAGAAGTGAGGTATAGAAAATTTTGATTTTACCATTTGTTCAGCAATCTTTCTTCTTAATCCTACAACTTTTATCTCATTAGTTTCTGTTCTTTTTGTTGAATATGATTTCGGAGGGGCTCCTGTAACTGCTCCACCAGCTGCGATGTAAGCATCTAAGTCAGCATGTCTAATCCTTCCAGCAGGTCCGGATCCTGATACGAATTTAAGGTCTAATTCTGCTTCTCTAGCTCTCCTTCTAACTGCAGGACTGGCTAGAACTCTACTATTCGCACTATTTTTTACAGTTTTAGTTGACTCTTTAATTGGTGCATTAATAGGTGGAGGGGGTGACTTTTTCTCTACAATCTCAACTACCTCTTCCATAGTTTCTTCCACTACTTCTTTAATTTCTGGTTTAGTAACTGTTTTGGTTTCAGCAGATTCTTCTGCAGCAGGCTCAATATTATCGCCTCCTGTGAAAGTTATCAAAGCAGTACCTACCGCAATCATATCACCTACATCTCCACTCAATTCCTTTACTACTCCACTAGTTGGTGAAGGAATGGTAACCGTTGCTTTGTCAGTCATTACATCAACTATTGGTGCATCTTCGGCTATTGTATCGCCAATTTTAACGTGCCATGACACGATTTCTCCTTCTACTACTCCTTCTCCTATATCTGGTAATTTGAAAACATAATCTCCCATATTCATTCCTCCTGAGTTTTTTGTATTGCTTCAACAATTCTAGAGGGACTCGGCATATAATCCCATTCCGTCGTATGTGGGAATGGCGTATCCCATCCTGTGACTCTTTCTATTGGACATTCTAAATGATAAAAACATCTTTCTTGAATTGAAGCCACCATTTCCGCTCCAAATCCACTAGTTTTGGGTGCTTCATGAACAATTACACACCTACCCGTTTTTTCAATTGATTTTACCACTGCATCTCTATCCCAAGGTACCAATGTTTGTAAATCTAATAAATCGCAACTTATTCCTGAATTTTTTATTGCTTGTTCAGCTACGTGTACCATTGCTCCCCAAGCAATTACAGTACATTTTTCTCCTTCCATTGCCAATCTTGCCTCTCCTAATGGTATTTTGTAATATGATTCAGGAACTTCAGCTTCTGGGTGTTCTTTCCATGTCGGTACATTATGAGGGTCTCCATAGAATGGTCCTCTGTAGCACCTTTTAGGTTCAAAGAAAATAACGGGGTCATTATCTTCAATAGCGCTAATTAGAAGTCCCTTAGAATTGAATGGTGTGGAACAATATACTACTTTCAAGCCAGGAGTATGTGTGAACTGGGCTTCTGGTGATTGTGAGTGATGATGACCTCCCCTAATTCCTCCTCCTGCAGGCGTTCTTATCGTCACAGGGCACCAAAATTCCCCTCCTGAGCGATGTCTAACTTTGGCCATTTCATTCACGATTTGGTCATAAGCAGGGAATATATAATCTGCAAATTGTATTTCTACGACGGGTCTGAGTCCATTAATCCCCATGCCAAAAGCAGTAGCTGCAATTCCTCCTTCTGATAACGGAGAATCAAAAACACGATGCATTCCATGTTTTTCTTGCAGTCCATCAGAGGTCCTAAAAACTCCTCCGAAGTAACCTACATCTTCTCCAAAGATTACAATATCGGAATCTCTTTCTAACATATTATCTAGAGCACTATTTACGGATTGAACCATATTCATGTTGGTCATCATTCATCCCTCCATCGTTTCATTTCATCCCATTGCTCTAATAAATGCCATGGCGGCGTCTCGTATACTTCTGTAAAAATCGCATCCGATGAGGGATAAGGGCCATTGGCGAGGTCTCCAAATTTGACGGCTTCTTTGTATGCATCCATTACTTCGGCATCAATTCTTTCTTCTAATTCTTGATGCATCTTTTCTGACCAATCCTTTTTTTGAATTAAATGTAACTTTAATCTTTCAATAGGATCTCCTCCTGGCCAAAAATCATTCGAATCTTTTGGCCTATATCTAGATGGGTCATCACTGCTGCTATGTGCTCCTGCTCTATATGTTAGAACCTCTATGTGCGTTGGCCCGAGATCTTTTGCGGCTCTTTCTCTAGCCCATTTAGTTACAGAATATAGGGCGAGAAAATCATTCCCATCAACTCTGACGCTAGGTATCCCATATGGTATCCCTCTAATTGCAAAATTTTGATTGTTACTGGCGAAATTTGAATGAGTTGAAATCGCCCATTGATTATTCACAACGTTTAGTATCACTGGTGCTTTGAAGATACTTGCGAAATTAAGTGCATAATGATAATCTCCTTCGGCACTTGCTCCATCTCCTATCCAAGTTATTGTCACTTCATCAAGTTGCTTGTATTTTGAGGCCAATGCTACTCCGACCGCTTGACTAAATTGTGTACCTACTGGACTTGAGACTGAAATATATCTCCCCTCCCTATATGTGTAATGAACGGGCATTTGTCTACCCTTGACATTGTCTTCTTCATTTCCAATGCAGTGGCATATCATACTAACCATGTCTCTTCCTCTGACAAATTGTGCACCAGGTTGTCTGTATGTTGGGAACAACCAATCTTGGTTCTTTAGAGCCATTGTCTGAGCTATTGCAATTGCTTCTTCTCCAAAAGATCGCATGTAGAATGATAATTTGCCTGTGCGTTGCATCTTCATCATTCTTTCATCAAATATTCTCATTCTAAGCATATGTTCTAAGCCCATAATTAATTCATCAGAAGTAAGATTAGGGTTCCATTCTCCTTTTGCTTCATGATTGTCATCAAGTACTCTAACCAAACCTATTGCATGACCCCCTGCATCCTCTACTGAACAGTCTATTTCTAGTAGATTCAAATCCTCAGGTTTCCAACTCCATTGTTCAAATTTCGGTTTATCTCCGGGGCGATGAGGGGCATCGGGGACATGTATTGACTTCGTCCCCTTCTTCACCATGTATCTAACACCATCTCTTTACTCATATTTGTTGGCTTTCATGAATCACAAATTCCTCATCGGATTTAGGTAACTAACTGCAGATCCTGTTGATTCTCTAGTTACTACAGGTTCCGCTCCTTCCGCTTCTTCAAATAACAGTCCTGCTCTATATGAAGATCTTACCAAAGGTCCACTCGCCACTGCCTCAAATCCTAAATCTCTGGCAGTTTTATCCCATTCTGCAAATTGTTTTGGTTCTGGGAATCTATCTATGGGTAGATGCTTATTGCTTGGTTGAAGATATTGCCCTAGAGTAATCATATCGACTCCTACTTCTCGAAGTAATTCCATTGCTTCCACAATTTCTTCATCATTTTCTCCCAAACCAACCATAATACTCGATTTAATTTTCAGATCGGGCCTCAATTTTTTAGCATTAGATAGAATCTTAATTGATTGCTCAA
>MDTG01129436.1_pt1 | contig 12332 bp, 13 predicted proteins | sample 811421 | NCBI WGS metagenome assembly MDTG01 (sample SAMN05326645, study PRJNA326480) | marine metagenome | isolation source: seawater | place: Pacific Ocean: South East | collected 2011
CCGGCATACCTAAGACGGGGGGCGGGTGTGAATGACACTGACTTTTTCAGCATGGCTCGATGCGCAGACATTCCGGCGAAGCAGTTTGTCAGCTTCAGGGCGTCGGATGGGCACGTGTACTCTTTTGACATACTATCCTTGTCCATGCTGTTCAGTAAGAGCGGGCGTACGGCAACCAATCCGTACAACCGTCAGCCCTTTCCCCCAAACACGTATCCTGATCTTCGGCGGCTGATACGGCTAGCTCGAACAATAGGGCATACCGTTGTCACCCGTCCTCCGCCACCGCCCAAGCAGTCTCCCGAGGAACGGAGCACTGCCCTGTTCCACGATATCTACCTATTGGGTCACTATCCCTGCGCCGCTTGGTTCGACACGCTCTCGAGGGGCAACACCGTGCGCTATGTGCGGGAGCTTAGGGACATATGGGGCTACCGTGCGGGTCTCTCGCGCCGGACGCGACAGGATATATGCCCTCCCGACGGCAACCCATTCTCAGCGCTCCCAAACCGGGGCTTCGAACTACGCAGCGAGACGGAGGTGAAGAGCGGGGCGCTGGACGTGATAGCCCGGATGGTGAGGGATGGCGTGAACGGTGAGATGAAGAAACTAGGGGCTTACTATGTACTCTGCGCACTCACACTAGTGAGTCCCGAGGCGGCAAGCAACATGCCCTTTCTGCACGCGGCAGTCTCGGAGACAGGAGGCTCTTGACAGGAGAATTCATGCGTTAGGGGACTTAAAAACTCGTGACATGCTACACCATAATGCCTTCCTCGAAGACCTCCACCAAGGGCGCCAAGCCCAAGACCCACGCCAAGCCCACCACCAAGGCTGCCGCCAAGACTGCAGCGAAGACGGTCGCCAAGACGGCCGCGAAGACGGTCGCCAAGACGGCTGCCAAGGCTGCTGCTGCTAAGCCCCCTCCGCAGAACGTGGTCGTGGCTGCTGCTCCCGAGGTCGATGCAGACCCCTTCGCGGCAACTTTGGAGTCGGTGGCAGCGAAGTTCGCCAGCGCACAGAAGCGCTACCAGGAGCTCAGCGCCGCCGTTTCCGCTTCTCGCTCCGAGCTTCGCACTCTGGAGAAGGAGGTGGTCCGGGAGCTTAAGGCCGCCCACAAGGTCGCCATCCGCAACAAGCGCAAGCAGGGCAACCGCACGCCGAGCGGATTCGTCAAGCCAACCGCGATCAGCGACGAGCTCGCCAAGTTCCTCGGTAAGGGGGCTGGCACAGAGATGGCGCGCACCGAGGTCACCCGCGAGCTGAACGCCTACATCCGCCAGCACAACCTCCAGGACAAGGACAACGGTCGCAAGATCAACGCCGACGCCTCCCTGCGCAGTCTTCTTCACTTGGGCAAGAACGACGAGCTGACGTACTTCAACCTGCAGAAGTATATGAGCCCGCACTTCGCCAAGTCGAAGGCGGCTGCTAGCACCTCTGCCTAGATCCCATAAATGCACAACAAAGCATGTTCTCTATTGTGCATTTCCGGCCGTGTACGTACATACAACTGGATAAGATTCCCTCCCTAGGGTACATGTTGTTCTCGGTTCGTAGACCCTCCCGCCGGCGCCCGCCCCGTTCGGGCGCTCGGGGCGCTCCCGCCCGCATCCCGCGCGCTCCTCCTCCTCGTCCCATGCGCCGCCCGATGAAGCCGTGGGCCGTCGCTGCGCCTGCGCCGTCAAGGGTCACTCGCGATTCGCTTCGAGCGGCCCGCAGGGAGGGGCAGCCTGTTTTCATCAGGTTCGGGACTCCATGGTGTGGGCACTCGGCTGCCATGGGTCCGGACTGGGAGAAGCTAAAGGCGCAGCACCCAGGCGTTGTTCGAGACGTCGACTGCACGGACGAGAGTGAGCTGTGCAGGGAACTAGGTGTGACAAGCTTCCCGACCATCCGCCTCTTTGAGGGCGAGGCGGCCAGTGAGTATCGGGGCCCCAGAACCCAAGCTGATATGTCCAGGTGGCTGACCTCGCGGTTGAGCGTCGACAGGAGCAGTCGCGTTGCATCACTAAGCGAGGGTGAGCTCAAGGCCGTCTTGAAGTCGAACAAGCCCCGCTTCGTCCGGTTCACGGCCCCATGGTGCGGGCACTCCAGAGCGATGACCCCTCTTTGGGAGGCACTGGCGGCAGAATTCCCTGGCGTAATCGCCGACGTGGACTGCTCAACCCACCCGTCGGTCTGCGAGGAAGAATCCGTGCGCGGCCTACCGACCCTCAAGCTGTTTACTAATGGGTCCTCAGAGCTGTACACAGGCCCACGCGCCCACGCCCCGATCTCGGCATGGCTGGCACACAACCTCAAGCGGCGTCCCCGGTCTGCGCCAGGCCGGGCTTCATCTGACTCCGTAGCAAGCAAGGTATCCTCGAGTGCCAAGCTAACCCACGCGGACTTCAAGGCGATCAGGGAGTCGGGGCGGCCAGCTTTTATAAGGTTCGGGGCTCCCTGGTGCGGGCACTCCAAAGCGATGACCCCTGAGTGGGAAAGGATGAAAGCCGGGTATCCGGAAGTCGTGAAAGAGGTGGACTGCACGGTCGAGCAAGACTTGTGCACAGAAGCCAACGTAAAAGGGTTCCCGACGCTCGTTCTTTTCAACCGAAATGAGTCCCATGAGTATCAGGGTGCACGGACCAAGGCCGCAATGGCCCCGTGGCTTGATCAACACCTTAGATCATGAGGTACGGTCCTCTTCCCAGATTCTTGAGAGCCCGCATTTGAGCCTTTGTGTACCCCGCCCACTTTCCCTGTGAAATGACCTGGCCCTTAGAGCGGCGGGCCCCCGAACGCGCTGGTGAGGCGCGGCGCCGGCGGGTGGAGCTCTGAGTTTTCTTACGCGTCCTGTTCTTTGCCTTCCGGCAGAAGGTACGCTTGGGGCCCTTCGCGACTTTGCACCCGCGCACCTTCTTGCAGCGGTTGGGCTTTGCGACGCTCTTTCCTTGGCAGAGGCTCTTGCGTTTCGTAGCGGGCATCTCCGTACACTAGGACTCCATATTAGTTCGTCTGCAATGCAACAAACCGGGACATCTTGTTGCATTCCTTAATCAAGCCGCAGCCATGCTGTTCTACCGGGTCTTTTCCTAGTAGCTGTTTCCCCGCATGCCCCACCGAAGCCGTTTGCGCTCGCGACGTGTGCGGTTGCGTCGAACGCTGCTGCTGGAGCGGGAGTTCCGCGCAGCCTGTCTTTTGCGCGTCATGTTCTTTGCTTTGCGACAAAACGTACGCTTGGGGCCCTTAGCAACCTTGCATCCTCTGACCTTGCGGCAGCGATTGGGCTTGCTCACACTCTTCCCCTTGCACAGACTCTTGCGTTTCTTGGTGGACGGCATCGTTATGTATACACTCCCCATTATTCCTCTCCTCGAGGGCTACAACTTGTGCCTCCAGTCTTCGAATACTTTCCTGCATGCGTTCTACCTCGGTGGGTTCCGGTGGTGCGCCGGGCCAGATGTAACGCAGTGTAGAACTGCCAGCCCAGTATAGCACCCTAACCCCAAGCTCGGCTGTGTACACCACGCTCCTTATGAGGACCGTCTCCGCCAACTGGGCGGCGGTGGTGAGTAGGACCATTGTTGTATTATTGTGTCTTAATCTCGAACCAAAATTGATCTAAGGTCCTGTAGCCGTTCTATCCGCATACCATGAGCTCGCAGCAGGAGATGATCATCGACGGCACCGTCCTTAACCCCACCACCCACACCAGCTTCGCCAAGCCGCGCCTGAACAAGTCAGGGGGCAAGGCGGTCTCGGTGACGGCGAAGGGTTCCAACCGCTGGCTCAACATTAGTACCCCCTTGATGCTGACATGGGGAGTGAATGAATTTGTGGACGACGCGTCCGGGCGACGTAGCTACGACATGTCGCTGCAGTTCCCGAAGGAAGGCTACGAGACAGAATCGACAACGCGTTTCCTGGAGAACATCAAGGCGTTTGAGGAGCATCTGAAGTCGTCGGCGGTGAAGTACTCCAAGGAGTGGATGGGCAAGTCCAAGATGTCGCGCGAGGTGATCGATGCCCTGTTCCACCCCATGCTGCGGTACCCACGCAACAAGGAGACCGGCGAGCCCGACATGGACCGGGCGCCGACGCTCCGCGTGAAGTTGAACTTCTGGGACGAGAAGTTCGATTGCGAGATCTACGACGTGCAGCAGGACGCGTCAGGTCAGCACAAGCGCCTGTTCCCAGACACGGAGGGCAGTGCCGATGGGCCGGGGCCGATGGACCTGATCCCCAAGGGTACCAACGTGGCATGCATCTTGGTCTGTGGCGGGCTGTGGTTTGCGAATGGCAAGTTCGGCTGCACCTGGAAGTTGGTGCAGGCCATTGTGAAGCCGAAGACGAGTATGCGCGGGCGTTGCATGGTGCAGCTCTCAACGCAGGACAAGGAGGCTCTGGGCGCCCAGGAAGATGCAGACGAGGATGACGGGGGCGTGGTGGTTGAGGACAGTTCGGAAGAGGAGGAGGAGGAAGAGGCAGAGGAGCCCGCGGCACCAAGCTTCACTGCGCCCGAACCCGAGGCGCCCGCGCCGAAGAAGAAGCGAGTTGTGCGGCGCAAGGGGGCCGGGGCAGGGCGGACCTGAGTAGAGTAGAGTAGAGTAGAGTAGAAGTAGCATGTTTTGGATTCGTGCCCAATTCATCAAATGAGTTGGACACGAAACCTAGAAAAAGGCACTACAGCGTTTGTGCAAGCTTTGCGCCATGGTAACCAGCCGTGAGCACGGCCATGGTGCCGAGGATGGTCCACACTTGCTTGGGTGCCCGGCGGCCTTTGTAGGCTATGTAGCCAAGGAGTGGAGCGATCACCAGCAAATGCGCGCCATAGATGAACTGGTGCCTCCGACCTTTCCCGTGATGGTCCTCCGGGGGCTGTTCCGAGTCGACCAGCTGCCTCTCCGGCACGTGCACCGGGGGCTTGAATGCCGACGTAGGACCGCCACCTCTCTGTAGGGGCATCAACCGGCAGTCGTAGTAGTAATCATACCATGCCATGCCCACATAGGCAGCGAAGAACAAGGCCGATGGGACGCTTATCTTAGCCAAAGTGCTGTTAAGTTGAGGACAGGCAAGAAAAAGTGCTGTGATAACGATTGCGAATACAATGCATTTCTCGTTCACGGCAAAGGGTCTGCCAAACAAACCCCCAGCCATCTCTATGTAGAGTCGCTAGATAATGTCAGGTGAACCAGCACATCCCCACGCTCGTCAGTATGATAAACGTCTTTTAGGTTAATCAAAGGTATTCCAAGCTCTGCGCACCTAATGGTTTGGGTCCGTTCCAGGGTAACCCGGTCAACAGGAATGCGCAGCGGGTCTCTCCCTCCGAGCGCGACCACTAGCTCCCCCTCGTCCAAGACCCGGTAGGCGTCCCGGGTTATGTGCACATGTAGGTTGTTGTGTACGTCAACGGTGACGTTTGCTGGCAGGGTGGGCACACACCTGATGTTCACGATTCCCCCCTCCGTGTCGAACAGGAGGTCTTCGTGCCAGAGCGGGACCAGCAGCTCCTCTCCTCTGTGTTGGAGCTTGTAAACGTCTGGACCTAGCATGTGATCCAGGGTTGCATTCAGGGTGTATGAGAACCGGGGGCGCCCCTGCTGGTGGCGATGCATACGTGCCCGGGCCGCGTGAATGGCCTCTACATCAATGTGCAGGAGACTTGCATGCTTCTCTAGGAATCCTAGTGTACTTAGACATGTCTGCGAGTCCAGGTCCCGCAACGAACTCAGAGACTGTAGCGCCTCCTTACAGTCGGACGCAACCTTCCCCAGCGCAGATAGCATGGATCCACCATCCCCTCCCATCGCCGTGCGCAAGAAGTCCCTGACCAGCTTACTGTAGTCTTTTTCTGCGCGCTGGGACGTCCCTAGCTGCGATTGCAGCACGTCGTGTGCCTCGCCGATCTTGTGGAACTCCTCCGGACTACCGCCTTTGTCGGGGTGATGCCTCAGCGCCGCCCTCCGGTATGCGCGCCGCACGTCCTGGGGCCGCAGAGGTTCCTGTACACTCAGGACTTGCATCGCCTGAGCTCTGTCCATCGATTAACGTTCCAAGGAAAAGGGCCAGCCGCTCTAAATGGAATATGGGTCGATAGCTGCGGGCACACTTCTCATGGAACACGATCAGGGCGTCTAGGGCCATCAGGTCTTTGTCATGCGGCACGGTGTCGCCTCCGAGCTCCTTCCATCTGCGAAATAGGTGCCATGCCCACCTGCTCACGTCCATGTTTCGCGTGAGTCCGGCATAGATGGCGTGGCGAAGGGCAGGCACCGCCGCCGCCCCTGAACAGGAACAAACAGCGTCGAGGGCAGCCGACGCGGAGGACTCCTCCAGGCATTGCGGAGCGCGCGCAGGGGTGCGGGGGGGCACGGGAACCGCAATGCGGTGGGCCATTTGCCGGATCTCGAGCGGTAGCCGCGAGTAGTGCTCTGTAACGAGGATGTAACGCAGGTTCACCCCGTCTACCCCGGAGTCCATGAAATTCGAGAAGCCGCGTATCAGATCCCGGTCGGCAAGATGGAAGTGAGTGCACATGACGAACGCGTACTTGTGCCTCCGGATCTCAACCGCGTCCACGATTGCCTTGTGTGCACTGGCCCACCCTGCCTTGTTTCCGAAACAAGGAAGCGACATGTCGACCTCGAAGTGGATGTCGCTCATGGGCATGCAGGGTACATCCTCCTGGCGCCTCGGAGCCTCGCCTATATAGAGCTTCTTCTCGTAGCGCATCGCCGACGGACTGAAGCCAGCTACCACGACCAGGCCAAGGGTACGCTTGCCCGCCGCCTGGGGTCCTGATATAATGAGCGACGGCATCTCCGCTACGCTGGTTGGGAACGCGTCGAGATAGGATATGATATCGGGATGAAATGGGTCTTCTCTGGCCTCGGCTACAATCCGCTCCCGCGCGCTGGTGCGCTGCATCTCATCGTTACCCGGCAAGTCTTTATTTCGTCATCCCATCTAAATGGACCGACTGTCTTCTGTTCTGGAGGCGCTGCAGAGGCATGCGGGAAGCCACCCGGTCCTGGTTGCGATGTGGACTGAGTACATAGAGGGCACTATGAAAGAGTGTCGCAGTGCGTGCGAACAAGCTGAGAAACTGGTAGACAGCCTGCCAGAGATCCGGGACCCCAACACGTGGACCCAAGTAGCAGCGCTCTGCGCGTTGGCCGACCAATAACGCATAAGCTCTGATGTCCATCCCGAAACAACGTATGTACCTGGTTCTCGAGCCCAGACAGATTCGGGCCGAGCACATCATGACACAGCCCTCCGTGAGAAACACGGTCATGACAAACTCGAACTTCATTCGGCTCGTGTACTCCGACGGGGTCATGGCGCTCAACGGCATCCACGTGATCGCGCGTCTGCACCCACAACGCATTGAGCAGTACTTCAACAAATACAAATGCACGATCGATCTCAAGAAGAGCGCGCGCGAAGCACAAGCCATCAGCACCCTTGAGCAGATGGTTCTGGATCAAGCAGGCATCCGGGACAAACTGCCGGTGAAACGCATCACAGAGCAGCTACAACAGGGGCACTTCAAACTTTTCTCGGAGGCACATCGACCCCGCCTCGCATCTAGGGAGCAACATGTTCTAGTGCTAAAGATGTCCGGGATCTGGGAAACGGCCACGGAATATGGAGTGACGCACAAGTTCATCGAGCTTCGGTGAACTATCCATCGGTGGCGAAGTACTTTAGCACAATGGTCATCATGCCGGCGAACACGAAGTTCATCGCAGTGATCACGTAACTTACGTACCGGAGTTGATTGCCCTGCGCAGCTGCTGCCCGTAGGGCATTACCACCCAAAGGCCGGGCGGACAAGGACAGCTCGTCGCTTAGCCATTTCAGGATAAGCAATACCTCGAGGCCAATCATCACGGACGTGAGCTTAGCAAACTGTGTGTACTCAGCTGGCACCTCGCCGGAGTTGATGCGCTTCCAGTAGTATACGTTGAGCCCTACCACCCAACCTACAACAATCAAGAGGAGGAGCACCGGAATCGACTGATCCAATATCGCAGAGGCGAATGCGCCAGCGTTAGCTCTAAGACGGGTCTGGATACGGCTTGTGAGCGCGAACGTTACGAACAGAAGGCACGCCAGTGCCACGGTAACGAGCCCATAGCCCCACGCGGCGGCGCTTGCCGGTCCGGTGCTGCCGTCGGCGGTTGTGGTTGCGCCGAAGAATATCTGAATAATAAGGCCTACGAGCGCTAGCCCTCCGAGCACGGTAATGACGTAGCTGTCGTCAGCGTCGACCATCTGTACACTCGGCCTCTATTTTTTCTCCTGGCTAAGTAGTGCGGCATGCAATCTGGATCTAATCTCGTCGTCGGCACGAGCCACATCATACAGGGCAGACAGCAATCGTATGTCATCGTTCGACGCCTTCTGACCATCCACTCGGAAGATAGGGATACAGGGAAGTGGCCGAGCGCCAGTCACTTCGAGGTTCAACTACCCGACCCCATCACGAATGTGCAGTCGATGCGTATGCTCGCGATCACAATTCCGCAGAATCTGTACGTGTTCTCGCGCGCGATGCAGAACACTAGGATGTGGGTCTCGGATGAAACATCAAAGCTAGCTGACATGCAAGAGCTCGAAATACAAGAGGGCACGTACACCCCCGATCAGTTGGCGCTTGAGCTGCAATGCCGCCTCATCGAGCTAGGGTATACAGGAACCAAGGTCTTATTTGACAAGGTCAGCCTGCGCTTCTGGTTTAGTTTTCCCTCACAACCGAAGGAGCGCCCGGTGTTCCATTTCCAACACCCTCCCAACTATCTGCAACCCGCCGGCCATACCGACCCGGTCCGGGCGGAGTCTCAGTGCACAGGGCTCTGCGCGCGGCCATGTTGGGGACGAACTGTTGAACAGACCCCCGACGCCTGGGATAGGTGCATGAAGTGGGGCCTTGGGTGGTACCTGGGGTTCAACGAGAAGGCGGCTGTAACCCCTGAGCCAGTGCCTTCAGGAGGGCTCGTCTTCGGGTGGCGCGCGCGCTGCACAGATCCATGCGCAACCGAGCCGCAGTGCACCCCATGGGCCGATGAGGGAGAGTATTACATCGCGGCCCCATGCCCGTCGGCTAGCCGTATCATGGGCGACACTGCAATCTACGTGGAGGTTGACAAATATAACATGTATGACGAGCTTGTTCCTCAAGGCATCAACTCCAGCGCTATGTTCAACCGGACGGGCGGAGGCACAGTGAACGCGGCCTTTGCAAAAATAGCTATCACGAGCCCCTTCGGCAGCCGGATCATCGACCCCGACCAGCAAGAGCTCCAAAATGTACAGCAGTTCGATCCCCCTCTCGAGCGTATTCAGAAGCTCAAGTTCAAAATAAGGTATCATGACGGCCGCCCGGTGGACTTCAGAGGAGAGCCTTTCGACATCACCATGGAGTTCAACCAACTCCGGGATGAGATCAAGAAGAACTACACGGTCCGCGTGCCGCCGCTATATCATTGAGTTGCCAAACAGTGCTTGTGCTCCTTCTTGAGCCACGCGGCTATCAACGCTAGGTCGCACGTCTTGTAGCTGTCCTTGCCATGTTCTGCGATGAACGTTCGCAGACTGTAGAATGCGGGCTTCTTCTGTTTTGGCTTCTTGTAGAATACGTAATCGCCTTTGGGGCCGTTGCGGATGGCCGTGCAAGAGTCGAGTTGGCGCAGAACCGAGCGGGACCCGGCCGTCGACAACAGCTCCACTGCCTCAGCCAGGGAGGGAGGACGATCCGTCCCGAACTCCGCGCCGACGGAGCGCCTGACTCCATTCCACTCCACATAAGGCCCGTATCGCCCTGACTTCAGCGTTACGGACTTCCCCTCGTGCTTGCCAAGTACGTGTTGCTCCTGCTTCCCAGCAAGCAGCTCAGTCAGAGAGTACCCCCCAGCACGTAACTTATCCATGTCCAGATCCAAGTCCTTCCGGATCCCCTTGAACGATGTCTTGCCCCGTCGATCGACGTGTTTCAGAACGGGACCATAGCGCCCCACCATAAACGTGTGCTCCTCGTCCACTTTAATGCCGCTCTTCGCGCGTTCACCAAGCGGCTCGAGGAGGCGGGTTACGTCGGCGTCGCACCCTTGACATACGTCGGCCCAGTGCACCTCGCGAGCGGCAACATCGTCCAGCTTTCGCTCCATGTCTGCAGTATAGTCGTAGCGGAAGAGATCGTCGAAGTGCTCCACCAGCATGCTGATGACCATACGCCCGAGAGACTGAATCACTAGCTTCTTCTTCTCCGCGCCAAATACCTTCGAAGCCACGGAAACCTCGGGAACGGCATCATCGGCGCCTAGGCGATATGTCCGACACTCGATCTGACGGCCCGGCACGTCCTGTACCTTCACATATCCCCTCTCCTGGATCTTTGCGACTAACGATGCGAACGTTGAGGGGCGCCCGATACCGCGGCTCTCTAGCTCTTTCACCAAGCTGGCCTCCGTGTACCGGTGCTTGGTGCCCCGTAGCGTTGGCTCTGCAACAACGGATCGATAGGGGAGGCAGGACTTGTTCTTGATGGCAGCTAGGAGATGGAAAGCCTCGGAACATAGCGGCTTCCCCTCTATGACGTGCCATCCGGGAAACACCTCGTTCTCCGCTGAGTGGACGAAGCGACCGACGTTCGGTGCACTAACTAGGGCCTTCATCCTCTGTACCACCGCCGGCGCCATGCATGCGGCCACAGCCCGGTTCCAGATAAGAGCGTACAGCCGCGACGCATCCCGCTCCACCGTGTCCCCAAGGGTGCTCCTCCCAACGTGTGTGGGTCGGATGGCCTCATGGGCCTCTTGAGCACCAGGTGCCCCCTTGCGCACGCTCAGTGCCGCGAGATCTCCATGAGCAGCCACGAATGGCTCCCCGTGCTGCATGCGGACGACCCCCACGGCACTGGTTACGAACTCAGGCGCCATAGTGTCGCTGTCTGTCCGCATGTAAGTAATGTGCCCCGCCTCATAAAGCGACTGGCAGACCTTCATGGAGCGTTTCGGTGACATGCGGAGTCGGCTTGAGGCGGCCTGCTGCATCGTGCTCGTCGTGAAAGGGCGGGGCGGAGAGTCGCTGCATCGCCGAACCAGTCCCCTGGTGAACACGTACTTACGCTCCTGCTGGGCCTTGACCGCATGACCAAGCCATGCCTCAACCTCTTGTTGAGTAGCCTTGGTATCCTCAAGCTTGAAAGGGATGCTCTTGTCTGTGAACGTTCCTGTTGCCGAGTACACCATCTCGCCTGGTGACGCGGCCACCTCCTCAGCATTATCGTGCACTAGCCTCAGTGCCGGGGTTTGGCACCTACCGGCCGACAGTCCCTGTTTGGTCTTTTTCGAGAGCTTGTCCCAGAGGACAGGTGAGATCCGGAACCCCACAGTCAGATCAATGATCTCCCGTGCCTGCTGCGCGCGGACCACGTTCATGTCGATGATTCTCGGTGCCGCCACGGCGGCCTCAAGCGCACCGCGGGTGATCTCGTGGAATACGATTCGCGGCGTAATCGCCGGCAACCCCAGCACCTCGCGCAGATGCCAGGCAATGGCTTCTCCTTCGCGATCGTCGTCCGTGGCCAACATGACGGAGTCGGCCGAACGCGCCTCCGCCCGCAGGCGAGCAACCTGCTTCGCCTTAGAGGGGATGATGGTGTACCGCGGTGAGACATCTCCGTCAGGGCCGTACTTGATCGCATCCAGACCCTTCAGTTCGCGGATGTGACCATATGACGCGGCGCACACGTAACTCGCGCCCAAGAACTTCTCTATCTTGCCACACTTGGCTGGAGACTCAAGGATCACGAGCGTACGGCACATACAGTTCTACAGCATGTGTCCTCCAAGCCCCTTCAATTCCGAGACCTCTCCTGATTAGCCTTGTACTGCTTCCAGGTAAGTGTCTTGTCGATCTTGCGTACGGGCCTGCTCTTCCCCTTCCCACTCCGTTTGTTTTGCTCTGCGTCCAGCCTATTGGCTTTCACGAGGGCGGCGTCCACATACATCTTCTTCAGCAGCTTGCCCACTTCGAATGCGCCTGCATGCTGGTCCAAATTGCCTGCTTCGATGTTCGATAGCACGTCCAGCAGCTGCCAAAGAGTTTTCAAATCGAGTTCCTCCTTCTTCACCTTGTTGAATATGTCCGTGTAGTGCGTAAAGAGGAAATTACACCGAGACACCAGGATCTTGTCGTACTGATCGGGATTGCTGCTCCGTAGACGCGCGTACTGCTTACGAAGAGAGACCATGCGGCGGACATCTTCGCGGATTGGGTGGCTGTGGTTCTTCCTGCGGATGTCCGCCGTGCAGTCTACGACGTTGTTCTCTTGA
>MDTG01244617.1_pt1 | contig 12332 bp, 12 predicted proteins | sample 811421 | NCBI WGS metagenome assembly MDTG01 (sample SAMN05326645, study PRJNA326480) | marine metagenome | isolation source: seawater | place: Pacific Ocean: South East | collected 2011
ATTGACAACATCTGTATATTCGTGAAAGGCCGATGATTGAAAATGAAATTCTTTTGGAGTGGCGTGAGCCAGATGAGCAATTGCCGATGTAGCTATTTCTCCTCCCCAAGCGTCTTCAATAGTCATCATTACTCCAAAATTAATACATACATCTCTAAAAAGTTTAGCTTTTGAAATGCCTCCTATTCTATTAATTTTTAGATTTACAGCATCCATAGCATTATCATTTATACCTTTTAAAAGCATTTCAATATTTGTCATGCACTCATCTAAAATGAATGGCTGCGAACATTTTCTTCTTATAGATAAACATTCGTTGTAGCTGCTACAAGGTTGTTCTAAATAAAGATTTTTATCCTTAGAAGCATTAATTACAACCATAGCCTCATGCTGTAACCACCCACAATTAGCATCAGCATTAAGTATATTACCTTTAATAAGCTTGCTAGAGACTTTATCAATTCTTTCAATGTCTTCATACGGATCTGCTCCGACTTTCATTTGAAATTGCTTAAAGCCTTGCTTTTGGTAATCGACAATATTTTTTGCCATCTCATCAGGATCTCTTCTGCTTACCACTTTGAATAATTTTATTTTTTTATTTTGCATGCCCCCTAGCAATTTATAAACAGGCAACTTTGTAGTTTTTCCAAATAAATCCCAACATGCCATATCAATAGCTGATTTTGCGTAGGGATGTCCATTTAAAGCCAAGTCCATTTCATAATTTATTTTATTAATGTCAGTGGGATCTAAACCAATTATTTTTGGTGAAATGATTTGAATAGCGGCTCTTGCTCCTTCAGCAAATGCTGGAAGATAAGATGGGCCAAGAGGACATGTCTCACCCACACCAACTAATCCTGTATCAGTTTTTATTGTTACTACAGTGCTATCAAAAGAGGAAAAAGATTGTTTTGCCCAACTATAACTTCCTTCTTTCATTGGTAAATCAATTTTATATATTTTAATTTCTTTAATCTTCATATTTTTGAGAGCTTAATTAAAAACATTCAATATCATATTGTTTTATTATCCAAAAATAAATAAGATTAACTTTTAAATGGAGGAAAGTATTATGAAAATAATATCTACTATAATTAGTATTTTGATCCTATCTATAATGGGAACAATGTCTGCAAAAGCAGACAGGCTAGACGATATAATTTCATCAGGTGAGTTGCGCTGCGGAGTGATGTTGGATGTACCGCCTGTTGGAATGAGAGATGGAGATAACAATCCAATTGGTTTTGACGTTGAGTTTTGCAAAGACATGGCTGCAGCTCTAGATGTTGAACCAAAATTTGTTGAGACTCCAGGCCCAGATAGAATCCCAGCAATATTGTCAGGCAGAGTAGATATCGGTATTGCTTCTGCAACTGCTTCTTTAGAAAGAGCAAAGTCTGTTGCTTTCTCAATCCCTTATCAAATATGGGATCTAGGGGTTGCTGTAGCTGCAGATAGTTCAATCGGTTCTTATGAGGATTTAAAAAACAAAAAAGTTGGTACTGTTCGTGGTACCTCTGGAGAAGCAGCAGTTATTGACGAGCTAAAAGGTTGGGGAAACGACGTAATTTCATACAACTCTAATGCTGAACAATTTCTTGCATTAAAACAAGGTAAAGTAGATGCAATTGTTGAGTCTAATGCAATATTTGGTGAATATGCTAAAGGCGAAGGTAAAGGAATTATGAAAGTATGCTGTAGTGTCACAACGGCTCCATCTGACTGGACTGGCTTAATGGTTAACAGAGCCGACCAAGGATTTCTTAATTGGGTAAACCTTTTTGTTTGGCACCAATGGAAGAATGGTCGAACTGATGAACTTTATAGAGAGTGGTTCGGTTATGCTGCTCCTAATATGTCATATCCTGGCGTTCACGGTTACTAATCAATTAAATTTCAAGCCAAGGGCATTTGCCCTTGGTTTCATCCCATATGTTTGATTATACCTTCCAATGGAGAGTTGTATGGAAAAAATTTCCCGATCTTATGGATGGTGCATTTCTAACTCTTGAGTTAACTATATTATCCTCAGTAATTGGCTTAATAATTGCATCTGTTTTAGTTGTAATGCAAAAGAGTGAAAATAAAATTTTTAGGGGATTTACAGCTACTTGGATATCTTTAGCTAGGAATACTCCTGCTTTATTACAGATATATATGTTTTATTTTGGACTAGGTTCTTTTGGAATACACCTATCATCTTATATATCGGTTTTAGCTGCTATTACTTTTAATAATGCAGGATATATGACAGAAATATTGAGAGGCGGGTTTGCTTCAGTTTCAAAAAATCAATATTTGGCAGCTAAAGGCATTGGACTTAATAAATTCCAAACATATTTTTATGTTATCTACCCTCAAGTTTTAAGAACAGTTTTTTATCCCATGACAAATCAAGTCATTTGGGCAATGATGGGTACCTCTTTAGGCATAATCATTGGATTACAAGAATTAACTGGCATGACTACATTTTTGCAATCGCAAACTTTCAGACCTTTTGAATTTTATTGTATAGCTGCTTTAATGTATTTGGTAATCGCAAAATTCACATTGCTTTTATCATTTCTTATAGGAAAAAGGTTTTTAAGAATATGACCTATACATTTAGCTTCAACGACTTACTATTCATGTGCCAAGGTGCAGTAATAACTTTTTTACTTACAATTGTCTCAGGAGCTATAGGTACTTTTCTAGGATTTATAATAGGTTGGGGAAGGTCTGTTAATAATAAAATCTTATATTACACATTAGGAGTCTATATTGATATAGTGAGGACAATTCCTCTTATTCTCCAATTCGTTTTATTTAATAGTTTTATGGCAATAATGGGATATCCAATGAGTCCTTTCATATCAGGAATAATAACGCTTTCCCTTTATATTTCTGGCTATGTATCTGAAGTTGTGACAGCAGGAATAAAATCAGTGCCGATTGTTACAAGAAATTCTGCAAGGGGCCTAGGCATGTCGTACATGCAGGATTTTATAAATATAGTGATTCCAATTGGTGTGAAAAATATTCTTCCATCATGGGTAGGTCTGATGCTTGGTTTGATGAAAGATACATCTTTGATAGCTGTTATGGGGGCAACGCCTCCTGAACTATTAAGATCTTCACAAATTATTATTAATCGTATTCATGAACCTATTTTTATTCTACTCGGAGCAGGGGTTTTTTATTATGTTATGTGCTATTCAATTACTCGTTTAGCTGATGTTTATGAAAGTAAAGAAAAAAGAAAGATGGTGGAAATAAGATGATTGAAATAAAAAATGTTCATAAAGCCTTTGGGTCACTGAAAGTTTTACAAGGAATAGATATGGAGGTAAATAAAGGTGAAGTAGTATGTCTTATCGGAGCAAGTGGATCTGGTAAGTCAACAATGTTACTAACTGTTAATGCTCTAGAAAAAATTAATGATGGTCAAATTATCGTTGACGGAATAGATGTTCATAATAAAAATACAAATTTAAATGAACTCAGAAAAAAATTGGGTATTGTTTTTCAACAGTTTAATACATTTCCTCATTTAAATGCACTTGACAATGTTAGCCTTGCTCTAAAGTTAGTCCTAAAAAAATCAAAAAAAGAAAGTTATCAGATTGCGGAACATCATTTATATAAAGTAGGGCTATCTGACAAGTTGAAACACTATCCGTCTGAATTATCTGGAGGCCAACAACAAAGATTGGCCATTGCTCGAGCATTAGCAATGTCGCCAAGTTATCTTTTACTCGATGAAATCACCTCGGCCTTAGATCCGGAACTTGTTGGGGAAGTTTTAGACACATTAAAAATGTTAGCTGATGAGGGAATGACAATGTTAGTTGTTACACACGAAATTCCTTTTGCTAGGGAAGTTGCTAATAGAGTGGCTTTTTTTCACGAGGGAAAAATTCATGAAATTGGAAATGCTAAAGAATTGATATCCAATCCACAAAAAGAACGAACCAAAGACTTTTTAGGAAAGATTCTTTAAAGTCATCTTTTTCCTCCGTTAATTGGCAAAGATGTCATTGCTTCTAATAATTCTTCTTTAGTATTTTCAGGTACTTCTAAAAGTGGTTTTCTTGGAAGCCCCAAATTTCTTCCTGAAAGGTTAGTAGCTGCCTTTACAGCTGTTATGAAGTCAATATTTTGAGTATTCCTCCATAGCCATAAACAAATAGGTTCCATTAATTTCCATAATGCAATTGCTTCTGTGAGTTTTTTTTCTTCAATAAGATTGTATAAATTAACACATTCATGAGGCATAAAATTTGCAGTACCACAAATCATTCCAGTACACCCATTAAGCAATGCATAAGGCATAAATGAGTCGACACCACTTAAAACACTTCCTCCAGACTTTATAAGTTTTTGAAGGCTTAAAAAATCACCAGAACTATCTTTTATATAATCCAAATTTTTAATTTTTATAAGTTTGCTATATAATTTTTCACTTATTGCTGCTGCTTGTTGAGGAGCGTTATACATAACAATTGGAATTTTAACAACTTCAGCAATTTTTTCATAATGCCGTAAGACTCCCTCTTCGGTAGGGGGCTCAAGAAACGATGGCATAATCATTATAGCAGTAGCCCCTTCATCCTCAGCAAATTTTGCTTTCATAATACAATCGCTCGTGCTTAAGGAAGTTGTTTGAGCAATTATGGGACAACGACCATTTACATGTCTTATTCCCTCACGTATAAGAATTTTTCTTTCTTCATCATTAAGGTAAGCATACTCACCAGTACCCGAACATAAAACAAGCCCATGAATACCGGCATCAATTAACTCTTCAATATGGAGATAATATCTTTCCAAATCCAAAGTCTCGCCATTATCTTTGAATGGTGTGCACATGGCACCAAAAATTCCTTTTAATTTTAATGAAGACATACGTTTTAAAAAATTTTTTATTATTTAATTAATATCATAATTTATATTTATAGACATTATAAGTCCTCTCCAGCAGTTTTTTCCCTATATTTAATTCTTAAATTTGCACCAATCTGTGTTAATAAATTTGGTGGTAGATTTGAGGGATTATCGAAATTCTCAAATTTTACTAATTGAGAAGAATTTGACTGACATGCCTTATCAACAATTAATTTTCCAGCTAATGTGCCTTTAACTGTGCCCAAACCGTTTGAACAGCAAGCAGAATATAAATTTTCATCTATTTCACCAAATGCGGGGGATTCATTTAAAGAAAGGCAAACTCTGCCTCCCCAAGAATATTCAAATGAGATATCTTTGATTTGTGGAAATCTTTTATTAAAACTTATACGGTGTTGATGGCATGAATCTTTAAAATCTTTTTTATTTGACTCTAAATTTTGTCGACACCTCCAAGTATTCCTAATTAAGATTCTTGAATGATTTTCATCCACATCAAATTTTCTTATTGTTGTGCCTATTGGATTTGAAGAAGTTAGGCCCCAAAAATTTTCTCCACCAATTAATTTTTTATCAAATTTTTTTGTGAGAGAAGAGTAAGTAAAAATATGAATTAGTTTATTTTTGTAGAGTCCAAAATTATTAATGTGTCCATTGATCGCAAATATTATTTTTTTTGCTGAGATAGATCCTTTTAAAGTATTTGCAATCCAATTATTTTTAATTTTTTCTAATTTTATAATAGGGCTTTTTTGAAAAACTTGAATTCTATTACTTAACTTTTCAGCAATTCTTTTAATATACTCAGCTGGCTGAATCAAAATTGTTCCAGGAGTATAAATACCCTGTTTGTAATAATTTGATCCTGTTATTTCAAACATTTGTCTGGAGTCTAATAACTTATAATCTTCTCCTAGTGCGTCTAGTTGTTTTCTATAATCTTGATTAAATGATATTCCTTTAAAAGTTGCTGCCCCATTTAATTTTCCAACCTTATTAAATACTTCTTTTCCTATTCCAAATTCTTCCACCATTTGAGTCGAGAATTCAATAGCCTCTCGGTGAAGAGAAATTGTATTTTTATCCTTTTCTAAGGAACTGATATAGTCTCCTTTGGTATTAATATTGTGAGGAATATCAATCATGAAGCCGCTGTTTTGACCTGCGGCCCCTTCACCAATCCCCAAAGCATCTATGAGAATTATTTTATCTCCACTTCTTAGTTCTGTTAATCTTTTAGCTGATGATATTCCTGCAAAACCAGCACCAATAATTAACCAATCACATGTGTGGTTTTGATCAACGCTAGGTGCAGAATATTGACAAGTGCCAATTTTAAGCCAACCATTTTCACCTATTTCCCTTGGAAATCTGCTAGTAGAATAAGCAGTCAAAATATTTATCAGTTAGTTCCTTTAGGCAACCACTTCTCTTCAGCTTTGTATTTATCTTGATGATCAGTGTTAATACTTTTTAAAGTTTTATCAGTTCCAATAAGATAATGCTTGCTCATGTCAGGATAATATTTATAGGAAATTGGTTTACGTCCTAAAGCAACAGCCATCTCTCTTACATGATGTGGAGCAGCACCACAACATACTCCAATAAAGTTTATATTTTTGTTTTTACAATCCTTTGCAAACTCAGCCATCTCGTATCGATTACAATAAAGATTATCAATGCCTGTTGGGAAAGCCCTATTACCAGGTAGGCAATCACACCCTTCGTCTGGTAAAGAGAACCACACAGGAAATTCATCTGTGGTTCTAACTGGAACAGGTAGACCAGCTACATGGCAAGAGACTTTTTCTCTTATTTTAATTAAATGTTTCATTGTATGTTCTGGTCCTCTGAAACAATTCAATCCAACAACTTCGGCGCCATTGTCTTCAAACATCTTACAAGCGTCCTCAGGAGTGTGATTATCTCGAGTAAGGTCATTGGCAGGAATAGCTAGATTGACTACTGCAATTAGTCCAGCTTCTTTAATTTTTTTTAAAGCAATAAGGGCCTCGGCAGTCCATTGAATGGTTTCTGCAACTACAAAGTCTACGCCTGCTTCTTTAGCCCATGTTATTTGTTCTTCATACATTTTTTCTACTTCAATAATAGACTTGCTATCGTTAGGATCGTAAATATTTGTGTTGGCTACATCTCCAGCAATCATTAAATCTAATTCTGGAAATTCTGCAGCTGCATCTTTTGCAATTTTAAGTGCATTTTTTTGAAGGGGTTCTAATAATTCTTCTTTACCTATTAGTCTTAATTTTTCTCGATGACCATAATAGGTGAAAGCTTGTACAACATCACTTCCAGCTCGAATAAATTCTCGGTGAAGTTGTGTGACTACTTCTGGATGTTCGAGTACTACTTCAGGCACAAAGGCTCCAGCTTGCAGATATCCTCTTTTTTCCATTTCAAATAAGTACCCTTCTGCGCACAAAACTGGCCCTTGGTTTAAACGCTCTACTAAATTCATTACGACTCCTCCAATATTTATTAAACTCTAATATGGAATAAATCTAAATTCTAGTTTAAAAATTTAGATGGGAAGTGGAATGGGGAATAGAAAAGCTGACTTTTTTGACTCAAGGGATAAATATTTATCGTTTGTTAATTCAACAAATGAAAAAAATAACATTGCTCTTAAACTCTCATCACATTTAAAAAAATCTAAAATTAACTCTGGGGCTTTTCGTATTTTCGATGCAGGCACAGGAGAAGGAACAATAATAGCCACATTGCTTTCTGCTACGCATGAAAAATTTCCTGAAGATCCAATTTTTGTTATAGGAAAGGAAATTAGCGTTGATGACATTGATAGTCTTTTGAGTTTTTTAGCTTACAGATTTTTTGAACATAAAAGTTTGATTTTTTGTATCACCAACGCCTCTTACGATGATTTTAATAAACAAAATTTAAAAAAAATAAAATACATTAAAAAAGAATTGAAAGGGAAGACGAGTTTTTCATTTGCTAAACAATTAGTGCGAATGAATAGTTTAATCAAAAAAAATTGGGAATTAAAAGAAGATAGCAAATCTACATTGTTAATACCAAAACAAAAAACTCTTCTTGCAATATACAGAGAAGATCAAAAAATTTCCCTTGAACATTTAATTCCAAATAAGATTAACGATATCCCAATAAAGTTTGATTTTATTATTGCATCTCAAGCATTTAGATTAAGGTCTCCTTACAAAAGAACAATGAAACTAATTATACTGCCTCTATTAAAAATACTGGATAAAAAGGGACAGTTTTTTTTGATTTATTCATCAGGAAATGATTTTACTAAAAAAATGCTAAAGTTATTTTTTCCCACAATAAAACCATTTCAATACAATGACCCTAAGGAATTTATTAAAGAAGTTAACAAAGATAAATTATCCAAAGGTATGTTTAGAATTTCTGTAAGTAGTTTTATTTATACTTTTAAAAATATGTCTTTAACTTCGAAAAAAAGATTTTCGCCGATGAACTCTATGGGATTATGGAATGCGATAACCTATGTAGGACAAATATCTGAAAGGGAACAAAATTCGATAAGTATTAACACTAAATTGCTTGATAAAGTTAGCGAAATAGGACAAAAATTACCACTTAAGTTTAAAGATTATCTTTTGCGTTTTGAAAAAAATAGTGATTAGATTTTATTATGAGTAATTTCACAAGTAAATTTGCTTATCGAAAGATTGGGCCTAAGTTCTCTGAGGTTATCAATCAAAATGTTGGAACTCAACAATTCAAACCTTATCTCTATGAGGATCAAATTAATTTTGATCGAATGAGGATGTATCGTCTTAATAGAGTAATTGAACAACTCCAAAAAAATGATGTAGGGGCTTGTATTTTATTTGATCCTATTAATATTCGTTATGCAACTGATAGTAGAAATATGAGCTTATTTACAATGCACGAACTTGTTCGTTTTGTTTTTGTTTCAGCTGGAGGCCAAGTTATTTTATTTGACTATCCTAAAAGTGAACATTTATCTGAGCATCTTTGCACCATTAATGAAATTCGAAGTGTTATTAGTTGGGATTTTTTTTCAGCAAATAACTTTGTAGATAAAAATGCAAAACAATGGGCAGGAATGATCCAGGATTTAATGAATGAGCATTCTCCTGATAATAATCGATTAGCTATAGATGTTTCGGATCCTGTAGGTATCCAAATGTTAATGAAACAATTCAATGTTGAATTATTAAATGCTCAAAAATTTGTTGAAACTGCTAGATCTATTAAATCTGAAGATGAATTAATTTGTATGAAAGCATCTCTTGAGACCGCAGAAAAAGGAATGTGGTTAATGAAAGAAAAATTAAAAGCAGGGATGACTGAAGAGGAACTCTGGTCCTACATGCATAAAACTAATATAGAAAATGGTGGTGAATGGTTTGAAACACGACTGCTGGTATCTGGGCCAAGAACAAATCCTTGGCTTCAAGAGTGCAGCAATAGAGTAATCGAGTCAGGAGATTTAGTTGCTTTTGATACTGATATGGTAGGTCCATATGGTTATTGTGCTGACATATCGAGAACTTTTGTAGAAGGAGGAAGGTTTACTGATGAACAAAGAAGACTTTACTCTTTGGCTGTCGAACATATTCAGCACAATAAAAATCTCATAAAAGCAGGAACAAGCTTTAGAGAATTTGCAGAAAAAGCCTGGAAATTACCGGATAATTGCTATGATAATCATTACCCTTGTATTGTGCACGGTATCGGTTTATGTGATGAATGGCCTCTTATTGCATATCCTAATGAAGATTTTACTAATGCTGACTTCTCAGGTCATTTTGAGGAGAATATGACAATATGTGTTGAAACATATATTGGCGAAGTTGGTGGAAAAGAGGGAATTAAATTAGAAGACCAGTATCAAGTCACAAAAAGTGGTCTTAAACAATTAAGTAATTTCCCACTCGAACAGCTGGATTAAGTTGTCGAAAAATACTGAAGATAAAATTTCAATTTATAAATTAGAAACTCCTCAGGAAATTTTAAGTTATTATAAGAAATGGTCTCAAAATAATGATTATGAAAAAGATTTAAATAAATGGAACTATGTTGCTCCGTTTGAATGTTGTCAATTATTTTTCAAAGAAAATATAAATAAAGAATCTTATATTCTCGATGCAGGTTGCGGGACAGGATTAGTAGGAAAGACATTAAAAGAGTATAATTATAATAATCTTGAGGGATTAGATTTTTCCCAAGAAATGTTAGATTTAATTCCTAAAAATATTTATAAAAAAAAATATAAGGTAGATCTAAATCAAAATTTAGATATTCCAAATAATTACTATGACCACGCTTTGTGTGTGGGTACGTTTACATACGGGCATGTAAAGTCTAGGGCCTTTGAGGAATTTTATCGTATTTTAAAAAATGAATCTTTTTTTATTTTTTCAATAAATGAGGGTATATATAAAAATTACAAATTCGATGAAGCCATCTCTACATTTGAAAGAGAAGGTAAGTGGAGAGTGATGTCAAGTGAAAAGAAGCTTTATATTGAAAAAAAACAAATTGATGCCTACTATTTTAAAGTAAAAATTATTAAATAATTTTAAAGTTGACTATTAATCCAATTTATAAGGTCAACTTCTGAGCTTAAACCTATTTTTGTATCAGCCACTGCCCCATCTTTAAAAATAATTATAGTAGGAATACTTCGGATACCAAAATTTGCTGGAGTTAATGGATTTTCATCAATATTTATTTTTTTTACAGCAATCTTTCCTTCAAATTTGGAAGCTATATTTTCTAAGATTGGCCCTAATGCTTTACATGGACCGCACCATTCTGCCCAAAAATCAACCAAAATTGGTTGATTATTTGATCCATCAATTACACTTTGCTGAAAATCAGCATCTTTTATTTGTTCTATCGGCATAATTTATATATGGGAACAAGTTTTAATATTGCAAATATAATTCTTTAGTACCTATATGGGGGTTATTAGTTGAAGTTTCATAGCCAAAAAGCTTTTTGTTTTTAGAACAATTTATCCAATAACTAGGTATATTAAAAATATCTGGATAATCATTTAAACTATTATTTCTTAAAATATGACATCCTTGAAATTTTGTATTTTTATTTTGTGATGGAAAATTAATTCTATCATTATTTATTTCTAAATCGAATTCACTAAATTGTGAATTAACTAATAACATATTTTCAATTTCATGATGATCAGAAAAGTAATTTATAGCATTTTTAATCTCTAAAGAAAATGACGATTGCCATAAATTATCTGTATTTATGATAAATAAATCTCTCTCTTGAACTTTTTTTATACCACCACCAGTTCCTAAAATTTTTTTTTCAAAAGATATTTTCACTTCAGGATATTTATTATTTAAATAAATTTTTAATCTTTCTGCTTTGTAATGAGTATTAACATAGATATTCTCAAATTGAATTTGAGAAGTAATATCTAATGCGTAAGAAATAAGAGTTTTATCATTTATTTTTAATAATGGCTTTGGTATTTCCTCTGTGAGATCTTCCATACGAGATCCTAGACCTGCAGCAAGTATTAAAGCATCCATTTATTTTGTTTTATTATAAATCTCCTGAAAAAGCTCTCTTAAATCCCAAAGACGTAAGTGTTCAACGTTTTTTAAAATTTGTAACCATGTATTTTTCCTAAACTTCTTTAGATATTGCGGTTTGCCGATTCGATAAAGACTAACCCAGTTGCCTAAGATTCTGAGGTTTCTTGCTAAACTCACCAAATGAATCTTATCTTTGAAATCATTCAAAGATAAAGTGGATTTTCTTGCATAGTCTTTGATGAGTTTTCCCTCAATTTTGGGAGAATAGAGTCTTCTTGCATCAAAAATAAGAGATGCGATATCTAAGTAGGGGTGATTATAATGAAGATCCTGGTGATCTATAACAAATAATTTTTTTTTGTAATAAATTAGGTTTTCTAGAAAATAATCGCCATGGGTTAAAGTGGGCTTATATTTTTGAAGTATATGGAGGTTTTTTTTAATCGATTGTTGAATAAGTTTGTTTAAATAAAATCCAAACTGGATTTTATGGTCAAAATATTCGATATAAATCTCAATACCTTGAGATGCATTTTTTATAAGATTGGTTTTTGATTTTATCGGGACACCAATAAATTTTTTTCTAGTTTTTTGTATGTTGATAATATTTTGAGAAGCTAATTGAAGTACTTTTTTCATTTCATCCTTTCCAAAATATTTAGATGAATTATTGGTAGGGTAATACTTCATCAAAAGATATTTTTGAGAGCTATTTTTTTCAATTATTTCTGGTGTAAATATATTTAAGTTATTTAAGACCATATCAGCTTTAAGGTATTTTTGAAATTCACTTGGATTATTTTGAAAAGAAAGCATTAAAAATTTGTGATTTGCAGTTTTGCATAATTGAAATATTTTATTAGAAGCATCATTTTG
>MDTG01269354.1_pt1 | contig 12332 bp, 15 predicted proteins | sample 811421 | NCBI WGS metagenome assembly MDTG01 (sample SAMN05326645, study PRJNA326480) | marine metagenome | isolation source: seawater | place: Pacific Ocean: South East | collected 2011
TCCTTCCATTTTATAAAGACCACTACCACCAATTATCCCGAGCTTTCTTTTTTTCATTATTTAATTATTAATCCTTTTTTGTTAGAACTTGAAGTTAAATATGAATTTAAAAAAATATATTCGCTCAATACCAGATTATCCAAAAAAAGGTATATTATTTCGTGATATTACTACGCTTATCAAAAATCCTGAAGCTTTTAAGTTTACCAATGATAAGATTATAGAACTATCAAAAGATATCGAATTTGATAAAGTTTCTGCTATTGAGTCTAGAGGTTTTGTTTTTGCCTCTACTTTATCTTATGCATTAAATAAGCCTTTTATTTTACTTAGAAAAAAAAATAAACTTCCAGCCGCAACGTACTCAGTTGACTTTAAACTTGAATATGGAGAGGCCACAATAGAAGTTCATAAAGACTCGATTGCCAAAGGGGAAAAGATTTTAGTAATTGATGATTTAATAGCTACTGGTGGAACTGCAGAGGCAGCAGCAAAACTTATTGAGTTATCCGGTGGCGTAGTTGCAGGTTTTATATTTGTTATAAATTTATTTGATTTGCCTGGTGAAAATTTATTAAAAAGGAAAGGTTATAAAACTAAATGCTTGATGGAGTTTCCAGGTCATTAAATTTCCTTATTTTTCCAAGTTGAAGGTGTTAATTCGTTATTTATTTCAATTTTTATATTATAATCAAAAGGTCTTACTCCTCTTTTTTTTATATATTCGAAAGTTTTTTCAATTCCCTCTTTTAAAGATACATTTGTTTTATAATTTAACAAAGTTCTAGCTTTATCAGCAGAACAAACAGCGTGTTTAACCTCTTTGGGTCTGTCTTTTTTATAAATTGGTTTTAAGTTCATTCCAGTAATGTTAGAACATATTTCTGCAATTTTATTAATTGTAACAAATTCTTCGTCTGGACCTATATTTATTGTTTGTTTGTTTAAATTTTTTTGATCAAGCATAGGGATAAGGCAACTTAAACAGTCATCTATATACGAAAAACATCTTGTTTGTTTTCCGTCACCGTAAATTATAGGAGCTTTTCCTTGCAACATTCTATTAATCATAATTGAAACAACGTTTCTAAAAGGATCATCATATTTTTGTCTTGGTCCAATGATATTATGTGGAACCGCAATCACCCATTCGACATTGTTTAACTCACATAAATTTTTCAAAACCTCTTCCGACGCAACTTTTGATATCGCATAAGGGTCAACAGGCTGAGGGCTCATTTTTTCAGTAAAAGGAGTATTTTGAGCTCCATAACGAGCCATTGATGAACAAAAAATAATTCTATCAACTTTCTCATTTATAGCGGCTGTAAAAATAGAAACTGAGGCTAAATAATTATTTTTTGTTATTTCAAAGGGAGAAAAAACAGATAATCCTTCATGAGCAGTGGCTGCACAATGATATACTACATTAACTTTTTTCATTACATCTTTTACTTTCTCGAAATCACAACAGTCTATTTTGTGAAATTCAATATTTTTTGGAACGTTATCATCATATCCTCCAATCATATTGTCTATACCAATAACATCATTTCCCATTTTGCCTAATTTTTCAGCTAAATGCGATCCAAGAAAACCTGCTGCTCCTGTTACTAAAATTCTTTTTTTGTTAGTTGCCATAGTAATTTTATTTATAATTAAATGAAGCTTAAATCAATATTTACTTATTTTAGGTCTGTACCAGGACTTTTTTCCTATAATAGAATTATATAAACCAGATAATCTTTGAAAATAAATTTTTCTTTTATTCGTATTAAGTGATAATAAATAAAAACATGTTTTGAATAGTGCTGAAATATACTTGCCACTTATCTTCATCAATGCAAAAATAAAACCTTTATGTTTCTTATGAAAATAGAAAGTAGACCACATCCAATGCCAATTTCTTGATAATTCCATTTCAAAATTAATTGAACTATTATGAGAGCTACCTCCTATGTGATCAATAATAATTTTAGGATCAAGAAAAATATTTTTACCTATTTCTTTTAACCTTTTACATAAATCAATTTCCTCAAAATAAATAAAAAAATTTTCGTCAAAAAAACCTATTTCTTCAAAATGTTTTACATTTAAAAACATTGCAAAACCTTTAATTGTTTCAACCTCAATTAGATTATGATTTGAGTGAATTTCATTTCTTTTAATTAAATCTTTTTTTTCTTGAACTAGCGGTCCAATAAGAGCAAAATTATCGAAATTTTTAACTCTCTTTAAAAAATTTTCTAAGGCGTCATCACTCAAAATTGCATCTGGATTTAATATTAGTGCATATTTAGAAGTAACTTTAGATAATCCAAGATTGTTACCTTTTGCATACCCAAGGTTTTGACCAGTAAGTTCACAATTTACATTAGAGTATTTCTTTTCTATACGATCTTTAAATTCAATATTATCTGAATTTTCTATAATAAGGACTTTAAATTCTTGATTTATTGAATTTAAGCACTTGTAGATTTTTTCATCACTATTAAATGTATTTATTACAATTGTAAGTTCAGGATTTAACATTGTTAAATTCTATTGATTTCAAAGATTAACTAATTTATTCATTGTTCTACATATATTAAATATGTCTTAATAAAATATAAAGCAATGAAAAAAGTATTAGTTACTGGTGGAAATGGTTTTATTGGAAGTAATTTTATAAGATTTCTTTTAAAGAAAAATTTTTACGTAATTAATATAGACAATAACAAATATACTAAAAATTCTTACCTGTTGAAAAATTTAAAATCATCAAATTATTTTTTCTATAAAACTGATATTAATAATAAAAAAAGAGTCTATTATATTTTGAAAAAATACAAACCTACGGTAATCTTTAATTTAGCTGCTGAAACTCATGTTGATAGATCAATCGAGTCGCCTAAAGATTTTATTCATAGTAACATTAATGGGATATTTAATTTATTAGAGGCCATTAGAAATTACAAAAGAAATCTAAAAAAAAAAGTAAGATTAGTTCATATATCTACAGATGAAGTGTATGGTGATATAAAAAAAAATGATAAATCAAAAGAGAATAGTATTTATGCTCCTAGTTCACCATATGCAGCTAGTAAAGCAAGTGCAGATCATTTAGTTAAATCATATGTTAGAACATATAAGTTAGATGCTTGCATAACAAACTGTTCTAATAATTATGGTCCAGGACAGTTTCCAGAAAAACTAATTCCTACAATGATATATAATATAATTAACAACCGGAATTTACCTGTTTATGGTAAAGGAAAAAATTCAAGAGAATGGATTCACGTTAATGATCATTGCGAAGGGCTTATAAAAGTTTGGAAAAAAGGTAAAACAGGAGAGAATTATAATATTGGTACAGGATTTAATACTAATAATCTTAATTTAACCAAATTGTTAATTAGAATTGCTAAAGATCAAAAAATTAAAATTGGAAAAAACGTGAAAATTAAATTTGTGAAGGATAGACCTGGTCATGACTTAAGATATGCGCTAGATAGCTATAAGATTAGAAAAAAATTAAAATGGAAGCCGTCAATAAGTTTTAAGAAAGGTTTAACTTCAACATTTAATTGGTATTATGAAAATCAAAAATTTTTCAAAACATTTTCAAAAAATAATTTTTTCAAAAGGCTGGGTTTAAGAAATGATTAAAAAAGGTATCATTTTAGCAGGTGGTCTAGGAACCAGAATGAGTCCTGTAACAAAAGCTGTTAACAAGCAGCTACTACCTCTATATGACAAACCTTTAATTTATTACCCTTTATCAATATTAATGTTATCAGGAATAAAAGATATTTTGATTATCGTCAATAAAGGTCAGTTAAATGTTTTTAGAAAAATACTGCCTGAAAAAAATTTTTTAGGGATTAAGATTCAGTATAAGGAACAAATTAAACCAGGTGGATTGCCTGAAGCATTTATTATTGGAGAAAAGTTTATAGGAGGTGAAAACGTATGTCTAATATTGGGAGATAATTTTTTTTATGGACAGAGCCTTACAGAAAAATTAATGAATTGTATAAAATTAAAAAAAGGTGCAAAAATTTTCCTTCATCCAGTCAAAAATCCTCAAAACTATGGAATAGCTACAATTAATAAGACAGGTAAAATTATTAGAATTGAGGAGAAGCCAAAAAAAATAAACTCCAACTATGCAATTACAGGACTATATTTCTTTGATAACAAAGTTATTGAATTTAGTAAAAAATTAAAACCATCAAAAAGAAAAGAGTTAGAGATAACTGAAATTATAAAAAAATATAAATCAAAAAATAAATTGAAATACGAATTCTTAGGTAGAGGAGGAACATGGTTAGATACTGGAAGTATTTCAGATTTTTACGATGCTTCAAGTTTCATTTCTACTATAGAAAACAGACAAGGTTTAAAAATTGGTTGTTTGGAAGAAATTTCTTTGCGGAATAGATGGATAGAAAAGAATGACATCCTTGAAGCAGTCAAATTTTATGGCAATTGCGACTATTCTAAATATCTCAAAAGTTTAGTTTAATTATTTTTTTCTAAGAAGTATATTTAAAGAATATATCCCTTTAACTTTTTTTCTAAATCCTAAATACTTATCCTCATTAATAGATTGAAAAATAATTTTGTATCTATTATCTAAAAAAGATTTTTTTATATAATCTATAGTAAAAATATTTTGAAATAATCTTTTTTGATTATTTTGCTTAATAACATAATGCTTATTAGATAAAGAAATAGGAGTATGAGTTATCAAAATTAATTTAATTCTTTTTATAATCTTTTTAATATAACTATCTTCTAAATTTTTTAGATATTGTAAGGTTGAACCAAAGTAACATAAATCAAATGATACATTATTCAATTTTTTAATGTCTTTAATAGATCTGATAAATTTTATATTTTTATTTGTGAGTAATAAGTTAGATGCATAGGGATTATAAACATAAATAAGAATTTTTTTTGTATTAATACGGTTAATTAAATTAATATTAGAGATTAAGTTACCGCCAAGATCTAAAATATTTATTTTTTTTTCGTTCTTATGTAACAAAGAAATTGATAGAGCGTAAATATCTCTTATATGGTTGTACAAGCCCTTCTCAATGAAATTTACTTTAAATTTATTTGACAGATTTTTTTTTAAGATTTTAATTGCCTCTTTGTCTCTAATTAAATTATATTTACTCCAGTCATATTTTGGCATAAAAACTAATATAAATAAAAATACTTAAAAATAAATTATTTTATAAACTTAACTTTATCAACATATTTAATGAAAATAATCAAAACTAAATTTAAAGATCTAATAATAATTCAATCAAAAGAACATCTAGATAAAAGAGGTTCATTTAGAGAGTTATTTAGAGAAAATTTTTTAAAAAAAGAAAAATTTCCCTTTGTCTGTGTCTCAAGTTCAATAAAAAATGTCCTTAGGGGAATGCATATACAATATAAGTTTTCTCAGGCAAAATTAGTCTCTGCTCTAGAAGGTAGAATTTTTGACGTAGCTGTAGACTTAAGAAAAAATTCTAAAACTTTTGGACAATATTTTAGCTTAGAATTGTCAAAGAATAATGGTCTCTCAATTTTTATCCCAAAAGGTTTTGCGCATGGCTTTGTTGGATTAGATAAAAAAAATACAATTCTATACTTATTGTCTAATTATAGACATAAAAATTTTGAAAAAGGTATCATGTGGAATGATAAAGATTTAAAAATTAATTGGCCGGTAAATAAACCTAAAATTTCAAACAAGGATAAAAAAAATATAAGTTTAAAAGAATATTTAGAAAAATATGTTTAACCTTAAAATGTACTGCATGTGTACTGATAATTCATACTTTGATGTTGTAAAGAGTTTAAACTATATTCCAGTTGGATTGAAAAATAAAAATTTTTCCAAAGATTGGGTTAGAGATAATACTTTAAAAAATATTTCAAATAAAAATCCTTACTATGGTGAATATACATTTTATTACTGGTATTGGAAAAATAATTTAAATTTCAAAAATAAAAAAACATGGATAGGTTTTTGTCATTACAGAGAGCTTTGGGGTAAAAAACAAAACCAAAGCAAAAATAATACTGCGGGTTCTCCAAAAAAATTCTTATTACAGAAAGTTCCTAAAATTTGGAACGATTATGATGTAATAATTGGAAAGCCTCTCAAGCTCAAAAGAGCAAAGTTATCTAAAACTTTAAAATATGGTAAAACCGCTATGATTAAAAATCCAAAAAATTTATTTTTAAAATATCAAACAATCAAATTTCAATTTGATATGTTTCATGGTGTTAACAATTTAGATAAAGCAATAAAATTATTACCAAAAAAAGAAGTTGATGGGTTTACTAATTACGTAAATCAGAATACTGAGTTTAATCAAGGAAATATGTTTATAACGAGATCTTCAAAAATTATGCATGAATATTTTAAAAGTGTTTTTCCATGGTTAAAAAGATGTGAAAAAGTTTTTGGTCTTAATTTAAAGGGTTATAGAAAAATTAGAATTTATACGTATTTAGCTGAAAGATATTTGCCTTACTGGTTTACAAAATATACTAATTATCTTGAATGGCCTGTTATAAATTACGATTTATTAACTAATGAAAAAAAAAATAAAAAAATTTAAAAAAAGAAGCGGCAGTTTAATTCCTTTTTCTTTTAAGAGAGATATGCCGTTTAAAGTTAAAAGAATTTTTTTTATAAATGGAAAAAAAAATTTTATTAGAGGTCAGCACGCACATAAAAGATGTTCACAATATCTTTTTTCTTTATTAGGTAAAATTGAAGTTAAAATTATTAACAAAAAAGGTCAAAAAAAAATTATTCTAAATCACAAAAAAAACTATGGATTTTTAATAAAACCACTTAATTGGATTAGTATTAAATTCTTAACAAAAAAAACTGTATTAATGGTGGCTTGTGATCAAGAGTATGTTTACAGGGATTACATTGAAAATTTTAGTGACTTTAAGAAAATTGTAAAGCTATGAAAGTTTTAATAACAGGTGCATGCGGACATATAGGATCATATTTAATAGAAAATGTTCATAAAATAAAAAAAGTTAAAGAAGTAATACTTATCGACAATCTAAGTTCTGAACGCTATTCTACATTATTCAATATAAGGAAAGGGATAAAGCTTAGTTTCCATAAAATTGATATCAGTAGATATCCTCTAAATAAAATTAAAAAAGTTGATTTTGTTATTCATCTAGCGTCTTTAACTAATGCCGCGGGTAGCTTTGCTATTAAAAAAAAAATGTTTAAGAATAATTTAAATTGTATGAAAAATGTTATTAAATTTTGTAAAAAACATAAAGCAAAATTAATACATATTTCTTCAACAAGTGTTTACGGTAAACAAGTAAAAATAGTAAACGAAAATGATGAAAGTTTACTTAAACCACAGTCTCCATACGCTGAAATAAAACTTATTGAGGAAAAACTTTTAAAAAAAGAAAAACAAACTTTAAAATACATGAGTTTTAGATTTGGTACTATTGCTGGTGTGTCTAAAGGCATGCGTTTTCATACAGCAATAAATAAATTTTGTTTTGATGCTGCTCTTAATCAAAAAATTCAAGTATACAAAACAGCATTCAATCAATTTAGACCTTATCTTTCTCTAAGAGATGCGTTTAAAATATTTAAATTTTGTTTAGAAAAAAATATTTTTAAAAACGACTTCTATAATGCTTTAAGTGGAAATTTTACAGTAAAACAAATAATTCAAATGATCAAAATTCATAAAAAAAATATTAAAATAGAATTTGTTAAAACAAAAATCATGAATCAACTAAGTTATCATGTTGACAACAAAAAATTGAAAAAATTAGGTTTAAATTTAAATAATAAGATTGAAAATGATATAAGGGAAACATTGCAACTTTTCCGTCAAATTAGTTATTAATGAATTGTAAAATTACAGGAAAAAAAATTAATCCATTTATGAGTTTTGGTAAAATGCCAATAGCTAATGGATTTATTGAAAAAAAAGATTTTAGAGATGAATTTTTTTTCAATATGGAAGTTGGATTTAACGAAGACATCTCATTATTTCAACTTAATGATCATCCTAAACCAGAAAAAATGTTCAACAAAGATTATCCTTTTTTCACTGGAAGTTCAGAATATATGAAAAAACATTTCAAGGAATATGCCAATTTCGTAAAAAATTATCTTAACTCTAATTCAAAGATTATTGAAATCGGGTCAAATGATGGAACATTCTTAAAAAATTTTATTACTCAGACAAACAACGTAATTGGTTTTGAGCCATCTGAGAGTGTTGCTAATGTTGCCAAGAAATCAAATGTACCAACTATTACAAAATTCTTTAACAAATCAAATGTTAAAGATTTAAATAAATATTTAGGTCAAACTGATCTCATATGTGCGTCAAACGTAATATGTCACGTTCCGAATTTAAATGACCTTATTGAAACTATTGATTTACTTTTATCGTCTAATGGGACATTTGTTTTCGAAGAGCCCTATTTAGGTTCAATGTTTGAGAAAATTTCTTATGATCAAATTTATGACGAGCATATATACATGTTTTCAGCTTCTTCGATCTCAAAGATATTCAAAAGATTTGATTTTGAATTAGTTGATGTTTTTCCACAAATTACTCACGGAGGTTCAATGAGATATATTGTTAAAAGAAAAGGGAAAATTAATATTTCTTCAAATGTAGAAAAAATTATAGAAACTGAAAAAAAGAAAGATTTAGATAAAATAAATTCTTGTTTAAACTTTAAAAAAAATTGTGAAAATTCAAAAAGTAAAATATTAAAAAAACTAATTGACCTCAAAAACTTGGGAAATTCAATTTGTGGTTACGCGGCAACATCTAAAAGTACAACTATTTTAAATTATTGTAATATCGATACTCAGTTAATTGATTACATTTGTGATACCACGAAAGAAAAAATTGGTAAATTTAGTCCAGGTATGCACATTCCTATAGTAGATATGAAACATTTTTATAATAATGTAACCGATTATGTTTATTTGTTCGCTTGGAACCATAAAGAGGAGATATTAAAAAAAGAAAAGGATTATAAAGGTAAATGGATTTCACATGTTGAATTATAAAAAAAGAATAGTTTTTACTGGTGGAACAGGAAGATTTGGAAAAGTTTTCAAATCTAAAGAAAAAAGGACAAAATACAAATTTTATTTTCCAAATAAAAATGATTTGAATATACTTAATGTAAATTCAATTAAAAAATATTTAAAAAAAATAAAACCCAAATATCTTATACATTTAGCAGGTCTTTCTCGACCAATGAAAATTCATAATATAGACATTGATCAGAGCATAAATAAAAACATAATAGGTACTGCTAACATTACCAAAATTTGCTCTCTCTTAAAGATCAAGCTAATATTCATTTCCACTTGTTACGTATATCCTGGTCTTAAAGGCAACTATTCTGAAAATTCTTCTTTAAAACCAATAAATAATTATGGCTGGTCTAAACTAGGAGCTGAGTGTGCAGTAATGCTTTATAAAAATTCTTTAATCCTTAGAACTTCAGTTACAGAAAAACCATTTGTTCATAAAAAAGCTTTTCATGATTTTCGTACAAACTTTATATTTCATGAGGATCTGGTCTTGAATATTTTAAAAGTTATAGATCAAAAAGGAATAATAAATATTGGTGGAAAATCACAAACTGTTTATGATTTTGTTAAAAAATATAATCCAAAAGTAAAAAAAATTTCTGCTAAGAAAGTTTTAGGCAAAAATATGCCATTAAATATTACTATGAACTTAAAAAGATTTAGAAAATTAATTAATGATTAAGTTTTGGACATATAAGAGAGAATTTCAAAAATATAAAAGATTCTTATTAAAAGATGTCAGCAAAACTATTAATAGTGGCCAAATCTTTTTTGGTGATCAGCTTAAAAAATTTGAAAAAAATTTTATAAAAAAATATAGAGGTAAATATGGAATAGCAGTTGGCAGTGGTACAGACGCTTTATTATTATCTCTAAAAACTCTAGATTTAAAACCGGGGGACGAGGTAATAACTGCATCTAATACTGCGATACCTACTATATCTGCAATAATAAATGCGGGCGGCAAACCAAAATTAGTTGACGTCAATAACGATTACTTAATGGATATAAATCTTTTAAAAAAATCAATTAATTCTAAAACAAAGGCAATTATACCTGTTCATCTGTATGGACAAATGTGTAATTTGGAAAGTATTTTAAAAATTGCTAAAAAAAAGAATATTACAGTAATTGAAGATTGTGCTCAATCACAAGGAGCAAAATTTAAAAAAAGATATTCTGGAACTTTTGGAAAATTTGGTTGTTTCTCATTCTATCCAACTAAAATTCTAGGGGCTTACGGAGATGGAGGTTTTATATTAACTAATGATTATAGTGCATATACTCAAATAAAAAGATTAAGATTTTATGGCATTGAAACTGTAATAAAAAATAAATTTTTAAATGAATATTATTCAAATGAAAATGGTTATAACTCTAGACTAGATGAGATACAGTGCTCAATCTTAAATTATAAACTAAAAAAAGTTAATAGCTTTATTACAAAAAGACGAAGACTTGCAAAAATTTATCTTAAACTTTTAAAAAATACTAGTTTGACTTTACCGGTTGAGAATAAAAATAATAAACACGTTTATCATTTATTCACAGTTTTTCATAAAAAAAGTAGATTAATAAGATCATTACTTAAAAAAGCAGGTGTTGAAACACGTGTAATATACCCTTATCCTATTCAAGAAATGAAAGCATATAAAAAAATTATTAAAAATAAAACAAAGTTAAAAAATTCAGTGCGATTGTCACGAGGTATTTTTTGTTTACCTTTGTACCCTGAGTTAAAAGTAAATGAAGTTAAAATAATTTGCAACAAAATAAGGTTAATATTAAAAAAGGTGAGTTAGGATTAATGAGTAAAAAGATTTTCATATTAATATTCTTATATTTTTTTTCAACTATTTCAGTCAGGGCTGATAATATCAAAGATTTTCAAATAGAAGGTATTAGTGTTGGTGAAAGTTTGCTAAAATACTATTCAAAAGATTTTATAGAAAATAGAAAAAAGTATTTTTACCCTAAAAGTGATAAATACTATAGAATAAATACCGGTAGAGAGGTAAAATTTAATACCTATGAAGCTGTACAGTTTCAACTTTTAAAAAATGATAAAAATTATATAATTTATTCAGTTTCTGGGTTGATATTATATGAAGAAAATATTGAAGAATGCTATGAATTTAAAAAAAACATAGTTGATGATCTTAAGAGTCAATTGCCTAATACTAGAAGTAATAATGAAACATCAAAACATAATTACGATGAAACTGGAAAAAGTACTGTAAATCGACACACATTTTGGTTGGACTCTGGTGGTATTATCACGGTTAAATGTTCAGATTGGAATGAAGATTTGCCAATGGCAGACAAATTAAGCGTAGTAATAACATCTAAAGAATTATTAAATTTTCTTCAAAACGAGGCTTACTGAAATTAATAAGCTTCGTTATTTATCCAATCCATATATTTTTTCATGTGTATTGCTACCTTGAGCGAGTCACGTAACTTAACTTCATCTGACCAATCTGTGCATGTAATGGCTATTCTGCCATTTTTCAAAAGAATTTTATACACTTTAGCAATAGATTTTTCGGATTTGTCGTACATATGTGGGGATGCTTTTTCTTTTTCAGTTTTTGAACTTGGGAAAATTAATTTAATATCTTCAAAAATTTCATCCATTTCTTTATAGCAACCTTCTAGATCGTTATTGTATTTATAAATTTTTCCTGCAACACTAACAATTTTATAGGTATCTGGATTTACCATAAATTGTATGGCTTCAAAATTTTTTAAATTTTTACTAAACATATTAGAAGCAATACCCGCATATTTTTTGCTTCCTGGGTAATAAAATTTTTCTATATTTTGAATCAAATCTTTATCGTAGTGATTTAATAAGTTATCACCAACGCTAATGCCCTCTAATTCAAATTCTTTGATATCATTAGCGTAAGAATAAATTTGAAAATTTAAAATAAAGGTTAAAATTATAATTATCTTTTTCATAACAGTTTTGGTAGCGAGGGGCGGATTCGAACCGCCGACCCCAGGCTTATGAGTCCTGGTCAGCAACCTCTACCCTTCACTTCTTTAAGTTATACAATACTTTTTTTTCAACTTGAAACTATAATTTGCTTCTGAGTGTGTCGAAATTAGACCGAAAATATTGTATGATATTATCTATGCCAACTTCTCAATTAATGAAAAAATGTGTTCAGTGCAATAAGATGACGATGCACTTTCAAGAAAAACCAAATCA
>MDTG01398974.1_pt1 | contig 12332 bp, 11 predicted proteins | sample 811421 | NCBI WGS metagenome assembly MDTG01 (sample SAMN05326645, study PRJNA326480) | marine metagenome | isolation source: seawater | place: Pacific Ocean: South East | collected 2011
CAGGGGCTCCGCTCACCGGGCCTTGAACCCAGAACCCAAACAGGAAAGAAAGGCGAACAGACTCTACTAACGAACGGCCCGGATCAGGGGGCTGGGTCATTGCCTGGGAGATAACGCCTATGGCGGGAACTGAACCCGCTATAAAGCGGTGAGGCGAAAATCTCGTTCAGCTCATCCTGTGTGAACGGCCGGCGTGGCTTCTTCAGGCTCGACTTCGGAGTGGCGATCTTTACGGACGCGCCCGGCACGCCGTCGATATAGCCTTCCGCATCCAGCCAAATCAGGAAGGATTTTACGTAGCTAAAATACTTGCCCGAGGTCTTTGGGTTCAAGCGCTTCTCGCCTTCTTTCGCGGTCAGCTTTTTGGGATATTTCGGGTCAGCCTCGGCGCGCGGTTTCAGGGCCTCAATCACGTCCCTGACATCGCGAACATGGGCGCTCGTCAGTTGATCGACCGTGATCGCCTCGCCCCATGTTTTCATCGCGATCTGCAGGATGCGGATTTTCTCGTCGCGGGTTCTGAGCTTCCACGCCCTGGGGCCTGATGAGTACGCGTTGATATAGAGATCGACGGCCTCTTTGACCGGCAGCCCCGCCCCAATTGCAATTGATTGCAATCCCGGAACGCTGGGGGGCGCGGCTGGCAATTCTACCGGCACGAAGAGCTCGTCTTGCGGGCTGTATTTGCCCAGGATGTTGCTCTGGCGGAAGAGGGTGAACCGGGCATGCTCGATCTGCGCTCGCGCAATCCCCTCACACAGCGCCCGGAATTCATCGGTTCCAGGTGGCGGCATCTGGAAGCCGTATTCCTCAGCAACCGTCATCGCTTGGGTTCGGATACCAGATTTGAACGTGCGCGACTGGACCTGACTTTCCAGGCCGTTGATGAACTCTTCAGCCATCACCTCCTGGTGTCCGGCATCATAGTCCAGCTCGCCCTCCGCAATCGGCGCTGGGGAGCGATAGCTTTGGGCCAGATCGTGATAGAACGCCTGCGCGATTTCACGCGCATCGTCGATGCTTAAGTCCTTCATACGCCGCAGCTTATCGCAGAGCCCGTGAAAGGCGAGCGTGGCGTTTAGCACTCGCCGCGCCGCCAGCTTAGGATCGCGTGTTCTGACCGACCATCTGAGCTCTTTCCGTCGGAGCAGGCATTGGACATCTGCCGGGACCGGAAGGCGGACCTGGAAGCCCCGGCCACGCGCTACGAGATGCTGAACCCTGCGCCCGCTCACAATGCCGCCCTCTGGAGGGGGGATTGGAACAGGGAATTGGAACGTTTTGCTGGGGCCGAAATCCCTAGAAACTGTAGCCTATTGGGATAATAGGGGTTTCCAGAAAAGTGGCGGTGCTGTCAGACCAGCGCGGACGGGTCTGCGGCTTCCATCCGATGCAATCCCCTCGCCCTACCCGTCGGGAACCAGAACGCACTCCAATCGAATTCCAAGCTGGAGACGTGTTTCCAGTCTGTCGGCTTCAGCGGCGATTTCCGCCTCGCGGGCCGACCACAGGGCCGTACGGGCTTCGAGAATGTCCAGCACGGTCACGGCCTGCAGGTCACGGCCACGCTGCAGCCGTGCGAGGACCTGCTCCGCCGTGTCGACAGCGTCGCGGGTCTGACTCAGACGCCGCTCGGTTCTGATATTCCGGGCCTCGAGCTCCAGAGCGGCGCGCCGCACCTCGGCCTCGATCGCGGACAGTGACGCAATGCTGCCGCTCTGACGGGCCGCCGCCTCGTCGACCCGCGCCGCGCGCAAACCGCCGGCAATCGGCACGGAGACGGACACGCCGACACCGGTCTCTCGCCCGTCGCGTTCGCTGAACACCTGAAGGCCCAGCTGGGGGTCGGTGCGCCGATCATATTCAGCCCGCCGCCGCTGAAGCTGGGACCGCGCCAGTTCGAGGCGGGCCGCGCGCAGGGACGGGCTGGCATGCAGGGCGGCGGCGAGCGTGTCCTCAGCGTCGCGATCCACGCCGCAGGTCTCCGGCACAAGCCCGGCCGCCATGTCCGGGCGTGCCATGCCCGGGAAACGGGCCTCAAGCGCGAGCCGGGCCAGTTCGCTGTCCTGCCGGGCCGTTTCAAACGCGCTCTCGGCGAGGGCGAGATCCCGGTCCAGCCGGTCGACATCCACGGCCCGTCCCCGGGCCTGTTCGAGCCTCGCACGCTCGCCATCTCGCCGGGCCCGCGCATCTTCGACCCGACCTGCCATGACATCTTCAAGCGCCCGCGCCCGGTTCCATCGGACCCATAGCCCGGCCCAGGCGAGCGCCTCTGCCTGCCAGGCTGCGGCATAGCCCGCCTCGGCCAGTGCGATCTCTGTGCGGGACAGCTCAGCATCCAACCGGCGCTTTTCCGGCCAGCGGAAACGTCGGGACACGCCGAGCTCCCACTCCATGCTGTCGCCGGACGCATCGACCCGCCGCCGCGCCATACCGGCATCCAGACTGGTTTCGTACGTGCCCAGACCGGTCTGCTCGGCACGGGCCAGGGCAGCGTCGCGATCGGCCCGGGCGGCGGCGATGGCGGGGGCGTCTTCGAGCGCCGCCCGCACCTGCGCTTCGGCCGGCTGGGCATAGCTGGCAGCACCCCCCGCCAGGAGGACAAGGCCTGCCACGGCCAGAGTGGGCAAGACGTGTTTCATGTCAGCCGTCCGAAGTCTTCAACGGGTTCGATCCAGTAGGCGATCTGCCGGCGCGGACAGCGGGCCGCGATGACGTCCAGCACCCCGGCCACGGCCTCGCGCGGCAGGATCATGACGAACTGGACTGCCTGCATCGCACCGCGCACCCGCTCGCCGGCCGTGGCCAGGCGCATGTCAGCACCGCGCCCCTCGGCGTCCAGCATGGTGTAGCCGGGCACGGCATCGGGCAGATCGTCGAGAATGTCCGCGAGCGCCGTCCGGATGTCGCGCGGACACACCAGGCTCAGCTTGCAAAGGGACGGACCCATCGGGCGGCCTCCATGCGTTCGTCAGCCTGCGCCCGCTCCACGCCGAAGCGGCGATAGAGGAGCGGCAGGAGGTAGAGGGTGAGAAGGGTGGAGGAGACGAGGCCGCCGATCACCACGACCGCCAGGGGACGCTGGATCTCGGCGCCCGGCCCGGTGGCGAAGAGTAGGGGCGCGAGACCGAAGGCGGCGGTCGTGGCGGTCATCAGCACGGGTCTCAGCCGTCGCCGCGTGCCCTTGAGCACGATGTCCTCGACGGCGTGGCCCTGGGCACGCAGATCGTTGAAATGGGTGATCAGCACCAGACCATTGAGAACCGCAATCCCCAGAAGCGCGATGAAGCCGACCGAGGCCGGGACCGACAGGTATTCCCCGGCCAGCCCCAGCGCGATGATGCCGCCCACCAGGGCGAAGGGAATATTGGCCAGGATCAGCAGGGCCTGGCGCAGCGAGCGCAGGGTAACGAAGAGCACGATGAAGATCAGCACCAGCGCCACCGGAACCATCAGCGACAGCCGCGCAGCGGCCCGGCGCTGGTTCTCGAACTCTCCGCCCCATTCGATGCGATAACCGGGCGGCAGCGCATCCATCATGGCAACGGCGGCCTGGGCGTCCTCGACGAAGCCCACCAGGTCGCGCCCGGACACGAAAGCCTGCACGACCGCATAGCGCGAGCCGTTTTCCCGGTCGACGACGGCCAGCCCCTCGGCGCGCTCGACCCGGGCGATATCGCCCAGCCGTACCTCGCCGCCATCGGGCGCGGCGATGCGGATATCCTCGAAACCCCAGGGCGTGTCGCGATAGCGCCGGTCGGCCCGGATCAGGATCGGCGTGCGCCGCCCCGGCTCGATCACCTCGCCGGCGCGCACGCCTTCCAGCCGGCTGCGCAGCTCGTCCTGCACGCCCAGCACGTCGAAGCCGTAGCGGCCGGCCCGTTCCGGATCGATCGAGACCTGCAGATATTCGGCAAGATCGTTCGATGTGGTGAAGACGTCCGTCGCTCCGTCCACACCGGCCACCACGGTCTCGATCTCGCCAGCAATCCGCGCCAGCGCATCGGCATCGGTGCCGAAGATCTTGATCGCCAGATCCCCGCGCGACCCGGTCAGCATTTCGGAGACACGCATCTCGATCGGCTGGGTGAAGGAGGATTCGATGCCGGGGAAGTCCTCCATCACGGCGCGCATCTCGCCGACCAGCCAGTCCGTGTCCGGACCCCGCCAGTCCTCGCGCGGCGCCAGCTGCAGGAAGGCGTCGCTTTCGTTCAGGCTCATCGGGTCCAGGCCCAGCTCGTCGGATCCGACGCGGGCGATGACATGCTCGACCTCGGGCACGCGTTCGATCAGGGCGGCCTCGACCCGCAGATCGTCGGCCTGGCTCTGGTCGAGATTGATCGAGGGCAGGCTGGCCAGCTGCATCACCACGGCGCCTTCATTCATGGTCGGCATGAAGATCTTGCCCGCGCCCGCATAGCTCAGCCCGGCCAGCACCACGCCGGCAGCCGCGATGGCGTAGACGATGACGGGCAGTTTCAGCGCCCGTGCGAGCGTCCATTCGAAGGCCGGCCCGAGGATGCGCATGATGAAGGCCTCGCCGCCCTTGCCCGGCCGCAGGGTGAAGGCGGCCAGAACCGGGATCAGCGTCATCGCCAGCAGCATGGCGCCGCCCAGGGCGAAGACGATGGTCAGCGCGACCGGCGCGAAGAGCTTGCCCTCCAGACCCTGCAGCGTGATCAGCGGGACGAAGACCAGGCAGATGATCAGCGTGCCGGCCGCGGTCGGCATCGCCACTTCGCTGGCCGCGCGATAGACGGTGTGCAGCCGGTTCTCGCCGCCGCGTTCATTGAGGCGCTCGACCGTGTTCTCCGTCACCACGATGGCACCGTCGACGATCATGCCGATCGCGATCGCCAGACCGCCCAGGCTCATCAGATTGGCCGACAGGCCCACCGTCTGCATGAGCAGGAAGGTCAGTAGGGCCGAGAAGGGCAGGATCAGCGTCACCACCAGCGCCGCGCGCAGATTGCCCAGGAAGAGCACCAGTATGGCCACGACCAGGGCGACGGCGATCAGCAGTGCTTCGGACACGGTGCCCACCGCCCGCTCGATCAGATCGGACCGGTCGTAGAAGGGCACGACGCGCAGGCCGTCCGGAAAGCTCTGCTCGAGCATGGCGAGGCGTTCCTGCACGCCGCTGACGACCGCGCGGGCATCGGCGCCGCGCAGTGCCACGACGATGCCCTCCACGGCCTCGCCCTCGCCATCCATCGTCACCGAGCCGTAGCGTGTCAGCGCACCGATGCGCACATCGGCGACATCGCCCACGCGCACGGGCGCCTCGGCATCGCCGCGCACGACAAGCGCAGCGATGTCGTCCGTGGTTTCCGTCGCGCCGAGACTGCGCACGACCAGCGCCTCCTCGCCGTCATTGATGCGCCCGGCGCCGTCATTGCGATTGTTCGCCTCCAGCGCGGCACGCAGTTCGGGAATGCCGATCCCGGCCGCCACCATGGCCGCCTCGTCGGGCACGACCTCGAAAGTCCGCGCCCGGCCGCCCAGCGCGTTCACGTCCGCCACGCCCGGCAGGGTGCGCAGGCTCGGCCGGATCACCCAGTCGAGAATGGAGCGCCGCTCCTCCAGCGAGAGATCGCCGCCTTCCAGGGTGAACATATAGAGCTCGGACAGGGCGGTGGAGATCGGTGCCAGGCCGCCCTCGACCGTACCCGGCAGGCTGTCGCCGACCGCGGCCAGCCGTTCGGACACCTGCTGGCGGGCCCAGTAGACATCCGTTCCGTCCTCGAAATCGATCGTAATGTCGGCGATGGCGTATTTCGCCTTGGCCCGCATCACCGTCTGACGCGGAATGCCCAGCAATTCCATTTCCAGCGGCACGACGACCCGCGCCTCGACCTCTTCCGGCGTCATGCCCGGCGCCTTGAGGATGATCTTTACCTGGGTCGGCGCGATTTCCGGGAAGGCGTCGATCGGCAGGCGCAGCCCGGCCACGGCGCCGGCGACGGCCAGGGCGAAGGCGGCGCCGAGGATGAAGAGGCGCTGGCTCAGCGCGAAGGCGATCAGACGGTCCAGCATCGCCTAGCCGCCTTCCGCCATGTTCTTCAGCGCCGCCAGGCCCGACACGGCAACACGGTCGCCCTCGGCCAGCGGCGTCGCTGCGATCGTCACCATATCCCGCGTCCGCGTGAGCACCGATACCGGCAGGGCCTCGAATGCGGCGTCCCGGTCGACAAAGACGTGGTCCTCCCCGCCCAGGCGCACGACGGCCCGCGCGGGAAGGCTCAGCCCGGCCGCATCGGCGGCGGCCGGGAACAGCACATCGACCAGCGAACCCGGACGGCCCGACACCCCGTCGGGCAGGGCAACATGGACGGCCACGGCCCGGCGGGCCGGATCGATCATGCTGTCGATCGCCACGACCTGTCCGCTTCCCGGCGTGCCGGGGACCCGGACCGGCGAACCTTCTGCCAGTTCCTGCGAAAGGCGGGCCGGCACATGGACCCGCGCCCACATTGTCTCACCGGAGGTGACGGACACGATCACATCGCCCTCCGCCAGCCGGGTGCCGGCCTCGGTGGCGATCTCCGCCACCACGCCGTCGGCGGGCGCCCGGGCCAGGAAACGCGCCGGGTCCGCTTCGCCACTGAAATCGCCGAAACGGGACTGCATCGCGCCCAGTTCCAGCCGCGCGGCAATCGCCGCGAGCCGGCGTTCGTGCACATCCTCGCCGGTGGTCAGCCCGGCATCGAGCAAGGCCTCGGCCCGCTCCGCGAGTTCCGCGGTATGCTCGGCCTCCAGCCGCAGGACATCGAGCTCGGCATGCAGACTGGCCAGGGCGGGACTGTAGAGGCGCTGGACCGGATCGCCGGCCGCAACGCGCTGGCCCGGCAGGACCAGCGTATCGGCCACGATCATCCCGGCCGGCGCCACGACCGCATGGCGTTGCTCCGGCGGCACGGTCATGTGTCCGGTCAGTGCCACTCCGTCGTGACGGCTTACCCGCTCCGCCGCGACCGTCTCGATGCCAAGAGCCAGGCGTGCCGCCTGAGAGATCGCGATCGGGTCCGGCGCCGGCTGCGCCTGCGCACCGGTCACGGCAGCAGCGAGGGCAAGGGCCGCCAGGACCGGGCACAGGGCACGGCCGGGACCGGCCGCGAAACGGGCAAAGCACATGGGCATCATCCCCACGACGGAGTGGACACAGGCCGCCTTCGGGGGGAAGGGCGGCAAGCCCACTGTGCGACGCGGAGCTGACGTGAAGCTGACGCGCCGGACGTCAGTCCTGCGGGGGAAGGCTGCGGGTGAAACGGATCCGCAGGCCGGTTTCCTCCGGCCGACAGGTTTCCAGTTCGCCCTCATGGGCCTCGGCGATGCGATCGGCGATGGCCAGGCCCAGGCCGGCACCGCCGGTCGCGCCCTGGTCGGCACGGACTCCGCGCGCCTTGAAACGCTCCAGCGCGGCCGCGTCCAGGCCGGCACCGCCGTCGAGCACGGCGATCTGCGGACCCGGACCGGCCCGTACGACGACCTCGCCGCCGGCCGGCGTTTCGCGCAGGGCGTTGTCCACAAGCGTGCGCAGCGCACTGGCCAGGGCCTCCTCCAGGCCACAGATCCGCGCCGCACCGGCCGTTTCGTAGGACAGGGACTTGCCGTCATGAATGGCCCGGGGCGCCATGTCCGCGACGACGCGCTGGCCCAGCGCATCGAGATCGACTGGCACCTGGCGCGCCTGACCGCCCGGATTGTTCGAACGGGCCAGCAACAGGAGCTGGTCTATCAGCTCGGAGAGGGCCTGGACCTGCGCCTTCAGCGGGGCGGCATCCTCGCGCGGCAGGCGGTCGAGCTCCAGCGCCAGCACCGAGAGCGGCGTCTTCAGCTCGTGCGCGGCATCCGCCGCGAAAGCCTCCTGCTGGCGGGCATGGCGTTCCAGGCGACCGGTCAGCCGGTTCACGGCCTCGGCGAAGGGGTGGATTTCGCGCGGCAGCGCGTCCAGCGGGGCCCGGAAGGGCTCGCCGCGCGCACTGGCCTCGTTGGCCAGCGCCGCGACATCCTCCAGCCGGCGCGTGGCCGCCCGGATCACAAGGATGCTTCCGATCACGGACAGGCCGATGAAAACGAGAAGCGGGATGAGGACATGGTCCACGATCTCCGCCAGCGTGGCATCGAGCGGCGGCGGCGTGCTGGAGAAGAACCCGTATTCCAGCCCGACCAGGATCAGCAGCACGACCGTGCCGAGCACGGCGACAATGGCGAAGCCGGACAAGAGCATGCGGCGCAGCGAGGTCATTCCGCCACCTCCCCGAGATAATAGCCCACACCCCGCACGACATGGACGAGACCGCCCGCACCCGCTTCGGCCAGCCGGCGGCGAAGCCGCGAGGCGACCGCCTCCAGCGCGTTGGCACTGACCGTCTCGTCCCAGCTGTAGATCGCGTTCTCGATGGTCTCGCGCGGCACGACGGCATCGGGCCGGCGCATCAGGGTTTCCAGCAGGGCCGCCTCCCGGCGCCCGAGGCGCAGCGGCGTGTCACGGAAACGCGCCTCCCGGCCGGCCGGATCGAAATGCAGGGCTCCTACCTCGATCCGGGCCGGGTCGCGTGTGCCGGGCCGGCGCAGAAGGGCCCGCAGGCGGGCGGCGATCTCGTCGGGGTCGGCGGGCTTGACCATGTAATCGTCGGCCCCCGCATCGAGTCCGGTCACACGCTCGCCGATACTGGCCCGGGCGGTCAGGACAAGGACCGGCGCATGATCGGCGGTCAGCGCGCGCAGCCAGTCCACCCCGTCGCCGTCGGGAAGCCCGAGGTCGAGCACAAGGGCGTCATACCCCGTCACGGCGAGAAAATCGTCAGCCTCCGCGAGACTGCCGGCCGCGTCGCAGCTGAAACCCCGCCGGGCAAGCCCCTCCGCCAAAAGCAGCGAGAGACGTTCATTATCCTCGATGATCAAGACCCGCATCGCGCCATTCTACAGCACACGCCCTGCCAGACCCGCAAGCTAGACCGGCTGGCTGACGCGAAGCTGACCGGCGTGGGAGACAATTAACCGGTACGGACCAAATTAACCGGTACGGACCAAGCGATACCGGACCTGCCTCAAATGGCATAATTAGCCGCGTCGGCGAATGGGCGGGAAATTGGCGGGAGGCGTGCGGTCTCTGAAATCGGGAACACGCCTACGCCACGGAAACGCGGCGGGAATTGCCGCGCCGTCTGACAGTCTTCGCAAGGCCAGGGAGATATGGCGGTGCTGGCAGACTCGAGCGGATTGGTCTAGAAGTCCGCATTGACCGCGCATCGGGGCAATCAAGCGGATCGGGTGGCGTGGAAAAGCCGAGCCACAGGGGCCTTCAGGGACAGGCTGGGGCGTTCGACGAAGTGCCAGGACGCTGCGGCGACCGGCATTGTGACAACAAGTGCCGCGAGGCCCGTCTCAACCGGGCCCGCCCCCGGTTTCGCCACCAGTACGGCCTGCATCACGGGATAGTGCCAGATATAAACGCCATAGGACCAGTCCGGCATCCGGTGCCAGGTCGGCAAGCCGCCCAGCGGTGCAAAGGCGATCCAGAACAGGCCAGCCGCCAAGGCCAGGTTGAGGAAGGGTTCGGCCAGCGGTGAAGCGCCGGCCAGCCACCACACACCCACAGCCGCAGCAGCAGGCCAGGGTGAGACCGGCCAGCTGTGACGCAGGGCGTGGATAAGCATGCCGAGCGCAAAGGGAGCCGACAATCGCGCGGATGCCGTCAATAGTCCGGACAGGTCCTGACCGGCCCCGGACAGGAGCGCATGTCCGAGTGTTGTGGCCAGATAGAGGATGAGCGCCGTGCGGCGTGTCCATGGCAGGGGCGACAGCACCAGGACGCCGGCACCGATATAGGCCAGCACTTCGTAGCGCAGCGTCCACAGGGGCGCCGAGAATTCCCCGCTCCAGGGGTTGCCCGAAAAGACGCCAGCCGGACCCTGCGAGGTATCGAGAAAGCCCAGGACCTGAAGCGGAAACCGCCATGTCGCCGCAGACGACCAGTATTCGCCGGCGGTGACGGTCGTGACGAGCGGCCCCACCAGAAAGACAGCCAAAAGCGACAGTACGACAAGCGCCGGCATGATGCGCAGGGCGCGGGCCACGGCAAAGGAAATGGCGTTTTTGCGGCGCTCCAGACTGGCGGCGATCAGGAAGCCCGAGACGATGAAAAACCCATTCACCGCGGCATAGCTGAGCGACCATCCGTGGAGCGCCAGCGGCGGCGGTTGCCCGGGCCCCTGCGTCACGATTACCGCGTGTTCGAGCAGTACGGCGCCCGCCAGACCCAGCCGGATGAGAGTGAAGCGGTTCTGCGTGCCCTGAAAGGCATCGGCTATTGTCGTGCTGCGAAAGATTGGCGCCCCCATCCCGTTGATGGGGATACGCAGATGCGGCATTTCGCCCTCAACCCGCGTGGCTCCGAGGGACAGAAGGCGATCCAGCGTAGTCCCTGGTGTCTAGAATGAAGGAGGCTGTCATGACGACAACGGCCACGCAGGAAAGACCGGGTATTGTACCGGTCGGACTGACACTGTCCGCCTTCCTGCTTATAACCTATCTGCTCTGCATCGGTTTCGGACTGGTCGCGCCGGAAAGCCTGCACATGCACCGGGCGTGGGCGCCGCTTCTGCCGGGATTCGAATGGCTGACGCTCCGGGGCTTTCTGGCCGGCTCGGCCGGCGCCTATGCCTATGGCTGGTATATTGCCGTGCTGTTCGTGCCGCTGTGGCGCGTTTTCAACCGCCGCGGACGGGACTGATCGCGCTCATCATATTGCGGCACGGCGCCGGGCGAGTTCCATGCGGACCAGGCGCTGCAGGCGCAGGACGAGGAGAACGAGGCCGGCCAGCACCGTCACGAGCGCCAGGCCGGCGGCCGTGATCAGCAGCGGATTGTTGAAATTCTCCCGGGACTTGTAGTCCATGATGTGGAGCATCCAGAAGAAGTCGTAGAAGCGCCAGGCGTCATTGCGCCGGGCGTTGACCAGACCGGTCTGCGGGTCGACGTAGAGACGCGTGCCCTCACCGTCGGCGAAACTGATCCGCCAGGCCGGTCCGGCACGCCGGTATTCCCCGGCCGGCGTCTCGAAATACTCGACCGATGCAATATCGGCATCACCGGCATAGTCACGTCGGGCGACGACGCGCGCCATGTCCCGGTCGATCGGGGTGAGGCGTTCGCCGGAGCGGGCGTCTACGAGGTCGCGCGCACCGTCCAACCGCACAACGTCGTAGACCGGCCTGTCGAGCCAGGTCCCCAACGTGACCGAGCGGATGTCGTCGCCTGGGCCGGATGCCAGGACTGCGGCGTCGGGCGAGATAAGACCGTCCAGGCGGAGCGGTTGGTCGACGGTCGGCGCGATATTGTGTTCGCCGCGCACACGCTCGATCGGGATCACGCTCATCACCACGCCCCCCATAACCCAAAGAACGATCTGTATCCCCACGGCCAGCGCCAGCCATTTGTGAATGCGGATCGTCCAGCGCAGCAGAACGGTCATGCGTCTCGGCTCCGGTCATGAAAGCGGGTTCCGGCAGCGCCGGAACCCGAAGTGCGTGCAAGGGTGGTGGGAAATCTAGCCGTGATGGCCGTGGTCACCGGATTGCGGCGTGTCGTCGTCGCCGTGGTGGTCCGACCCTGCATGGCCGCTGCCGTGATGACCGTCCATATGCTGATCCATATGGTCCTGCATGGACCCGCCGGCCTGCATCATGCTGTGGCAGGCCCGCATACGCGTCCGGGTATCTTCGTCCATCGTGCCCATCCCGGTCATTGCCTCGTCGTCGGACGGGTCTGCATCGCCCATCCAGCGCTCATGCATCGCGCGGCACTCCGCCATCGTCATCTGCGGCATCTCGCCGTGTTCACCGTGTCCGTCATGATCCTGTGCCAGGGTGGGCGCCGACGCGGAAGCCAGCAGAATGGCGGCGCAGGCGGTGCGTAGATTCAAGTGGGTCATGATCCTGTCCTCGTTCTGATAGGAGCTATACCGAGGACTACGTCAGCCGGCGCCCGGCCCCTCATCCTCGAACTGCGCTTTCAGCTTTTTGCGGGCGCGATAGACCCGAACTTCCACAGCCTTGGCGGACAGCCCCATCAAGTCGCCGATCTCGGCCAGACTCATGCCCTCTACCGCCGAGAGGAAAAGCGGGGTGCGCAGCCCTTCCGGCAGACCCGCCATCAAGGCTTCAACCCTGCGAAGATCGTCGCGGTCCTCAACCTGGCGGTCCGGGCCGGCCTCCCCGGCCGGCATGCCGGAGAAATCCGTCTCCGCGCCGACCCAGCGCAGCACAGCCCGGCGGCGATGGTGATCGCGGATCTTGTTGCGCACAATGGCGAACAGCCAGGTCTCG